>JGI12659J15293_10000737_pt1 | contig 10602 bp, 10 predicted proteins | sample JacPinW_OM2H0_O1_FD_15293 | JGI IMG/M metagenome (IMG submission 15293) | reverse complement strand
AGTCGAGTCGTAAAGGAGATCAGAGGAAAGCGGCCGCCGATAGATCTTCGCGTCGTTCTGACGCGCGTGCCTCGACAAGACAATCAGGAGATTCTTGATAGGAAGATGAAGCTGCGTCTCAATTTGGAAGTCCCTCGGTTGTACTATCTTTTTGCAGATAGCCAACTTGCGACGGAGGAATACCTCGCAATGAACAGCTCGGCGGGGGGTACAAAGTCAATTCTACCCGACTACGTTGAGCTGTTTGCAACCCTCAATCCTGAGGACACCGTTGACTACATCAAATCTCGGCTGGGATTGTTCAGAGAAGGGCTTACGCTTCGAAAGGAAGCAGAGAGCCGACGTGTAGTTCAAGAGCTCCTGACATTGTTCCCTCGAACAGAGGTTTATCTGGAAGCTGCGCGTTATTACAGACTGGTAAAAGAGTCGGAAGACGCGATAAAAAACTATCTGAACTACCTCAAGGGCGCGCCGAACAATAAGGAGATCATTCTCGAGTTTGCAGAAGTGTGTGTCACGGCGCCGCTGGCAACAGTGAATGAGCAACGAGACTCCGTGATTCGGCATCTATCGACGCTCGGCCCAGCGAGCATGGATGCGCCAACCCTGTCGCTTTTCTGCGTGCTGGCAGTCTCCCCGGAACAACGGCAGCTGATCGTGGCGGCGATCGAAGATGATCCGGCCAAACTAACGGCGCAAGGGTATCGCGTTATTTTGTTTCGCGCGCTCGGCGAGCTTGAGCAATGGGACAAAATCGCAGCGAGTGCCACCGACCTGGACCTAAAAGATGTCTCCACACAACGAATTCTCGCGAAGGCATACGCGAAACTACACGCGCCGGACAAAGCGCTGCAAATTCTCCACAGACTTCCCGTGCGAGATCCGACGGATGCTCTGCCGATCATAGAAATTTTCTACGATTTGCGTGCCGACGTTGACCAAGCGACGATTCGGAAGGCGATACAAGAGAATCGCCACCTGGAGGCCTACTTCACTCACTTCGGACGGTCCGGAATGGAACATCCCGCCTTTGCGCGGCGAGATGACAGGGACTTCAAAGTGTGGTTTCGAGGCCTGGTCGCCGACAAGAATGTCGGCTGACGATCCGAGTTGGAATCTTGAATAGGAGCAATGAAAGTGAGTAATGAAACGCAGCCTGTCCCCGGGCAGCACTTCAAGATTATCGTGAACGGTCGGGAAAAGATTGTTACTCAACATGAGCTCTCCTACGTGGACGTTGTTCGCCTGGCGTTTGAGAATCCAGACTTCGGCGAAAACATAATCTATACCGTCACGTATAAGCGCGGCCCTGATCACAACCCGGAAGGAACTATGGTGGCGGGAGATACGGTCGAAGTGAAGCCAGGAATGATTTTCAATGTCACAAGAACTGATAAATCGTAATTCGGACCTCAAAAGACTGAGGGACGAGGGGTACGAGGTTGAAGTTAGAGCAACTTACCTGCTGCTTCACAGTGTTCCGTACGTAAACTCCAGGAGGGAGATTTGCCGCGGCACGCTGATTTCTACACTGCAACTGGCGGGGGATCGGACGGTGAATCCGAGCGATCACGTGGCGCTTTTCACCGGAGAGCATCCATGCAACAAGGACGGTAGCGAAATATCTCAGATCAAGCATGCCAGTCCAAATCAAACTCTTGCTCCTGACCTCGTCGCCAAGCATTCATTTTCGAACAAGCCGCCGAACGGCTACAGCACCTATTACGACAAGATGACTCGATACGCGCAGATCATTTCCGCGCCGGCGGAGTCACTGGATCCGGGCGTTTCCGCAAAGACTCACAAGGTCGTTGAGTCTTATGGCGAAGAGTCCGTATTTCACTATCTGGATACGGCTTCTAGTCGTGCTGGAATCAAGGCAATCGCGGACAAACTCGTGGGGCCCAAGCTAGGGATTGTCGGCCTCGGCGGCACAGGCTCCTACATCTTAGACCTCCTCGCCAAGACCTCGGTGAAAGAGATTCATCTCTTCGACGGCGACACGTTTTACAGCCATAACGCATTTCGATCCCCGGGCGCTGCATCGATTGATGAATTGAGAAAGGCACCCAAAAAGGTTCATTACTATTGCGAAATCTATGGGCGAATGCACAAGGGATTGGTTGCCCATGATTTGTTTATAAATGCATCCAATGTCGAATACCTGCGAGGCCTTGGCTTTGTATTCCTGTGCCTAGACAAGAATGAGGTAAAGCGCCCGATTGTGGACTACCTGGAGCAATCCGGAATCCCATTCATCGACGTTGGCATGGATGTTATCGCCCTCGATGATATGCACGTGCTCATTGGGGATGTTCGTGTGACAACGAGCACCCCAGAAAAACGAGATCACCTAAAACAGAGAGTATCCTTTGCGGACGCAGCTGCGGGAGGCGAGTACGAACGAAATATACAGATAGCTGAACTCAATGCTCTCAATGCGGCTCTTGCCGTCGTTAAATGGAAGAAGCTAATGGGCTTCTATCAAGATCTCGAGACGGAGCACCACAGCACGTATTCTCTAAATGTGAACATGTTACGAAGCGAGGATCAGGCTACATGAAACCGCCTGCTCGCATCAACCACCAATTTGTCGTCGCAATTCCGACGGACCTCGAGGATGGGACATTATATATATCGATCGAATACGCAACAGCGGTCCATAAGTGTTTCTGCGGCTGCGGAAACGAAGTCGTGACCCCGTTGTCTCCGACGGACTGGAAATTGGTTTTCGACGGGGAAACCATTTCGCTTGACCCGTCAATCGGCAACTGGAGTTTTGATTGCAAGTCTCACTACTGGATAGAGGGCAACATTGTTAAGTGGGCTCCGCGTTGGTCGACGGAGCAGATCGAGCAAGGGAGAGCGCAGGATCGACAGGCCAAGAAACAATACTTTGAGGATAAGAAGCAGGCTACTAGCACGAGAATTGCCCGAGTGAGCGATGTGACACCGGGAAGAGCAAAGAAGCCGTAGCTACTGATCCGGTATATGGGGTGCCGACTCCATACCCGTGATGTTTGAAGATCGATCGAGAAGGGATGGCAAGTAACGATGACCCAGAATTGCCCGGTATGCGAAACCCAGTTGCTTAAGTCGGAGCGGCAGCTTGACGGCACGTATTTCGAATGCCCCAGATGCGGTTCGTACATGTTTGAAGACGAGACTATCGCGCTGTTACCCCACGCTATCAGGTCGCAGAAACATGCCCGCGCAATTCTCAGCCATTCGATACGAAAAGTTGCTCGCGCTGGAAGTTGGCCAACTATTTCGCCAATTCTCCTGCGCGCTATCGCGGACGACAAGATGAGGCTGCCCAATCCGTCTGAGCAATTGGACAATCTGATAGTTTGGTTGGCTGCAACTCAGGCAGACGCGGGCGCGACGGTGGAGGACGTGCCGCAGGCGATTTCCGTGGTTGGTGCGGCGAATCATAGCGGATTTGGCTTCATCGTATCGACAGCCATCTCACTCGGCTTTGTGCAGGGTGAAGTAAAAGTAATGCGTGCTCTCGGAGCATCGGACGCCTGCGTAATTCTACCGATGCAACTATCGTTCGCAGGTTGGGAACGTCTCGAACAACTTCGGCGCGGCCAATCAATTGGGCGCATTGCTTTTATGGCGATGCCATTCGGCCATGAAGACTTGGACAAGCTGTATCTCGAGCATTTTAAACCGGCTGTGGCCGCAACAGGCTTTACTCTGAAGCGACTCGACGAAGAACAGCCCGCTGGACTGATCGATGATCAGCTGCGGGTGGAGATTCGTCAGAGCAGGTTCCTAATCGCTGATCTAACTCATGGAAATCCCGGCGCATACTGGGAGGCTGGTTACGCCGAAGGATTAGATAAGCCGGTAATTTACACGTGCAGGCAAGACAAATTCGACGACAAGGGATCTGGACCTCACTTCGATACCAATCATCACTTGATCGTGCTGTGGAATCCGGCGAACCTGCATCAGGCCGTGGTGAAGCTCAAGGCTACCATTCGAGCTACGCTACCAGGCGAGGCGAAGCTAGCTGACTAGCACCCCTATCGCGTAGCGCGCCAAATAAGTGATTTGTCAGAAATCGCAAGTTACGGGGGGATGGAGAATCCGATAAGATGCCCGTAGCCCTTGTCAGGAACGGAAGCAGCGCAATGGCATATCACCTTAGTGTTCCATCCCTGCGTAATGCGGTTCGGCATATTTGCCGGTTTGGCGATACAGATGTTTTTCCTCGATTACCGGAAATCGCGTTTTTACGGGAGCGCGAAGCCGAAGTAATTGAAGAACTAAAGAAACTCGATTTGGATTCATATGCTGCCGGAAGCGCATTTGAGGCTCTAATCCCTAAGAGTCGCTACGGTTTCAGAATTGTTCATCAACTGTCTCTTACCGACAATCTATTACTGCTTGGAGCAGTGATTGAGATCGCCCCGAAAATCGAGGTGCACCGGTCATCGCCAAACGGAATTGAAGCATTTTCGTACCGCTTTTCGCCAGATCAAAAAGGGGGACTGTTTCGAACGGACCGATCCTATAAGGATTGGCTAAATGCCCAGCTCAGTCTCATGCAAGGTGATCTGAAAATAAAACAAGTTGTTGTGACCGATATATCCGATTTCTATGCCCGGGTAAATTTCCACCGTTTGGAAAATCTATTGGATGAAGTCGCGCCGAATCATGGCGCCGCCCGCCACATCAAAAGGCACATCAAGGCGATTCGTGCAAAGCAGTCTTTCGGATTGCCTGTCGGCGGAAGCGCTGCTCGACTGCTTGCGGAACTCGCGTTAGTCGATACGGATGAACTACTAATAAACGAAGATCGCCCGGCAACGCGGTTTGTTGATGACTTTCGGCTATTTCTCCGCGGCGATGAAAATCCATACGACGCCCTTGCGCTATTGGCGGAGCAGCTTGGAATCAACGAAGGCCTGTCTCTAAACACGACAAAGACCGCGGTCTTCACCCGTGCAAAGTTTATTTCTCGATTGAAAGAGCAGGTGACGGACGTCGCGGACAAGGCGGCAGGCCAAGCTCTGGATGCCTTAGTGGCGGACCTTTATCTCGAGAGTGAGCCTGACGAAGACGACCTGGAGAAGCTGAAAAGCATGAATCTACTTGGGTTTCTTCAAGATGAGATTGGAAAAGATGCGTTTGATATGGGTCGAATCAAGGTCATTTTTAGAGCCCTAAAAATTGCCAAACCGAAAGAGGCGATCGAATACTTGACCAAGAATTTCTCGGAGCTTGTTGTATTCGCGCGGGAAATGACCCTTCTAATGCAGGAACTCGATAAAGAGGACTTCAACTGTTTCGGTGACCTGGCTGACGCAGTAATCGCGGCAATCCTTGCTCCGCCAGCCTCAAGCGTCCAGTTGATCCGAACTTGGCTTCTGGAATTGTTCGTCCGCGGCACGGTTCAAATATCGATGTCTCAGGTCAAGAAGCTAAAGCAGCTTTCGTCGGCACTGGATCTGCGACAGATGGATTTGATACGTGGTCGAATTGGCGATCAGCACTATTTCAGGAAGAAGAAGACGGGATTCAGCCAATTAGCACCGATTGCGCAAACGTGCTTTATTTGGGGCGCCAGTTGTCTACCAAAGGATGAGTACAAAGCCTGGCTTACCGTTGTGAAGTCTCTGTATACCGCGCCGATGGCAGACCTGTACGTAAAGTGGTCGCAGGCGGAGCAGAAAACCTTAATTCAGAAGCTCGATTACGCTGCGGACGAAAACTATGATCCCTAAGAACCTGACGACCTCCGGGCGATCACCGTCGGCGGCTATTGATGTGGCCAAATAGATTTCGGGCGAGACTGGAACGCTACTGCCAAGGCGTAGTCTATGTGGACAAGGAGTCCTGATCGTGGCATCCGTTTTGCGAAAGAACAAGTTGGGTCACTTACCTGTCGAGTATGACGTTGCTCACGACTTGTGCTTTGTCATTCATGATTTGCTCGTGGAATTACTAAAATCCGGGAGCGAGGGGGATTTCTTTCGGACCTCACTCGAATTCGACGACGACGCGGATCGCCTCGCACTCGAGAACTCCTCCGATATATTCGGCTGGCTAAGCGAGAATCGACGAGTTGATCAACGAGCGCAAGTCCTTGTAACCAGGGTATTTCCAGCGGTGCTCTCCGACACGTTGCACTGTATATATGAGGCCCTGGAGTCTTCCCGAAAGGGAAAACTCAACATCACGTACATGCTGATACGGAAACCGATTCAGGAGAATTTATTCCTCCTCGAATCCGTCGTGGCGAATCGACTGGATTTTGCGGACAATCTGTCGACGGCGCCCTTGAAACTTCGGGCGACAAAAGCAGGGAGTATGGAGGTGCATGCGAAGCGGGTAGAGGGCGTGCTGGAGATGGTGAGGGAGACTCATCGCCTAAATGCCGCATACATTGCACAGCTTCGCTATGAAAAGTGTGAAGATGGCTTTGACGGTATCTGTAATCAAGCAATGCATCTTTTTACGGAGCATCCTGCGATTCGTACTGCGCCCTTGAATGTCAATTTCATATTTTCCGATATGCCCGAAAAACTCACGCAATGGGCTTATCTATATAGCCGCCTCCCATACCTTCTGTTTTACATTTATAGGATCGTCGAACATATCGGTGCGGGCTTCGCACCTACAAGCGGTGATTACATTGACGACATCGAACGCCGCATCTCAGCGCTGATCGTCCTGTGGTGGCCATCAGTTAGTGAACGTTACCGGTGCGACCATTTGGAAAAATTTTACGCGGAAACCGAGGGTTGGCTTCGCGCGCATTGCGATGAAGCGCGCTGTCGCAATCCTACGGGCAGAGACTTGTACCGTATGGCACGTTGCGGCGCGCTTCCCGGGGAAGCGGCGATAAACGTAAGGGAACGGGCGAAGATGTACGAGTCGATCGCTTCGCTCAATAGGGCAGCCGTCAATGACGTGTGAAGGAGAAGCCACGCGCATCTCACGCGTGCCAGGGCGGGCACGGTGCCAACGTGCGGTGCGTAGAAAGCGGGATGGAGCTTAGATAAGAAAGGGGTAATGGGGGTTCGAGCGTTCTGTCTCGTGTGAGCTTGTCGGGCATGATTGGTCTTAGCCGGTTGTGCCATTGAAAGACATGGCTATCTGCGAATTCAAAGGTTTATCTTGGGGTAACTCGGTGAATTGTGGCACAGTTATTAGGTCTTAAGGGATTGTTTTTGCTCATATAAAAGTTGATCAGCATCTGCGTCTCTTAATCAATTGGTCGTAGGTTCGATCCCTACACGGCCCACCAATTTTTAAGCACTTAAATCAGACAACCTCAGTGGATGTCTTTTTTCTTGGCCGACCGCCCTTACGGCCGTTGGCTCGCGAGCTCTTGCGCTTCGCGCGTGAGGTCGCCTGACCGCCGCGACTGGCAAAGACGGCGGCAACGGACTGCGAGGGCAGCATCGCCGGCAGGATCGCTGTCAGGAGCCCATGCACACTAATCTGAATGCCTCGGTCCTCGAGTTCAATCGCCGATCCGTCCGGCCACACTTCGAGTTTGCTCAACTCGTCGGTAGGGACGTCCTGCAGTACCCCGATCCACTGTCGTGGAATCAAGAAGCCAGCATTGCGGCTCGTGACGATCTCAATGGCATCCCGCTCGGGGACGTAGCGGACAGCTTGCGCCCGAATCTCGGTCTCGGCCTCAATTCGGCCGGCGGCAAGCGCCGCAGCGTACTCGGCGTCACTGATCCCTTGTACATTCGTGGTCATAATTTCACCCGCACTTTTGTGCTATCTCGAAAGATCACGTGAACCTGTTCCTTGGTGGGATCGTATTCGGCCTCGGCGATCTGTTTCGCACTCGGAGTGGGTTTCGAGAGAAGCTCGATCTTTCCCGCTTTGCTCACCATGGCCCACTGGTTCGCCAAACAAGTCGTTCCTCGTGTCAACCACCAGCCACGTCGGCAATCCGGCAGTCGCGCTTGTACATCGCTCAAGAGGCGGTTCACTACACGTTGCAGAGGAATGTTCTTGGCCGGGGCGATGCTGATCAGCTTTTCCGTGCTGTCGAGGTGAGAAAATCTCACTCGCGCAATCCAACCTTCGCCGCGATGGCGAGCGTGGACATGTGCGGGGCAATGATCGTCGGAGAAGACATAGATCCCGGCTCCTGTGCCCGCAGATATGCATACTCGGCTCATGGGATAGACTAACCTATCGGCTTAGGTTATTCAATTATTCCCCTGTGCCATTGAATGCGCCCGAAAGCAATCGATTCAGAGCCTTATCGGGGCCCACCATCTACCCAAAAAGCAAAAAAATCCTTATAAATCAATGATAGCGGGACAGGGCATGGGGAGGGTGCGAATCGAACTTACAACCATAGCATGCGGGAATACCACCGGGTTTCGAGGTCACGCCACATTACCTGCGAGCAGCGCGGCCAGTGACTTGGCTAGACTCTCAAGTGCGGCCTCGTTCGGCAATGTGACGGTAAGGCGTGGCCTGCCTTGTTTATCACGCTCCAGGCACTCATCGAGACGAGATTTGAACTCACTTGCAATTTGTGCCGCACCCGTTCGTCGGCTCCCGCTGCGGGATCATCTCGCCCAGGAATGTGAACGCCGCGGCGACGAGCTGACCGCCGGCCTCGGCCACTCGCGATCGCCGGGCAAGCCGCTCCGCCTCCCGCTGTTGCCGCTGCTTCTCCGACTCGTCCACCGCGGCGTGCGGTTTCGCGCCAAGGAGCACTTCGAGACGGCGCTTCAACTCCTCCATCCCGGAGGCGAGCGCGACCTTCTTCGCCTTTGATTCCATATCGAGCGCCGGGCAGCTTCTCTTCGATAGTCTGCTCCGTTACGAGCAGATAGACCTGTACCGGATTTTTCTGACCCATGCGGTGCGCACGGGCGATCAGCGCCGGGTTCCAGGGCAGATCCACATTGACGACGGTGTTGGCGGCCTGCAGATTGAGTCCCGTCGCGCCAGCGTTGGTCGCGAGGAAGAGGCGGCAGGTTGGATCGTGCTGAAACTGATGGACCAGCTGTTGCCGCTTTTTCTGCGGCGCCGAGCCATCGAGCCGGACGGAGTTGAGTTTGAAGCGCTCGATCCGCTGCCCGATGAGGTTCAGCATGGTCGTCCATTCGGAGAAGAGCACGATTTTGCGCCCGTCTTCCGCGGTCAGCTCGCCGAACAATTCCTCGAGGCGCTCGAGCTTGGTCGAAAAACCGGGCGCTTTCTTGTCTCGCTCTGCCAAACTTTTGAGGAGAACTCGGGCTTCCGAGTTTAGACGCAGCAATGCCATCGTACTACACGGGATCGAGAATCCGAACGTCGAAGTTCTTGCCGCTCTCAGCTTGCCCAAGATCGCATAGACAAGGTCGGGCAACTACAGGATTAGCCCTCGGCGAAGTCCGACTCCGCAAACGCTGTTGCAGTCAGCTCAATGTCGGCCCTGGCGATCCTGAGCGTCTGCGCTGCACGCCGCCAATGCCGTGTCTCGTTCAGCACTTCAGCGACGATGGCTCGACCTCTGTCCTTCGATTCAACATACCACTCGGAGGTCTCGATCACAGTCGCAAGACTCGGGCGGTTGTCAGACTCATCGATGTTCAGCACGTGGTCGGCTCTGTCCGTGTTCGGGTTCAGATCGAAGGCGGGGGCGAGACGCCAGCCCGTCGGGGTCAGAAGAAAGCCGTGATTTCTTAAGTGATCGTCGCGATTGCCGATCGTCACGTTGAAGACCACTCGCCGGAAGAGCTGCTCGAGGTCGGAGGCAATGTGATCCTTGGCTCCGCGCGCGTGTAGAAACTCCGCGAGCTCAAGGTAACTTGTCCCCTCGCTCTGCTCCTTTCGCAGAAGGGCCATTGCCGAGGCATAGAAGCGCCGGCGCGCGCCTGAACGATCGAAGCGCTGAACACAGAAGGTATGGTACTCGCCGCTGAAGCGGCGCAGCTCTGAGGCCGGCACCTCAATGCCTGCCTGGGCCGCCAGACGCTGCGCGAGCGCCTCCCAGGCGCCGACATCGCGGGTGTCGTCGCGGGCGGGAAACTTCGCGATCCACAAGCTGCCATTGGTTTCGCTGAAGCTGGCCTTGGGGCGCGCGCCGCCGAGCGACGCCCCGGGGGCAAACAAGACTTTTAGCCACTGTCGCAGCGCAGTGAGATCGTCAATACGCTTCGCAGTGATCTCGCGAGCGACGACCTCGAGCTCGTTGAGATTTGCCAGCGGTGGCACGGTCAAGGCATCGTGCGCCAGAAAGGCCTGCTCGCTGCTGCGGCGATAGCGTAATGCGCCTTGGCGGCTCACATCCTCGACGCCTAGGAGAAAATCCCAGGCATAGAGCGTGCGAGGCTTGCGGCCTTCGTCCTTGGCGGCAAGGGCCTCGCGACGCTTCATGAGGGTCTGACCCCATCGATCGGGGGCGGAGTCGTCAAAGACGCGGAAGTTGCCCGCTTCCGCGTTTGGGAAGTAGGTCCCTTCGCCCAAAGAGAGATCCGGGTCGAGCGCGAAGGCCTGAGGATTCTTGAGCCACATCGGGTCATACGCAAAACGCAGTGTCCCGCGATCGTGGGAGAGGGTGCCCACGCGCATGCGTTCCAGGAAGTCGGCATCCAGCCAGACTTCCACTTCGTCTGTCAC
>JGI12659J15293_10000729_pt1 | contig 10675 bp, 10 predicted proteins | sample JacPinW_OM2H0_O1_FD_15293 | JGI IMG/M metagenome (IMG submission 15293) | reverse complement strand
GGCCGAAATTCTGGGACCGCGCGCGCATGTATGGAGAGGAAACCCGTCTGGCGGCGGCGCTCGACATCTCGGAAGTCAGCGCAGCCTAGCGTTCAATGGAGTGAAGTCGGCATGATCAACCCGATAGCGATCGCGGCAGCTCTTGCGCTTGGATTCGGCGGTCTGGCGTTTGCCTTCATCGGTGGAGACTCGCGAGCCGACAAGCGTCGCGCGGCCGTCGCGAGAACCGACCCGAAGGCGAGTGTGGCGGCTGGCGCTGATCGAACGGCGCGCAAGAAGCAGATCGCCGACGGCGTTCGCGACCTTGAAATGAAGGGAAAGGGGCGGCGCGTCAGCCTGGCGACAAAGATCGAACAGGCCGGACTCTCGATCACCAAACAGCAATATTGGATCGGCAGCGTGCTCTTGGGCCTGATTTGCAGCGCCTTGACCTACCTTCAATCGAGAAGCTTGGTGCTCACGCTTCTCGTTGGCGTGACAGCCACGGTCGGGTTACCGCAACTCACGCTGGCGCGCTTGCGCTTGCGCCGCATCAAGAAGTTTGTCTCCAACTTTCCGACCGCGATTGACATCATCGTCCGAGGCATCAAATCCGGTCTTCCCCTCGGCGATACGATCCGGATAGCCGCGACCGAAAGCCCCGAGCCAGTGAAGTCGGAGTTTCGAAGAATTGTCGAGGCGCTCTCGCTTGGCATGACCATGTCGGAAGGCATCGAGCGGATGGCGCAACGGGTCCCAATCGCCGAAACAAATTTCTTTTCGATTGTCATCGCCATTCAGAGCAAGGCGGGCGGCAACCTCTCGGAAGCCTTGGGCAACCTTTCGCGGGTGTTGCGCGAGCGCAAGAAGATGAAGGCAAAGATCACCGCCATGTCGATGGAAGCGAAAGCTTCGGCAGCGATTATCGGCGCGGTGCCGTTTCTCGTCGTCGGCGCGCTTTACGTTTCGTCTCCCAAATACATTTCACTGTTGTGGACGACGAGCCATGGAAAAATGATCTCCGTGATTGCGATTTGTTGGATGGGGATAGGAATCGCAATGATGAAGAAGATGATCTCATTCGACTTCTAGATCGAGCCTGCCCATGCTTGACCAAATCGTCGCTAAATTCTCTGACGCCCACTTCCTGGCGATGCTGTTCGCGGCGATCGGGTCGGCGGCGACCGTTCTCACCGCCGCGATGCCCTGGCTCCAGCCGGACACTTTGTCACGCCGCATCAAGGCGGTCAGTTCGGAGCGAGAGCGAATCCGGGCGCGCGAGCGCGAGCGGCTGCAGGCGTCTCAGAGCAAAGGCACTTTGAGGGTGAAGCCTACCGGTCTCGTCAAGCAATTGGTCGAAACTCTCAATCTATCCAGCTGGCTCAGCACCGAAAAGGCCAAAATGCAATTGGCCATGGCCGGGTATCGCGGCGCGGGGGCAGAATATGCTTTTCTCTCCTTTCGCCTCGTGGCACCGATCGCCTTTTTCCTGGTCGCGATTATTTATCAGTTTCTTATCCTCAAGTGGAACCAACCCGCGATGGTCAAGATCGGCATCGCGGTCGCGGCCACCTACCTCGGCATCAAGGCGCCCGAACTCTTCCTTAAGAACAAGACCGGCAAGCGGCAGAAGGAACTCGAGCGCGCGTTTCCTAACACCTTAGATCTCATGCTCATCTGCGCGGAATCGGGAATTTCGATCGAACATGCGGTGCGCAAGGTCAGTCAGGAAATTGGCATCGAGAGCGTCTCGATGGCGGAGGAGATGGGGATTTTGGCCGCGGAAATGTCCTACCTGGCCGAGCGGCGGATCGCGTTCGAGAATCTAGGCTCAAGGACCGGATTGGAGTCCGTTCGTTCGCTCACCACGGTCCTCTCGCAGTCGGAGAAGTATGGCACGCCGCTCGGCGCCGCGCTTCGTGTTCTGAGCCAAGAGAGCCGCGACCACCGAATGGCGATGGCTGAGAAAAAAGCCGCGGCGCTGCCGCCGGTTCTGACGGTTCCGATGATCCTCTTCTTTCTGCCGGGACTCTTCGCCGCGATTCTGACGCCGGCGATCGTTCAGATCAACAACTGGAATTAGCCTGAGCGGCTGATACCGAGCTTCCCAGCAGTTTTTCTTGACAATGTTCTCTTTGTGTTCTAACATCGCCATCTGCTGATCGATCGTCCCGCGGGCACGTGAGGCGAGACTTTACGTCCCGCACGAAAGGCGGGCGTGGGAATGCCGGGCTCATTCACCGCCCTCATCTGCGCCGCTCGCGAAGCAAGCGTATCGAAGGATAATTCGGAAGCAGCGCCTCATATCGCGTTGTCGGCCGAGGGGTGGCTGTGCGCTTAGTTTGTGACAGGTTTCGGCGCCCAAGCCTTTGAAAAGGCTCGACCCGCGCCAAAACCGCCAAGAGCGGGCGACTGCGACACCGCGCAACCCATCGCTGTCGGTGGGCGCCCTCTGAGGGCGAGGAAGCCTTGCGTCTCGGACCTCATCCAGAGGCGGCGCTGGGCACGCGCGGCTCAGAGGTTTCGTCAACAAGCTTGCGGGGGGCCCTTCGAGACGCGGCGCGTTCCGGCCTCGCTTCTTGAGGCGCGAGGGGCAGCGGGGCGCTGACGCAGTTGTATGAGGGAGGTGTAAGCCGCTGAAACCGTGGCGCGCGTAAACCGCGGCGGCGCCGGCGGGCGAAAGGACGATTTGCTTTAAGGCGTCTGAAATCGCCCGCTTGCCCGTTTCAGGTTGCGCTGATTTGCCCGCAGGCGCATGATTCGATTCGTGTCGCAACGCTCAGAAAGATTCGAACCGGCGGTAGAGCAGCCGTCGCACGCCGTCACCCGCGCCCCGCTCGTCAAGCGTCTGCACGACGCTGATCCCCCCTACCTCGAGGGCTTGAACGAAGAGCAACGGCGAGCGGTCGAGTCGCTGGACGGACCGGTTCTCATTCTCGCTGGCGCGGGCGTGGGCAAGACCCGCGTCCTCACCACGCGCATTGCGCACATCGTTTCGACCGGCCGGGCGCGCGCTCACGAAATCCTGGCGGTGACCTTCACCAACAAGGCCGCTCGCGAGATGCGCCAGCGGGTTGCCGTCTTCTCGGGTTCCGAGCAGGCGATGCCGTGGCTCGGCACGTTCCACTCGATCGGCGCCAAGATTCTCCGCATGCATGCGGAGCTTGTCGGCTTGAGGCCGAATTTCACTATCCTCGATACCGACGACCAGCTGCGCCTGCTCAAGCAACTTCTGCAAGCGGAAAATCTGGACGACAAACGCTGGCCCGCGCGGGCGCTAGCCGATCTTATCGACAGGTGGAAGAACCGCGGCATCGATCCGAAAAGCGTGTCGGCGAGCGAGGCCGCGGGGTTCGCGGGCGGCAAGAGCGCAGCCTTGTATGAGAGCTATCAGGCTCGGCTGAAAGCGCTCAATGCTGTGGACTTCGGCGATCTCTTGCTCGAACCGTTGAGACTCTTACGCGAGCACAGCGATATTCTGAACACTTTCCGCCGGCGCTTCCGCTACATCCTGGTCGACGAGTATCAGGACACGAACGTCGTTCAATATCTTTTGCTCCGGCTCATCGCTCAGGCCAACGGCAATCTGTGCTGCGTCGGTGATGACGACCAGTCGATCTACGCCTGGCGCGGCGCGGACGTCGAAAACATCCTGCGCTTCGAGAAAGACTTTCCTGGCGCCAAGGTCATTCGGCTTGAGCGAAATTATCGATCGACGGGGCACATTCTCGCCGTAGCGGCCGGATTGATCGCCCACAATCGCGGCCGCCTAGGGAAGACGCTGTTCACCGACAAGCCACTCGGAGATCGGCCGCGAGTCGCGGAAGGGTCGGACAGCCAGGAAGAGGCGCGGCTTATTGGCGACGAGATCGAAGCGGCTCAGCACAAAGGCGTTTCTCTAGACGATATCGCGATCCTCGTGCGCGCCTCGTTTCAGATGCGCGAATTCGAGGAGCGCTTCATCGCCTTGGGGTTGCCTTACAAGGTCATCGGCGGCCCACGATTTTACGAGCGGGCGGAAATACGCGACGCCTTGGCTTACCTTCGCTGCATAGCCCAACCCGACGACGACCTCGCTTTCGAGCGTATCTACAACCAGCCCAAACGAGGCCTTGGCGAAGCCACGCTTGCGGTCCTGCACGAGTATGGTCGGCGAGCGGGTCTCTCGCTCACGCGCGCGGCGCGGTCGCTCGTCGAAACCGAGGAATTGAAACCGCGTCCGCGTCAAATTCTGCGAGGCGTGCTCGACGACTTCGCTCGGTGGCGGAAACAGTCGGAACAGGTCCCCCACGAAGAGCTGGCGCAGCTCGTTCTTGAGGAGAGCGGCTATATCGACATGTGGAAGGCGGAGCGCACGCCCGACGCGGCTGGGCGGCTTGACAATCTGAAGGAACTCGTCCGTTCGATGGGCGAATTTCCCGACCTTGGGGCGTTTCTCGAACACGTGTCGCTGGTCATGGACGTGGACAGCGGCGACGAGGGCGCGCGCGTTTCGATCATGACGCTTCATGCAGCGAAGGGACTGGAGTTTGACCTGGTCTTTTTGCCTGGCTGGGAGGAGGGCCTGTTTCCGAACCAGCGCTCGCTCGACGACAGCGGCCTTGCAGGGCTCGAGGAGGAGCGNAGACTGGCCTATGTCGGCCTGACCCGGGCCCGCCGGCAGGCAAGGATCTACTACGCCCTCAACCGACGCGTCCGCGGCTTATGGCAAACCTCGATTCCATCCCGGTTCATCCAGGAATTGCCCGCCGACCATGTCGAATTCGATGAAATCATCGGATCGTCGGACCGCGCCTATGGATCGTGGCCGTCCGTCAATCGGGACCCGGGGTTTGCCTCCCGTTATGACACGCCTGGTTGGCGCCGCGCCGAGGCTCGGCAGCGCGAGTGGGGTGAATCCGGCTCGCGCGGTCCTAGACCTCCAGGCCCGATTTTCGAAGGGTCAGTCCACGGGCAAGGTTCGCCGTCGTCAGGCTTCCATGCCGGCTCGCGGGTGTTCCACAACAAATTCGGTCCGGGCGCGGTGATTGCCGTGGACGGCTCCAAACTGACCGTCGACTTCGACAAGGCGGGTCGAAAATTGGTGATGGACAGTTTTGTCGCCGCAGAGGGCTAGACCCCCGCGTCGATGGGACGCGGCGCTCTTTTGCCGCCGAAACACCGTCCCAACCGAGGTCAGGCAGCCTTGGTTCTCGGATTGACTTCCTCGGTGTAGGCGTCGATCAGCGCCGCAGTCACCGCCGCTGGCTTGTAATAATGCGGACCGATCTCCCCGACCGGCGTCACCTCGGCGGCGGTTCCGGTGATGAAGCACTCGTCGAATTCGCTGAGTTCGGCAGGCATGATTCTCCGCTCGACGACTTCAAAGCCACGCTTGCGAGCGAGATCGATCACCGTCGCTCGGGTGATGCCGGCGAGGAAGCAATCGGCAATCGGGGTGTGAATCGTTCCGTTCTTGACGAAAAAGATGTTGGCGCCCGTGCATTCCGCCACCCGGCCCTGCCAGTCGTACATCAAAGCGTCCGCATATCCGCGACGCTCGGCGCGGTGCTTGGAGATCGTGCAAATCATGTAGAGACCCGCCGCCTTCGCCATGGCGGGAGCGGTTGCGGGATCAGGCCGTCGATATTCGGCGATATCGAGCCGAATGCCTTTCATCCGCTGGGCGGGGTCGAAATAGCTCGGCCATTCCCACACGGCGATCCCGAGGTGGATCGTGTTATGCTGCGCCGCGACCCCCATCATCTCCGAGCCGCGCCAGGCGATCGCCCGGACATAGGCGTCGGAGAGATGGTTCTTTTTCAACACTTCGGCTTTGGCGGCGTCAATCTCCGCGACGCTCCAGGGGATCTCAAAGTCGAGAATCTGGGCGGAATCTCTGAGCCGCCGGGAATGGGCCGTCGATTTGAAGATGCGCCCGCCATAGGCGCGCTCCCCCTCGAACACCGCGCTCGCATAGTGCAGCGCGTGGGTCAGAATGTGGATCTTGGCGTCACGCCAGTGGACCAAATGGCCGTCCAGCCAGATCCAGCCATCACGATTGTCAAAAGTCTCGGCGGCCATGGCGGTTTCCTCTGTTCGTAGCCAGCCGGTTGGGATTCTCGGCGTTTGGCGTTACATGGATCGCGTCGCAGGTGATTTATAGATAGCAAGAGGGCCGAATTATGTCAACACTGCTGACCTAATGGGCTCATTGATGTCGTCTGACGTCTCCAAGCCCGGTCCGGCGGCGCAGCCACGCCGCACCGAAGAGCCAATGTATGAATTGATCGAACTGTTCTTTTTCGCTTACCGCGACTTCGTCGGAGACGCCGACCGACTGCTCGAAGCTTACGGGTTCGGGCGCGCTCACCATCGAGTCCTCTATTTTGTCAGTCGGCGGCCGGGGCTGACGATCGCCGAGCTCCTGGAGATATTGCGGATCACAAAGCAAAGCCTCAACCGCGTATTGCGAGAACTCGTCGACAAGAACTTCGTGGAAATCCAAGCTGGGGCCTTGGATCGTCGCCGTCGACAGCTTTATGCGACGCCGGACGGCGAGCGCCTGGCGCTAAGGCTAGCTCTGGTTCAGACGCGGCGGTTTACGTTGGCGTTGGAACAACTGGGCGACCTGGGTCTCCCATCGGCTCAAGCCTTTCTCAAAGCCATGATCGATCCCCAGAAGGCGCCAAGCGACGTTGCCGGCCGTCAAGAACCGACGAAGCGGGTAGGTCAGGCGCGGTGAGCTCGCCGCCGACTTCGCTTGCTGACGACGCCGCCCATGTTCTCGTGGTCGACGACGATCGACGGCTTCGCGCTTTGTTGTCCAGCTATCTGGTCAAACATGGTCATCGCGTCACGGTCGCCCCCACGGCCGCCAAGGCGCGCGCTTTTCTTGACGGATTGGCCTTCGACATCATCGTACTTGACGTCATGATGCCGGTCGAGAACGGGTTCGATTTCGCAGCCGATTTGCGGACACGATCGCAGGTTCCAATTCTTATGTTGACGGCTCGCGGGGAGCCGCAAGATCGAGTGCGTGGCCTCGAAATTGGCGTCGACGACTATCTCGCCAAGCCCTTCGAGCCGCGCGAACTGCTGCTCAGGATCGGCTCGGTGCTTCGACGAACCAGAGCCCCGCCCGCGGGCAGCCCGGAGACCGCTGTTGTTCGCTTCGGACGCTTCGCATTCTCGCTCGAGCGCGGAGAACTGCGTGCTGGAGACGATCCGGTACGCATTACGGAGCGCGAGCGCGAGATGTTGCGCTTACTCAGCGCCAACCCCGGCGCAATCGTTTCTCGCGAAGCTCTATCGGGATCGGGCGGAGCCGCTCAGGAGCGAACGGTCGACGTCCTCGTCAATCGGCTGCGGCGCAAGATCGAACAAGACCCCGCCAATCCGATATACCTGCAGACGGCGCGAGGAGCGGGATATCGCCTAGTAGCGGACCGATGAGCGAACGACTCGCATTCCACAAGCTACGGTTGCTTGCGCAGATTCGCATGCTTTGGCGGCGCGCGGCGCGCGGCCTAGCGGAGATGCTGCCGAAGGGCCTCTACAAACGCTCGCTCCTGATCGTGGTCGTACCAATGGTCCTGCTCCAAAGCGCGGTGACGCTAGCATTCATGCAGCATCACTGGGACTTGGTGACCCGCAGGCTCTCCGAGGCAGTCGCGCGCGACGTTGGAGCGCTGACGGACCTTTATCAAAGGCTGCCGCCCGGAGAGGACGATGTTTCTTTGGCTAGTCTGGCGTCCGAAAGGTTCCGCATGGACGCGTCATTGTTGCCGGCGAGTCCTTTGCCGCCGGTCATGCCTCGCTCCTTCTACGGCGCATTGGATCCGCTCACACGAACCCTTCCAAAGGAGATCAGGAAGCAGATCACACAGCCCTTCTGGATCGACACCGTCGGCCGATCGGGCCTAATGGAGATACGCGTCGATCTCGGGGGCCGAGTGCTCCGCCTGGTGACGCGCCGCGCTCTCGCCTATGAGGCGAACGCCCATATTTTCGTGCTCTGGATGCTGGGGGCGATGATCGTCCTCCTGACGGTTGCGATCATTTTTCTCCGCAATCAAATTCGGCCCATTTTGCGTCTGGCCAAGGCGGCGGAGGATTTCGGCAAAGGCAGAAATCTTGATTTTAGTCCGCATGGCGCGCGCGAAGTCCGGCAAGCGGGCCATGCCTTCATCGAGATGAAACGTCGCGTCGAGCGCGCAACCGAACAGCGCACTGCTATGCTTAATGGGGTGAGCCACGATCTACGCACGATGCTGACCCGATTCAAATTGTCCTTGGCGTTGCTCGACAATTCAGCCGATAGCGAATTGTTGCAAAAGGACGTTGATGAAATGGGGCAGATGCTCGAGGGGTATCTTTCCTTTGCGCGCGGCGACACAGGCGAATCAACCGCCCGAGTCAATGTTGGATCGATGCTGGAGGACCTACGGGCGGCTTCCGAGCGCCACGGCGCGAGCCTCGGCGTGGAGACCCGCGGGGACCTCGATATTCGCATCCGGCCGATGGCGATGAAACGCTGCGTCGGCAATCTCGTCGCCAACGCCCAGCGACACGCCGACCGCGTTCGCGTCTCGGCTGTCCGGGAGGCTCAATTCGTGTCGATTGTCGTCGACGATGACGGCGCCGGCATTGATCCAGCTTATCGCGAGGACGTCTTCCGGCCGTTCTATCGCCTCGACGAAGCGCGCAACCAGGATGAGGGCGGCGCGGGCTTAGGGCTCGCAATCGCGCGGGACATCGCTCGCTCCCACGGCGGCGACATAACGCTTTCTGATAGCCCGTTGGGGGGGCTCCGGGCGGCAGTTAGGATTCCTGTTTAGCTTCGCCGCCCGAGCCGCGAAAACTTAAACCGAGGCGCTGATCCAGCGAGACAATTCACTCTTCGGGCCGGCCCCGGTCTTGGTGGCCACCTGCTTGCCACCTTTGAACACCATCAGCGTCGGGATCGACCGGATGCCGTATTTGCTGGCGACCCCAGGGTTCTCGTCGACATTAAGCTTGGCGATTTTCACTTTGCCATTCATTTCGGTGGCGATTTCTTCAAGCGCCGGCCCGATCATGCGGCATGGCCCGCACCATTCGGCCCAAAAGTCGACGACAACCGGCTCGTCGGATTTGATGACATCGCTCTCGAAACTGGCGTCCGTGACTTTGGCCGTTACTGACATGGCGTCCTCAAAGACGGCGTGCTTGCCGCAAGTCTATAGCTAGGAACCAACCCAAGCGTCGTCAAGCAGGCGGCGGCGCCCGGACCGCCGCGCTTCGGCTTCGATGGACGCCTTGACAGGGTTGTGGTCGTCGCCTAGCCGAGCGTCGGCGATGCGGCAGGAACAGGTGCAGATCGTTCGGCAAATTAGCGGTCTGAGCGCGATCTCCGACCGCTATGACGCGATTCTCTGCGATATCTGGGGCGTATTGCACAATGGCGTGACCTCCTTCGCGGCAGCCTCGCAAGCGCTTGTTTCTTTCCGGTGTCGGGGCGGCGCGGTCATTCTGATCACCAACGCCCCGCGGCCGTCTCCGCCGATTCACAGACAAGTGCTCAAGCTTGGTGTTCCGCCCGAGGCGTTGGACGGCGTCGTCACGTCTGGCGATGTAACGATTGGATTGATGGAGCGGCAGGTCGGCGATCGGGTCCTCCACATCGGGCCGGAGCGCGATCTGAGCCTCTTCGATGCCGCTATGGAGGCGACCGGCGCACGGCCGAAACTCGTTTCCCTTGAAGACGCCCAATATGCGCTCTGCACCGGCCTCAGAAACGACGAGACAGAAACGCCGGATGATTACGAGCCTGAACTGCAGGCGATGGCGATCCGCGGCATGGTGATGATTTGCGCCAATCCGGACATCGTGATTCACCGCGGCGACACTCTCGTCTATTGCGCCGGCGCATTGGCGCGGCGATACGAAGAGCTCGGCGGCACGGTTATTTATGCGGGCAAGCCTCATGCGCCAATCTACGACCGGGCGTTAGCGCTCGCCAAGCGGGTGCGGGGCGCGGCGCTCGACAAGCGGCGCGTGCTCGCAATTGGCGACGGCATGAAGACGGACATCGTAGGCGCGACGCGAGCGGGATTGGACGCGCTCTTCGTCACCGGAGGCATTCATCGGTCTTTGCATGGAGAGACGCCCGCGTCGCCGGCCGATCCGATCGAGCTGCAGCGTTTGTATGAGGAAAGCGAAGCGTGGCCGGTCGCCGCCATCCCCCTGCTTCAGCCGTAGCCGTTCGCCAGCGCATGCAAAATTCGCTGTTTCAGACGCTCTATTTCGAAGATCTCGCGGTCGGGATGCGGGCGACGATTCGCAAGACGGTCGAAAACGAAGACGTCATCGGCTTCGCCGAGCTCTCAGGCGATCACAATCCAATCCACTTGTCGGAGCACTTCGCCCGCAAGACGCGCTTCGGCGGTCGAATTGTTCACGGGCTATACACTGCGAGCCTTATTTCCGGGGTCATTGGCATGCGGCTGCCCGGGCCGGGCGCCGTCTATATCTCGCAAACCTTGAATTTTCTCGGCCCGGTCAAGATCGGCGACGTCGTCGACGTCAGCGTGGAGGTGGCCGAGCTGACCGAGAAGAACCGCCGCGTCCGATTGCATTGCGCGTGTCGGGTCGGCGACCGGGTCGTCCTCGACGGCGAGGGCGTTCTCAGCGTGCCGCCGACGCCGAAACCCAGGCCTCCCGCCGCTTGACCGTG
>JGI12659J15293_10000722_pt1 | contig 10715 bp, 9 predicted proteins | sample JacPinW_OM2H0_O1_FD_15293 | JGI IMG/M metagenome (IMG submission 15293) | reverse complement strand
CTCAGCCTCGAGCTGGAGAAGTTCGGCGCCTTCGCGGATCTGCGGATCGCGTTTCGGCCAGACGCCCGGCTGCACGTCGTCTATGGACCGAACGAAGCGGGCAAGTCGACGGCCTTGGCCGCCGTCGGCGCGCTCTTGTTCGGCGTGCCGGAGCGGACGCCGTATGCGTTTCGCTTTCCACGCGAGTTGCGCGTCGGCGCGGAGATCGCGACCGCTGATGGTCGCCGCCTCAAGTTCTGGCGGCGCAAGGGGCGAAGGACGACTCTCATCGATGGCTCTGGCGATCCTCTGCCCGATGACGCGCTGGCCCCGTTTCTCGGCGGCCTGAGCCAGGAAGTGTTCGAGCGATCGTTCGGACTGGACGCGGCCAAGTTGCGCGCCGGAGGCGACGAGATGTTGCAGGCGGACGGCGACGTCGGCGCGAGTCTTTTGGCGGCGGCCTCGGGGCTGCGCGGGCTTGTCCAACTTCGCCGCTCTCTCGAGGAGGAAGCGGACGGCGTTTTCGCGCCGCGCAAGGGAAAAGAGCGTCGCTTCTATCAGGCGCTCGAGCGCTTCGACGCCGCACGTCAGGCCATTCGCGACAAGGAACTTCGCAGCGATTCATGGATAAAGCTCAACAACGATATCGAAGAGCTCAGCCGAGAGCTGGAGCGGCTCCGCGCGGAGCGACGGGCCGGGGAGATCGAGCAGGCGCGCCTGAGAAGGCTCAAGCGCATATTGCCGCTTCTCAACCCGATCCAAGAGACGGAGGCGGCGCTGGCGTCCTCCGAGGATATGCCCGTCTTTGCGCCCGGCATGATGCAGGACTTGCAAACGGCGCTTGATGACTTGCGCGTCGCAGGCGAGACGGCGGAGCGCGCTCGGATCGAGGATGAGCGCCTCACGCGCGATCTTGCGAAAATCGAGGTTGACGAGGCCGTACTCTCTGATGCTGCGCCCATCGAAGAGCTATTTCAGAGGAGCGGCGGCTACAAAGACGGGAAGCGCGATCTTCCAGCCGTCCAACGCGAGGCCGACGGATTCCTTGCGGGGCTTGAACATCATGTCCGATCACTGGGTTTGCCTGGTATTGGCTCGCTCGACACAGCGCGGCCGACGGAAGCCAGCAAGTCGGAGGCGCGCAAGCTGATCAAGGAGGGGCGGGACGCGAAGGCGTCGGCAAACGCGACGGCCGCTCAACTCTCGCAAGCGCAGAAGGCCCAGGACGACGCGCGCATTGCGCGAGAGGCGCAGGGCGTGGACCTTGATCCCACGCTGTTGCGAGAAAAATATGCCGCTCTCGGCAAGATCGCCGAGCTGGCGCGGAGGGTTGCTGACAATCGGCTCGCGCTGACAAAGGACACGCTTGAGCTCGCAGACGTCGCCGCGAGGCTCGATCCGCCGGTCGCCGACCTCGAAGCGATCGCCAGGCTGCCCATGCCGCGCCCCGAGGATCTTGCTCAATTCGCCGACGCGTTCGAGGTGGCGTCGCGTGCCGTGCGCGAGAGCGCGAGAGCGCGCCAAGGGGTGGAGAAGGAGATCGACGAAACGACCGGGCGCCTTGCCCAGCTTGCGGCTGGTCGTCCTCTGGCCACGGCGGACCGCATTGCGGAGGCGCGGGCGCGACGCGAGACGGCGTGGCGGCCCTTGCGCGCTGCGATATTCGGGGTGCCCGAGGCTCGGCCGCAAGCCTCGCTCACCACCTACGTCGCCGAATTCGAGCGGCTCGAGGGGGAGGCGGATCGTCTGACAGATGACGCGATTGAAGACGCCGCGCGTCTGGCTGGGCATCGACTGGAAACCCAGCGGCTCGACGAACAGACGCGTCGGTATGCTTTGGCGCAGGCCGCCGAAGCGCGCGCGGCGGCGACGTTCGCGGAAACAGAGCAGAGTTGGCGAGTGCTTTGGAAACACGTCTGCGTTCATCCTCTTTCGCCAGCGCGGATGCAGGAATGGTCTGGCCGCATCGAGCAAGTCATGAAAACGCGCGACAAGCTCGCCGCGCGGCGAACCGAGCTCGAGTCGAAGGAAGCCGAGCTCGCGCGCCTCGAGCCAGTACTGCGCGCCCTCGGGCTCGAGGCCGGATTGAGTGAGATCGAGGGTCTCGATTGCATCCGGATGGCCGAACGTTTCGAGCGGCGCCTGGAAGAGATCGCGCGCGCATGGGCGAGATCGCGCGACCTCGGGACGCGCTTCGCCGAAACTCGCCGGCGTCTGGTGGGAGCGAAAGCCGAGTCCGCCGACGCCGCCGCCGTCCTCGGGGATTGGCGTCGTCGTTGGGTCGTCGCCGTCGCCGCTCTCGGTCTTGAAACCGACGCGTCCATAGAAACCGCCGAGACGGCCCTGGAGGTTTGGGACAAGGCGTCCAACGACGGCGAAAACCACCGCAACCGGATGCGCCGCGTCGCCGGCATCCGGCGAAACATGAATGATTTCGAGACCGAAGCCCAGGCGCTCATTCAGCGCTGCGCGCCGACCGCCGCGGACCTGCCGGCGGAGGCGGCCGCGCGCCTGTTGAACGAGCGTCTTGTCGCGGCGCGGACGGCTCAAACAAAGCGTCACGCGGCGGCCGAGCTGAGGGAGGCGGCTCGGCGAGCGCGCGATGAGGCGGGGGCTCGCCTTGGCAAGGTCGAGGGGACAATGGCACAGCACGCGGCGCGCCTGCCCCCTGGCTCGGATGTTGTCGCCTTGTTGGCCCGCGAAGCGGAGCGTTCCCGCCTTGCCGAGGCGCTTAGCCGGCAGCGGCTCCGTCTCGCCGATCTCGCTGATGGCGTCGACGAAGCGCGGCTGGTCGAGGAGACGAATGCGTTCGATCCGGACGCGGCCACAGCAACTTTAAAGGAACTCGAGCGCCGGGACGAAGACCTAGGGCAGCAGGAAAAGGACCGCTACGCCGAACGCGACCGGCTTCAGCGGAAGCGGGAGGAATTCGAAAGCGGTATCGGCGCCGAGGCGGCGCTGCAGCAGCGCCGCAACGCGGAGGCCGAACTCGTGGAGGCCGCCCGACGTTGGGCGGTGTTGAAGGCAGCTTCAGCACTGGTCGGGGGCGCGCTCGAGGACCACCGCGCTGCGCGGCGCGACCCATTGATGACGCGCGCCGGCGAGGCTTTCGCGACGTTGACGGGCGGTGCCTTTGCCGGGCTGGATCAAAGTTTCTATGACGGTGATGAGGCCAAGCTTGAGGCTTGCCGGGCTAATGGTGAGAGGGCGCCGGTGGCGCATTTGAGCGAAGGCGCGCGCGATCAGCTCTATTTGGCGTTACGGCTTGCATATATCGAGGACTATGCCGCCCGCGCCGAGGCGCCGCCGTTCATTGGCGACGACATTTTCGCCAGCTTTGACGAACCCCGCACCGGCAACGGTCTTGAAGCGTTTGCGGCGATCGGCGACCGCGTTCAGACGATCGTCTTCACGCACCATCGGCACGTCATCGAAGAGGCGCGCGCCCGTCTGGGGGATGCCGCGGATATCGTTCGAATCGGCTGAGTTCCCGCCGAGGAGGCGCTGCGCCTGATCGCCGAGATGGGGCGCGTTGGCCAGGTCATCTACCTCACCCACCATCAGCACTTGGCCGACCTCGCCAAGGCCGTTTGCCCAGAGGCGGGGGTGCACGAATTGGCGGCGTGACGCCATGGCCTTCCGGCAGATCTCCCGCCGAGCTAGCGAAGTTCACTCGGCGGCCAGGCCTCCTCGAACGCCAGTGGAAGGAGTATTTGCGTCTCAGACTGAGCCCTGGAACCCTCTTGCGTGTCTTGAGTTATGGACAATCGGCGCTGCGAGAAAGGAGCGGGCCATGCCAGGAACCCATGGAAAAAGCCGCTGGTCGGCCGATGTGAACGAGCATTCGGATGCGCTCGATCTCGAACCGAAAGTGTTCGAAAAGAAAACCGCCGGGCAAATCGCCGCGTCGCTCAAGCGCTCAGCCGAGTCGAGCGATCGGCGGAAAACGACCGCTTTCCGATCCGCGATGTCGATGTTGACTTTCTACATTAATCGCGCGGGGCGGAGCCTACCTCCCGAACGGAAGCAGACCCTCGAAGCAGCCAAAGAAAAATTGCGCAAGCTGTTCGGACACAATCATTGAACCTAGTTTGGCGCACGGAGGGTCCCGCCAAGCCTGAAGCGGGCTCCGGGAGCTGATCGATGGAAGAAGGAGCGTCATCATGCCCAAGCCGACCTCCCCACCACGTCCCCGCCCTCAGCCGAACCTGCCGCACGACCGCGGTCGAGAAGGCGGACAGCCATACACAACGGAGGTCGAGGACTATAAGAAAGGCGTGGCGACGCCGCCCAAAGAGCAGGGCGGGCGGGAGGCCAATCCTAGGACCCAAGGGCGCGGACGAAGAAATGACGCAGCGCTCTCGACAGCGCCCAAGGTGCGCGGTGCGATCGCGCGCAAACTGATTGGCGCTTCGTCGTTGACCGGACTTTGCAGGCCGTAGCGCCCCACGCCACCAGAGCATGACAAGGGCTGGCAGTAAGGCTCAGCGCCACTGTCGTAAAACTGTCGTCTCCCTGTCGCAATAGGCATATCGAGCGAGCCTACAAAAGGACGTCGGGCGCCCGTCGCCGCGGCCGAACTCGATCCCTGCTAGCGCTTGAGAGGCGTTCAATGACACTCACCAATTTCATTCGCGCAGCGGCGTTCGCCGTTTGCGCCGCAACGGTCACTGGCGCGCAAGCTGCCGATATTTCCGGAGCCGGAGCGACCTTTCCATTTCCGATTTACGCCAAATGGGCTGACTCTTACAAGAAAGACACGGGGAACGGACTGAACTATCAGTCAATCGGATCTGGCGCCGGCATCAAGCAAATCAAGGCGAGAACCGTGACGTTCGGCGCAACCGACGCGCCGTTGGAGCCAGCGGAACTCGAGAAGGCTGGCCTCGCACAATGGCCGATGGTGATGGGCGGCATCGTGGCGGTCGTCAATCTCGACGGCGTGAAGCCTGGCGACATCGTTATCGACGGCACGACCCTCGCCCAGATCTATCTCGGCAAGATCACCAAGTGGAACGACCCCACGCTCAAGGCGCTCAATCCGAAGCTCAATCTGCCCGATCTGCCGATTGTGCCGATCCACCGCGCCGACGGCTCCGGCACGACCTTCAACTTCACCTATTATCTCGGCGAGGTCTTGCCGGATTGGAAGTCGCAGGTCGGAGTGTCGACGACGGTCGACTGGCCCGGCGGCATCGGCGCCAAGGGCAACGACGGCGTCGCCAACAACGTCGCCACCACCAAGGGCGCGATCGGCTATGTCGAATTCGCTTACGCTGAGCAGAACAAGCTGACTTTCGCCAGCATGGCCAACAAGGCGGGCAAGGTGGTCGCCCCGACCATGGAGGCCTTCCAGGCCGCGGCCGCCAACGCCGATTGGGACCATGCGCCGGGATTCTATCTGATCCTCGCCGATCAGCCGGGGGACAAGTCGTGGCCGATGACCGCCGCCACCTTCATTCTCCTGCCTAAGGATCCGCCGAATAAGGCCGCCGCGAAGGACGCTATCGACTTCTTCAAGTGGGCTTACGACAAGGGCGACAAGATGGCCGAGGACCTCGACTACATTCCTATGCCCGACAGCGTCGTGGCGCTGGTCGAGAAGATGTGGACCAAGGATGTTAAGCTGAATTAGGCGAATTCCGGGGGCGGGCGGCGACGTTCGCCCCCAAATTGATCTCGCGGGTGATGGTTCGTAAACAACGCGCAACGGTCCCCAGACAAAAAGTGTCGAAGCGATAATGACCGCAACCGCACTGCGAAGCTCAAGCGCCGCCCACAGCTCGCCGATCGACCGCTCTCGCGCGCTCGGTCGGCTCAAATTCTCGGACAACAGCTTCCGCCTGCTGACCCTGGGCTCGGCGGTTCTGTTTCTGGTGCTGCTCCTCGGCGTTGTGGTCGCTTTGTTCGTTGGCGCCTGGCCGGCGTTCCGCGAATTCGGCGTCGGTTTTCTGTTCTCTGACGCGTGGAGCCCGCCGAAAGAGCAGTTCGGCGCGGCGACGGCGATTTATGGCACGCTTGTCACATCGATCATCGCGATGCTGATTGCTGTTCCGGTCGGTCTCGGCATCGCCGTCTTCCTGACGGAACTCTGCTGGTTGCCCTTGCGGCGGCCGATCGGCGTCGCGATCGAGCTTCTCGCGGGGATACCTTCGATTATCTACGGTATCTGGGGCGTCTATTATTTTCGGCCGGTGATGCAGAGCTACATCCAGCCGTTCCTCATCAATACGCTCGGCAACGTCCCCGGCATCGGCTTTCTCTTCCAGGGGCCGCCGTTCGGCTATGGCGTGTTGACGGCGGGACTCGTGCTCGCGTTGATGATCCTGCCCTTTATCACCGCGGTGTCGCGGGACGTCTTCGACACGGTTCCCGCTGTGCTCAAGGAGGCCGCCTATGGCGTCGGAGCGACTACCTTCGAGGTCGTCGGCAACATTGTCATTCCGTATACGCGGGTCGGAGTGATTGGCGGCGCGATGCTGGCGCTCGGTCGCGCGCTCGGCGAGACGATGGCGGTGACCTTCGTCATCGGCAACGCCACCAAGATTCAGTCGTCGATTCTTGCCCAAGGCACGACCATCTCGGCGATGATCGCCAACCAGTTCGCGGACGCCGATCCGGGACTGTTCACCTCATCGCTTCTGGCGCTCGGCTTCATACTGTTCGTCATCACGTTCCTGGTTCTCGCGGCCGCGCGCTGGATGTTGGCCCACATGGCGTTGAAGGCGTAGGTCAATGACGGCGGCTTCCTACTCCAGGCGCAAGAGACGCAACGTTATCTGGACAGTTCTCGCTTACGCGGCGACGGCCTTGGGCCTGAGCATGCTGACCATCATTTTGGCCACGCTGTTGTGGAATGGCGTTGGCGGATTGTCGCTCGACGTCTTCACGAAGAATACGGCGCCGCCGGGGGTCGTTGGGGGTCTCCTCAACTCAATCGTCGGCAGCCTGATGATGACCGGGATTGGCTTGGCTCTCGGCGCGCCGGTTGGCATTCTCGCCGGCACGTATCTGGCCGAATATGGCGCAAGCACGCGGCTCGCCTCGGTCGTGCGCTTCATCAATGACATTTTGTTGAGCGCGCCCTCGATCATCGTTGGCCTATTCGTCTACGAGCTGTTGGTGGCGCCGGTCGGGCATTTCTCGGCGCTTGCGGGCGCTGTCGCCCTCGCAGTGCTAGGCGCGCCGATCATGGTCCGCACGACCGAAGACATGCTGAACCTTGTCCCGAACTCTCTGCGTGAGGCGGCGTCGGCGCTCGGCATGCCACGATCGCTCGTCATCCGACACGTCGCCTATCGGGCCGTCATGTCCGGCTTGATCACCGGTGTTTTGCTCGCCATCGCCCGCATGACCGGCGAGACGGCGCCGCTGATCTTCACTGCGCTCGGCAATTCGCTGTTTTCGGCTGATCCGCGGGGGCCGATGTCGGCTCTTCCGCTCATCATCTACGAATTCGCTCGCAGCCCCTACGCCGAGCAGCAAAAGCTCGCCTGGACAGGCGCGCTCATCCTGACCTTTGCGGTTCTGGCGCTCAGCATCATGGCGCGCGTTCTTGCAGCTCCGGCCAGGCAGAAGTAGCATCCGAGAGGCTTTGAGCATGAGCAGTAATGTGCAGGCCCAGACGCTGGCCAAGGCGCCCGTCGCCGAGACGGATAAAGTCGTCGTGCGCAACCTCAATTTCTATTATGGCCAGACGCGTGCGCTCAAGGATGTTTCCTTCAACTTATACAGCGGTCAGGTAACAGCGTTCATCGGCCCCTCGGGCTGCGGCAAGTCCACGCTGTTGCGCGTGCTCAACCGAATGTATGATCTCTATCCTGGCCAGCGGGCCGAGGGCGAGGTCATGCTCGATGGGGAAAACATCCTCTCGCCTGACCTCGACCTCAATCTCTTGCGTTCGCGCGTCGGCATGGTGTTCCAGAAGCCGACGCCGTTTCCAATGACGATCTATGACAATATCGCCTTCGGGATTCGACTTTATGAGAAACTGCCGAAGTCCGAGATGGATGCGCGCGTCGAATCGGCGCTGAACCGCGCCGCGCTGTGGAACGAAGTGAAAGACAAGCTGAACGCCAGCGGCTTGAGCCTTTCGGGCGGCCAGCAGCAGCGCTTGTGCATCGCCCGCACCGTGGCGATCAGCCCGGAAGTGATTCTGTTCGACGAACCGGCCTCCGCTCTCGATCCGATCTCGACCGCCAAGATCGAGGAGCTGATTGACGAATTGTCTGGCGACTACACCATCGCCATTGTCACCCACAACATGCAGCAGGCTGCGCGCTGTTCGCGCTACACCGCCTTCATGTATCTGGGCGAAATGGTCGAATTCGATGAGACCAACACGGTCTTCACCTCGCCGCGCGACAAGCGCACCCAGGACTATGTGACCGGCCGCTTCGGCTGAGGGAGGAATCGCCGTGGCGGATCAGCACACTGTCAGAGCCTACGACAAGGATCTCGACCTGCTCGAGCGCCGGATCGCAGAGATGGGCGGCATCGCCGAGAAAATGGTGATCGAGGCGGTGGACGCGCTTGCGTCCGCCGACACCGTGCTCGCCCATCAGGTGGTGGAGACCGATCCGCGGCTCGACCAGCTGCAGCGCGAGATTGAGGAGCAGGCGATCATGACGATCGCACGGCGGCAGCCGGTAGCGATCGACCTCCGCGAGATCATCGGCGCCATTCGGGTCGCCGGCGATCTCGAGCGGGTGGGGGATTTGGCCAAGAACATCGCCAGGCGCTCGGTCAAGATCGGCGTCGAATCGCGGGTGCCGCGCGCCATTGTCGGCATCAAGCACATGAACGATTTCGCGACCGAGCTGATGAAGGATGTGCTCGACGCCTACGCCCAGCGCGACGTCGAGCGCGCGCTCGACGTATGGGAGCGGGACGTCGATCTCGACGCGCTGGAGGACTCGGTGTTCCGCGATCTCTTGACGCACATGATGGAGGATCCGCGCAACATTACGTTCTGCGCCCATCTTCTGTTTTGTTCGAAGAATATCGAGCGCATCGGCGATCACGCCACCAACATCGCTGAAACCGTGGTTTACCTGGTGACCGGTTCGAACCTGCCGACTGAGCGGCCGCACGGCCGGCAAGGGACGGACATCGAGGCCGACGCTGGAGGGGAGCTGTGATGAACCAGGCGCGCAAGGATATCGTCCGTCCTGGAGCCGCATCCGCGCCGCGGATCCTTATCGTTGAAGACGAATCGGATCTGTCTTTGCTGCTCGGCTACAACCTCGAGGCGGAAGGCTATGTGGTCGAGAATGTGGAGCGCGGCGACGAGGCCGAGTTGCGCCTGGCGGAAAATGCGCCTGACCTCGTGATCCTCGACTGGATGCTGCCTGGGGTCTCGGGCCTCGAAATCTGCCGCCGGCTCCGCGCGCGCGAATCCACCCGCACGCTTCCGGTCATCATGGTGACGGCGCGCGGCGAGGAAGCCGAGCGGGTGCGGGGCTTATCGGTCGGCGCGGACGATTATGTGGTGAAGCCCTTTTCGGTGCCCGAACTCATGGCGCGGGTGCGCGCGCTGCTCAGACGCAGCCGGCCCGAGCGGATCGCCGAGCGTCTCTATGCCGGCGACCTCGATCTCGACCGGGAGACGCGGCGGGTGCGGCGCGGCGCGCGCGACATCCACCTCGGTCCGACCGAGTTCCGGCTGCTCGAATATCTCTTGGAAAAGCCTGGCCGCGTGTTCTCGCGCGCGCAACTCCTGGACGGCGTGTGGGGTCAGGCGGCGGAGATCGACGAACGCACGGTCGACGTCCATGTCGGGCGGCTGCGCAAGGCGCTGTCGCGTGGGCGCGAACGCGATCCTATCCGCACCGTGCGCGGCACCGGCTACGCTTTCGACGAAACTTTCGGCAAGCCGTGAGGTAAGGTCTTCTCGGCCGGCGCCCATTCCGATCGGGGCCCGCGCTGTGAAGTCTCCCGGTTCCGAGCGCCGCTCAGCCGACCTATCCCGCCATCGAAGTCTCACGGACTCATTCCGTCATGATTGCGGGGGCGATGAGAGCCGCGACCCGCCCCGCAGCCCATCGTCGCAAACGCGCCCGGGATCTTTGATCAACTCTCAAGGAGGTCGGAAACCGGGAACTGTCCGTCACAAAAAAGTGCTAATCAATGCAATACGTTCGTCGCGGATTTGGTCGAAGGAAAGTAGAGGAGGAACTCTGCGATGGCGCAAGCGAAGCGTGCTTCGAGGGGGAAGCGTCCAAGTAAGGCTGTATCTGTGTTAGGAATCGCCGGAATGTCTCTGGCAGCGTCGACCGGCGGATCGCCGGCGGATATAGCGCCGGAGTCCTTGGCAACGCAGGCTGCCGGGTCGGTAGCCGATATACTCTGGCAGAATGCGGCGCCGTTTAAGCTCCCCAGTCTCGACGAGGAGGAAATCTCCGACGTCAGCCTGGCGACGTTCTATCTCTTCGACAAAGAAAACCCCGGAAACGCCCAGTCGGGCATACAAGTCGCTTTTCGAGGCTGCGGGGGCGGCTGCGGCTGCGGACACGGAGGCGGCTGTCGAGGTTGCGGGGGCGGCTTTCGCGGCTGCGGCGGCGTTCGAGCCTGCGGGGTTGGCTTTCGCGGCTGCAGAGGCTGCGGCGTTGGCTTTCGCGGTTGCGGCTTTGGCGGCTGCGGCGGCTGCGGCGGCTGCGGCTGGGGCTGGGGTTGGGGCGGCGGCTGCTGCTTGTCATGGGGAGGTTGCGCCCTCTGCTAGATTGGAGCGCCTTGCT
>JGI12659J15293_10000720_pt1 | contig 10720 bp, 10 predicted proteins | sample JacPinW_OM2H0_O1_FD_15293 | JGI IMG/M metagenome (IMG submission 15293) | reverse complement strand
ACCTCTACGGCGGGCGGGCGAGGACGAGTCGGTGAGGATTTCTCACCGCCCCGTTCCTTCTAACTTGCGCGATTGCGGCGTGCCATCCCCTCCGCCAACCGCAGCAGAAGTTTTCGCTTGCGCTCATCCATCCGACGCAACGCCTTCGCGAGCGTGCGCAGTCCCGACCCTTCTGCTCCGCTAGTTCCCCACGGCCGCTCCGGTTTCCCGGTAGAGAGCAGTTTCGGCTTCTTCGGTGGTTCCTCACCTTCATAAAAAAGCATGTAGAGCGGGACTTCCAGCGCCCTAGCGTACTTCTCCAGCGTCTCGACGTTCGGGACGGTGTGTCCGTGCTCGACGCGCGACGTGTAGCAGCGTAGCAGGCCGGTGCGCTTCTCGATGTCGCCTTGGCTGAGCTTCTTGGATTCGCGAAGTTCTCGGAGTCTTTGACCGATGAGCATGGGCGAGAGCGTACACCATGGCGTAGCGCTGCCTCAATCGATTCTCTGCACGGCCTTCGCCTGTGGCGCAGCCAGTCGATCTGCGTCACCACTGACCGACGGCGGTTTGGCCGCGATAACACCGCAGATACACCCATAGGGTCGCTGGGCAAACAAGTGCCGCTATTGATGCGAAATTTTCGAGTTCGCAACGCTCCTTAGCGCCCGCTACTTATTCCGCCTGATTTCTCTTTGTCTACCAGTGGGCTACACTCAGGATCGCGCCGGGCGTTACGAAAACAGAGGAACAAATGGGCCAGCCAAGGTACATCTTGTCTAGGAACTGTCGGGTTTTTACTGACCATAAATGAAGCAGCGGTCCCCTCCGCTTTTGCCCGTGCAGCCTTCTCGTCATTTTCTTGTGTTAATACGACGCCGAACACGGCGGACGCGTCATGCGTGTTAGGCAGTTCGTTGTCTGGCTTAAGCAACTGTGTTGTCCAAGCCTGCGTCGGCAATGACCCCCTAGCCTCGTTCACCATTTCCGTTTCCCCTACCCCCAACTAACTGCGGTCCACATAATCAGCGAACACCGTAGTTGATTTTGTGGACTTCTTACCTTCAGCAAACCTTGTTTCCAACTCGCGGCCTTTCTCTTGGACAAACTGAAGGGTTGCTTGAGCACTCTCATCAAGCAATTCGTATATTCGCATTACGACTTTCTGATTATCCGGGTTTTCCTCGGCAACACGGTCTAAAATACCCACCATATCCTTCATTTGGTTCATGGAGCCTAAGGTATACGACTTGATTTCGACGTTCATTATGTCTACGTCGGATAGGGGAACATTCTTAGGTGCTTGTGTATTTGCTTTTTTAGTGGTCATGCCCGCAGTGTGCCAGCACCGGTCCGCGCCGGGCAAGTTCCCACCATAAGCTACGTGCTTAAACAGATAATAAAATGAGTTGTCTTTCGGGATACGTCCGGAGTACGGTATATGCGTAGGCGGTGAGCCGATGGAAAAGTCCCTGTATAACTTAATCGAAGAGATATTTATGAAGAACAACCCGCCGGGCAACATCAGCAATGACAGTGCGGTCAAGGTGCGGTATTACATTCAGCGGTATATCAACGCCATAAAACGACAGGAAGCAATTGTCGTACGCCTTACAGATGCGAAATTTATCGCCTACATGGGGCTTTCACGAGCCGAAGGAAAAGCCTTCCTAGACCGGATAAATCTGGCCCTGGAAAAGGTGCGTCCCTCCGACATTGCGCCAGACACGCCTTAATGAGTTGGTTTGCAGGAAAGCCAAAAACGCCTCAGAAAACACGGGTCTAGTCTTTCCCCGATGGAAGCATAAAATCCTGCACTCGTTAGGGGAAATGGATGGACACTTTGATTGCCGCGTTCCGGAGGAAGATGCGCGATCCGTTCAAGTATCCGACGCGCGTAATCCACATCCTCATGGCCGCTTTAATCGGAGTGGTGAAGTACTGAGGTCCCCGTTACTAGCAGCCCACGATACGGCTTCCACCATCGCGGTTCACTTCGTCCGACATTCAAATCTCCCTTCGTCATGGCCCACGCTGGCACAAATCCCATTTTCCTACACCTTCCTTTTTTAGGATGCAACGTTTACCTAGGGCTACTGAGCGGATCGTCGGCAACTCGGAACTTATCTAGGTCGGGCCGATCAGTAACTAAGGATGGGAATGTCGGATCGGCGTCTTTCCAGAGCGCAAGGAAATTCTTGTGCCGGTAAGACGCGCAATCTAAGCGTTACCCCTCCTGCTGGGAACGTCGATGAAACTCCGGGCGTGATAGACTCTCGCCACTTACCATTTCCTTTCTCTTCTCGTGAGGTGCCCAGTGAGCGAAGCGGATGAGCCAACCAAGGACATCAAGCCGGTAACTCCCGCATCGCGAACCGACAGCAGTGCATTGCCAACCACCGTCGACGCCGATGCATCCCTCGATCCTTCTCAATTGGCTTCGCCCGCCCCGCACGCCGTCTCCGGGGCATACCGTGCACCAAGTGGTCCGAAATACATTGGACCGTATCGCCTGCTGCAATTGCTCGGCGAAGGGGGAATGGGCGAAGTGTGGTTGGCGGAGCAAAAAACACCCTTGCACCGGACGGTGGCTCTGAAGCTCATCAAGGCCGGCATGGACACCAAAGCTGTGGTGGCACGATTTGAGTCCGAACGGCAGGCACTGGCCCTAATGGATCATCCGAACATCGCCCGAGTGTTCGACGCGGGTTCGACGGCCGAAGGACGGCCGTACTTCGTGATGGAATACGTGCCGGGGCTGCCTATCACGGAATATTGCGACAAGCACCGCTTCACGATCAAAGAGCGGCTGGAATTGTTTATGCAGGTGTGCGACGGCGTGCAGCACGCGCATCAGAAAGCGATCATTCACCGCGATTTGAAGCCGTCCAACGTGCTAGTGGTCGAGCAGGACAACAAGGCGGTGCCGAAAATTATCGATTTTGGACTTGCGAAAGCCACGTCTCAGCGGCTCACCGAGAAAACCTTGTTCACCGAACTAGGCGTGATGATGGGGACGCCAGAGTACATGAGTCCGGAGCAAGCTGATCAGCGAGAACAGAACATCGATACGCGAACGGATGTTTATTCGCTGGGTGTGATTCTCTATCAATTGCTGGTGGGGATGCGTCCGTTCGACGCAAAGGCCATGAGGGCGGCGGGGCTGGAGGCGATTCTGCGCGTGATTCGCGAGCAGGAACCACCGAAACCGAGCACCAAAATTCGCTCGATGGGCGAAGCTTCCGCGGCTTTGGCGGAGAACCGGAAGGAAGAACCACGGTCCTTTGTACAGCACCTGCAAGGCGAGTTGGATTGGATCACCATGAAGGCGCTGGAAAAGGACCGAACGCGGCGCTACGGCACAGCCTCTGAACTCTCAGCCGATATCTTAAGGTATCTGCGTAACGAGCCAGTGTTGGCGGGACCTGCAACTGCTGGTTACCGCGTGAAAAAATACGCCTTCCGGCATCGAATTGCCTTGGGCGCAGCCGCTGGCATGCTGCTTCTGTTGGCGGGGTTTGCGGTTACGCAGGCCGTCCAGTTGCGCCGAATTACGGAGGAGCGAAATCGGGCTAACGGTGAACGTGACCGCGCGAAAGGTGAACGCGATCGGGCAGATCGCATCACCGACTTCATGACAGGAATGTTCAAAGTGTCGGACCCGAGCGAAGCGCGGGGCAACAGCATCACCGCCCGTGAAATCCTCGACAAAGCCTCGAAGGACATTGACACCGGACTAGCGAAAGACCCGGAAACGCAGGCACAGATGATGCACGTCATGGGAAGCGTGTACGACAATCTCGGCCTCTATCCTCGTGCGGAGTCCTTGCTGACGCGCGCAGTTGAGATTCGCCGCCGCGTACTTGGGCCGGAGCATCCGAACACGCTAATATCGATGAACAACTTGGCACTTGTTCTGAATCACGAAGGCCACTACGCCGAAGCGGAGAAGTTGTATCGGGAAACGCTCGACATTCAGCGGCGTGACCTTGGGCCGGAGCATCCGAACACGCTAATGTCGATGAACAACTTGGCGATTGTCCTGAATGACGAGGGCCGCTACGCCGAAGCGGAGAAGTTCGATCGGGAAACGCTCGACATCAACCTCCGTGTCTTTGGACCGGAGCATCAGAACACACTAGGGTCGATGAGCAACTTGGCGATTGTTCTGGATCAGGAAGGCCACTACACCGAAGCGGAGAAATTGGAGCGGGAAACGCTCGATATCCAGCGCCGTGTCCTCGGGGCGGAGCATCCGAACACGCTAAGGTCGATGAACAACTTGGCGCGTGATCTATGGAACGAAGGTCGCTATGCCGAAGCGGAGAAGTTGTTCCGAGAAACGCTCGACATCCGCCGCCGCGTCCTTGGGCCGGAGCATCCGCTCACACTAATGTCGATGAACAACTTGGCCGACGTTCTGGATCACGAAGGCCACTACGACGAGGCGGAGAAGTTGCAGCACGAAACGCTCGACATCCAGCGCCGTGTCCTAGGGCCAGAGAATCCGGACACGGCATTGAGCCTTTACAACCTCGGCGGTTTCGCGGCCCACAAGGGGAATCGCACCGAGGCACTGTCGCTCTTGCGACAGGCACTCGACCACGGACTGGCTCCGAACATCGCAATCTACATGGAAACGGACCCCGATCTCAAGTCCCTCCACGGCGATCCGCGCTTCGACGCGCTCGTCGCCCACGCCAAAGAGCGTGCCGCCGCGGCCCAAAAGCCAAAATAGGCCCCTGACGAATCAAAAGCGCCGCCAAGAGAATGCGCCATTCACAGACGGACGGCAACGTCTTTGCCAGCCCGAAGTCGAGAATCTTCGCGTGGCTTCGCTTGGTGACGAAAATGTTGGCAGGCTTGATGTCTCGATGAACAATGCCTGCGGCGTGGGCAGCATCAGCAATCTCAATCGCCAGACCGAGCAGAACTTCCGTCTCGACGGGCTTTCCCGCGATCCGCTGTTTCAGCGTCACGCCGTCAAGAAACTCCATGGCGATATAAGCACGGCCGTTCTCTTCGCCAATGTCATGAATCGTGCAGATGTTGGGATGATTGAGGGCCGAAGTTGCTTTGGCTTCGCGCTTGAAACGTTCGAGTGCCTGTGGGTCGTGGGCCACATCGTCGGGAAGGAATTTGAGAGCGACGGCGCGGTCGAGCCGAGTGTCCTCGGCCTTGTAGACGACACCCACACCGCCGACACCAAGTTTTTCAAGGATTCGGTAGTGGGAAATCGTTCGCCCCAGAGAGTGGAGAAGAATCTGGCATTGCGGCGGATTTTATGCCGCGCCCAATGGCAAGTCAACGCGGACGGACGGTACGATCAACCGACGGAATCCCTAAACCAGATAGCATCGTGACTCATACGATATAAGAAACGACGCAGACTGCACTCGACGTTCAGAAAGCAGTAGATTTATCGGGCGTGCTGGCCGGTTGCATGAAATCGTTTCTAACGGCATTTGGCCGGAGCGAAGTAGGTGCAGCGATGACAATCGCGACGTTACAAGATGTAGCGCGAACCGGTGTTCAGGAAGTCTACGTTGTTCAAAATAGTTTCGGCGATTTTCTGACGCACAGTGATAACGACGATTGGTGGACGCCGTGCGTCGAGGATGCCGCGGTGTTCTCTAGAACAGACGCCGAGAATTTGGTCTCGTATTGTTTGACCGACTGCGTCGTGCTCCCGGCTATCACCTGCCTGCAATCGACTTTAGTCAACTAATGTTAGAGGGATCGATCAGGCTTCTTCTCTGTTAGAATCTCGTTTAGAAGGGATGTCTACAAAGATGCGCGCCGCTATAGAGCCTATCGGCCCACTGTGCGACCTTCACCTTTTCCCGATGTCTCCGAAGGAATTCGACGGCGAACAAGGGTACGTCTGTCATGAAGAGGGATGCACTCGCTGCTATCGCCCAACTACAGGTCTATTCAGTCTCGATCAGGAGGGCAAGGTGCTCCCCGAGAGGTTTCAACAGTTGTGTCCGCGAGACACGAGTCCGATGTATTTGGAGAGCATCGAACCGGGCGGAATCCAAACGTGGCGATGTGCTAGGGTAAGTTGCAATCAAGAGCAAAAGCTCAAGGTTCGCGCGGCAGATTAAGATCGAAGCAGGACGTTTTCCCATCTGCGTTGACTAAGACTGACGTTTCGGTCTTTCGATTCCTGACGGTGCTGCACCTTCAGTCACACGGAAATGCTTCACTCAATGCTTTCATGACGAGGAACGGACCGGAAGGTTTCGTTTCGCAATTTTGAGCACCGAAATTACTTCAGCTTGGCGTATTCGGATTTCGCGGCGACGAGAACGCGAATGTCGGGGTCGGCGTCTTTCCACAGCGTGAGGAAATCTTTGTAGGCGGCGCGTGCACGGACGCGGGCGGCATCGGCATCCGCTCCCTGCGAGGTTCTCGACTGCAAGGCGTTGCCACGAGCCACACCCAGATGCGCCAGCGCTCCCGTCCAGCAGTTCCAGACGATGCCGCTGTGGTCGAGAATCTTCTGAAACTCGGCGGTGGCGGCACTGCCCTGTCCGGCCGCCAAGTACACTTCTCCGCGCACATATACGTGATAGAGGCAGGAAAGATTGTTGACGAACGCAATTTGCCCCAACTCGATGGGGGAAGCAGCTTGCGGGACGCTCAGGGCAGCAGCCGGGTTCTTTCGATCCAGCGCCAATTGCGCCTGAATCGCAGGCAGCCAAAGCGACTGCATCTGCGTGTCCAGTGGGAAGCGTTTCCCCAAGTCTCGGGCTAAGGACTCGGCTCGCGCCGTGTCGCCCGCCATGGCAAACGCAAGCGCGGCTTCACTCTCGACGCCCTCACCGGCGGGAGCTAGCTTCAAAGCATCTGCCGCTGACTGCTGCGCTTCCACAGGATTGCCGAAAGCGGCTTGTAGCAGAGCAGCACTCGCCAGATACTCCGCCCCATTTTCTTTTTGGTCGGCCCGGACGGCGGAGTCCACAGCGCGCTTCGTCAGTTCCCGCGCCTTGCCGAGATGACCAGCGTAAGCCTCGGTGTCGGATGCGAGCGCCAGCCCATCGTTTTCATAATCGGGCTTGCGCGCATACCACTGTTGCTGTTCCGCCATCGCCGCGGAGTCCGACCCGAGAAATGCAAGAGCGTAGAGAGCGTTGTGAAGTCCGTAATCATCCAGTTTTCGCGCCTGCGCCTCGTGAATAGTCTGCCGCGCTTCGTCGAAACGCTGTAATGCAAGAGCGCAGTTGGCAAGATTCTCGTACCAATTTACATCCGGTGAAAAGCGCAGCGCTTGCCTCGTGACGTTCGCGGCTTGTTCATACTGTCCCTGTTCGCTGTAAACGATGCCCAAATTGCCGTGCGCTGTGGGTGAACGTGGGTAGTCCTCGATGAACTCTTCCCACGTCTGGGCCGCCTTATCCGGTTCCCCAGTCACATTGGAATAGTAGTTGGCGGCGATCCCCAGCTTTTCCGGTTCGCTGGCATGTTCCCGCAACTCGAACGCCTTGCTGAAGTATTCGCTGGCCCGCCCTAGTTCGCCAAGAGTGTAGTAGTCGTTGCCCAGTTCGCTGTAGCCCAAGGCAAAATTCGGGTCAAGCTGGATGGCGCGCTGATGGTAAGGCACGGCAGCGGCATAGCCTTTCTCGTTTCGGGCCTCGTCTCCGAGGCTGAGCGCGTGCAGAGCGTCAAGTGAAGACGTGGTCGCCTGTTGGAGCGGTACATCTAGCTTCTGCACCGTTGCCAGGGATTCGCCCAGTTCGCCGCGCAGCTTCGAGGCCGCCTGGCCCAGACTGTCCAGCACCTTTTCCTTGGACGATGCTGTGACCTGCTCTTCCGCCAGCGTGTCTCCGCTCTGGCAATTCACCGCCTTCAATCCCAATACGTATTTGCTGCCCAGACTGCCGATTGTTCCAGCGATATAGGCCTTGCTGCCTGCCCGCTGGCAAAGCTCGCGGGCCACCTCAGGCGTGAGTTTCGTGTTGGCGGGACGAGTCATCAGTTGCAAAGTCTTCGCCACGCCACCGTCGGAGAGCACGTTGAGGAAAGGCGATTGCCGCAGGGATACGCTGAGCGCCGTCTTCAGCGTGTCGTCGAAAATCGCGTCTCCGGTGCTGTTGGCAAAATCGGCGAGAACGATGGTGTCCTTCTCAGTCAGCGCGTGGGCCTTGCGAGAGATGAACAACATACCGCTGACGGCCAGCGCGGCGGCCGCCACCGCAGCGGCCGCAATCGCCATCCATCGGCTGGTCGATGTAGTGGCAAGCTTCGGCCCGGCTTCGGTAGTTCCTGCGGCGGTGTGCCACGATTCGGTATCGCGCTTCAGCCGCTGCAAGTCTGTGCGAATATCCGCCGCGCTCTGGTAGCGCAGTTTCCGGTTTTTCTCCAGCGCCTTGTTGACCACCTCTTCGAGCCTTGGAGAAAGGTCGGGGTTCAGTCGCACCGGTGGCACAGGAGTTCGTTCCAGAATAGCGTTCGCAATAACGCCGGTTGTCTCGCCCCGGAACGGCAGCACCCCTGTCACCGTCTCGTAGAGCACCGCACCAAACGAAAACAAATCCGTCCGCGCATCCAACTCCTCGCCGCGCACTTGCTCGGGCGACATATACATGATTGTGCCGATCACCGCGCCGACGCGGGTGAGTTGATCGAGATCGCTCACAGTCGGCATCGACGAAAGGTGCAGGCGCGCGGCCGACGGTGCCAGTTTCGCCAGGCCAAAATCCAAAATCTTGGCGTGCCCGCGCTCGGTGATGAAGATGTTGGCGGGCTTGATGTCGCGGTGGACGATTCCTTTGGCATGCGCCGCATCCAGTGCGTCCGCGATCTCAGTCCCCAACTCCAAAACTTCTTCAAGGGGCAGCGGCTTGCCGGAGATGCGGTCCTTGAGCGTCCGGCCGTCGAGATACTCCATCGCGATGAATTGCCGACCGTCTTGCACGCCAATGTCGTAGATCGTGCAAATGTTCGGGTGGTTGAGAGCCGAGGCGGCGCGGGCTTCGCGTTGGAAGCGTTCGAGCGCGTGCGCGTCGTGCGCCACATCGTCGGGAAGAAATTTCAGAGCGATAATGCGGCCTAGCCGGGTGTCCTCTGCTTTGTAGACGACACCCATACCGCCGCCGCCGAGCTTTTCCAGGATGCGGTAGTGCGAAAGGATTCGCCCGGAAAGTGGGGAAGAGTCGGGCATTGGCGCGAATTTTAGGCCGCGCCCAATGGCAAGTCAATCTGCACGGAGATACGTGCGAGGCTAGCGAATCGCTCTAGGATCGCCGGTCTTGTGCTCTTCAATCTGAAAGCGCAAGAATCGGTGGATTGCGTCTAGAGCGTCCTTGTCAGCGGATACGATGACAACACGTCCGCCATTCGGAGTTTCCTCGAACGAATAGCGGATATCTTTTCGCAAAGCTTTCATTTCCGGCACGCCCGGCGGAACTGTGTCGTGGACGAACATCGGGATATCAAAATCACCATCTTGAAACGCTTGGGCGATGTGTCCTAGATGCATCCGGATGTTTTTTCGATTGGTGTCATCCGCAGGATCATTAGTCTCCACATGAATCGTGCCGCCGTCAGGAGTTAGAAAGAAGTGGTGCGTAGTAGCGGTCTGAGAGAAGCCCATGCCCTTTTCGCCGCGCTCTTTCATTTGTGAATGCGCGTCATGCATGGGGCACATTGTTTGCGAATCTTTCCTCTCGTCTTTCTGCGTGGTCGATGGCTGCTGTGCAACCGCGCTGGCAGCACAAACGATCGCGCACACTGCGACCGCGAGAATCATTTTCATTGTCGTATCCCCCGTTTTCGGTTGGGGTGCACTTGAAGATAAAAATTAAATTTCCGAGCGTGGCTCTTCGGGTGAGTTGCAGCGAACGTCTCCAACAATCGAGCCGGCTTGCCGCGAGGAGTCTTGGCTAACATGCGGTCCCATTCGGCAAGCGTTTTGAGAAGCTCGCGCCGCCATGATTGCAAGTCACGAAGCCGGGCTTCGAGGACTGCCAACTTCTCGGCGGCCAGCGCACGGACATGACGGCAGGGCGCGGCCCCACGATCGCGCTCGCGGAAGATGCCGGCCAGATCGTTTACCGAAAAACCGATCGACAGGGCGCTTTGAATCAACTGCACACGAGCCAGAGTATCTTGCGGAAATATCCTGTAGCCTGATGCTGAGCGAGCAACCACAGGCAGAAGGCCGCGCCGATCATAAAATCGTACCGTGTCCGCACTGACGCCAGCGAGGCGAGCCAACTCGCCGGAGTACAAGGGCCGATTTGTAGACCAACTTGAACTCACGGAAACAGGATAAGCATTGGAACCAGTTCCGGAGTCAAGCACATTCGCGGATTGACGAGAGGAGTTCGGACTCCAGGCGCGCCGATGTTCCAGTTCGACACGTCTACGGTCCTTGCCGTCGGCGATGAATAGTTTACAGCCGCGCACCACCTCGGAGGTCGGGCGTCCACACGAGCGTTTCAACAAAATTGGACCCTGCCTACGGGGAGCCAACGTCATGCTGTGGCTCCTTGTACGCCTATGCAGTGAGTCTGTTTGAGTTCACAAGCCGAGCAGGAGTTTGCATCACAAGTCCAAAGCGAGAGGCTATACAATCTCATCGAATCGGGAGAGGTGGTCGTGAACGCGACACAATGCGTCGTGTTAGCGTCTTTGTTTCTCTGCGCGGAAAACGCCGCGGCGCAGTCGGTCGAGGCCGATAAGGAAATCGCCGTCGTCGAGGTTGGGGCTGCTGCTAACCATAGCCTGACCGGCGGCG
>JGI12659J15293_10000719_pt1 | contig 10722 bp, 9 predicted proteins | sample JacPinW_OM2H0_O1_FD_15293 | JGI IMG/M metagenome (IMG submission 15293) | reverse complement strand
AGGCGCGAGCTTTGCCGCCGCGGCGGGAGCCCGCGCTGGCGCCGGCGTCGCCGCGCCGGCCGCGACCTGGCCGAGCAGCGCGCCGATCGCGACCGTTTGACCGGTCTCGGCGACAATCTCGCTTAAGACCCCCGGACTAGGCGCATTGACCTCAAGCGTGACCTTGTCGGTCTCAAGCTCCACAAGCGGCTCGTCGGCCTGCACAGACTCGCCAGCCTTTTTTAACCATTTGCCGACGGTCGCCTCGGTGATCGATTCGCCCAGGGTCGGAACACGGATCTCAATCGCCATTTCGATCGCGCCGCGAGGCGCCCTTCTCTAATCCTTACGGAGACACGGAATTGATCGGCGCTAGCGGCTGACTGGGGCGCACCGCGATCCCCAGCATGCGCCAGTTCTCGTAAGCAAAGCCACGTCCAGCGGTGATGGCCGGATCAGCCTCCAGCATCGCGCCGAGCGCCGCTTCGGAGGCCGCTTCGATGATCGCGACGCCATATCCGCCGGTCGGGTCGGCGACCGGGCCCATTGCGATCACCACGCCGGTCTCGACTCGGGGCGTCCAATATTCGCGGTGGGCGCGCATGAGCTGGGCTTCATCCGACGTCATATCCGAGATAAACGTAGGCCGGGGCGGCCTCAGCTTGCAAAAGTAATGGGGCATGTCGAACTGGCTTCGTTCAAGCCAGGCATTCGTCGATGAACGCCTTGAGCTGCGCCAGATGTTTCGACATGAGACCAGTCGCGGTCGCGGCCGAGGCAGCGCGCCCCGCATAGCGGGCGCGCTTCGACTTGCCGCCGAGCTGGCCGAGCACCCATTCGAGATAGGGCTCGACGAAGCCCCAGGCGCCCATGTTCTTGGGCTCCTCCTGACACCAGACCACTTCCGCTGTCTTGAAACGGGAGAGTTCCTTCATCAGCGCCTTGATCGGGAAAGGATAGAGCTGCTCCACCCTGAGCAGATAGACATCGTCGATACCGCGCTTCTCGCGCTCATCGTAGAGATCGTAGTAGACCTTGCCCGAGCAGACGACAACGCGACGGATCTTGTCGTCCTTGGCGAGCTTGATCTTTTCGCCCTTATGCGTCTCCGCATGATCCCACAACAAGCGGTGAAAGCTCGTTCCCGGTCCGAAGGCTGCCAGGTTGGAGACGGCGCGCTTGTTGCGTAGCATCGACTTCGGCGTCATCGCGATCAGCGGCTTGCGGAACTCGCGTTTGAGCTGGCGCCTCAGCGCGTGGAAGAAATTTGCCGGCGTCGTGCAGACGACGACCTGCATATTGTCCTCGGCACAAAGCTGGAGATAGCGCTCGAGGCGAGCAGATGAATGCTCCGGCCCCTGGCCCTCGTAGCCATGCGGCAGCAGGCAGACGAGACCCGACATGCGGAGCCACTTCTTTTCGCCGCCCGAGATGAACTGGTCGAACACGACCTGGGCGCCGTTGGCGAAGTCGCCGAACTGCGCCTCCCATAAGACCAGCGCGTTCGGCTCGGCGAGCGAATAGCCGTACTCGAAGCCGAGCACCGCCTCTTCCGACAGCATCGAGTTGATGACTTCGTAGCGCGCCTGCCCGTCCCGAATGTGGTTCAGCGGCACGTATCGCGCTTCCGTCTCTTGATCGATCAGCACCGAATGGCGCTGCGAGAACGTGCCCCGCTCGCTGTCCTGGCCCGACAGGCGAACCGGAAAGCCCTCGTCCAGAAGCGTGCCGAAGGCGAGCGCCTCGGCGGTCGACCAGTCGATCCCCTCGCCAACCTTGATTGTCGTGCGGCGGTTTTCGAGAAAGCGAGCAATGGTTTTATGAACGTTGAAGCCTTCAGGCGCCGCTGTGATGCGCTCGCCGAGCGCCTGCAGTCGATCGAGACTGACGCCAGTCTTACCGCGGCGATCGTCGTCAGCAATCTCCCGCGCCGCCTTGACGCCGGCCCAACGGCCGTCGAGCCAATCGGCCTTGTTGGCGGAATAGGATTGGGCGGCCTCGAATTCCGCCTCCAACCGTCGCCGCCAGTCTGAGCGCATCTTGTCGACCTCGCCCTGAGTGACGAGGCCCTCAGTGATAAGCTTCTCGGCGTAGATCTGCTGCGTCGTCGGATGCGAGCGGATGAGTCGATACATGATCGGCTGGGTGAACGAGGGCTCATCGCCTTCGTTGTGGCCGAACCGCCGATAACAGAACATGTCGATGACGACAGGCTTATGGAACTTCTGCCGGTATTCGGTCGCCACCTTGGCGCAGAAGACAACCGCCTCCGGATCATCGCCGTTGACGTGAAAGATCGGCGCCTCGATCAGCTTGGCGACATCCGATGGATAGGGCGAGGAGCGCGAATAGCGCGGATAGGTGGTGAAGCCGATCTGGTTGTTGACGATGAAATGCAACGAGCCGCCGGTCCTGTGGCCGCGCAGACCCGAGAGGCCGAAGCATTCGGCCACCACGCCTTGTCCGGCAAAAGCGGCGTCGCCGTGGATGAGGAGCGGCAGCGCCGTCGTGCGCTCGATGGCGTCGTTGAGCTGATCCTGCTTGGCGCGGACCTTACCGAGAACAACCGGGTCGACGATCTCGAGATGCGACGGATTGGCGGTCAGCGAGAGATGAACGCTGTTGCCGTCGAATTCACGGTCAGAGGACGCGCCGAGGTGATATTTGACGTCGCCGGAGCCGTCGATTTCATCGGGCGAAGCCGAACCGCCCTTGAACTCGTGGAATATGACGCGGTGCGGCTTGCCCATCACCTGGCCCAGCACATTGAGCCGGCCGCGATGGGCCATGCCGAGAGCGATCTCCTTCAAGCCGAGCTGGCCGCCACGCTTGATGATCTGCTCAAGCGCCGGAATCATTGCCTCCGCGCCGTCGAGCCCGAAGCGCTTGGCGCCAGTGAACTTGATGTCGAAGAAATTCTCGAAGCCCTCTGCCTCGATCAGCTTGCCGAGGATCGCGCGCTTGCCCTCCCGCGTGAACTGGATTTCCTTGTCGGGCCCCTCGACGCGCTCCTGAATCCAGGCTTTCTCCGCCGGGTCAGAAATATGGACGAATTCGAAACCGATGGTCCCGCAATAGGTCCGCCGCAGGATCGCAAGCATTTCGCGCACGGTCGCATATTCGAGCCCGAGCACATGATCGATGAAGATCTTGCGGTCGTAGTCGGACTCCTGGAACCCGTAGGTTGAGGGATGGAGCTCCTCGTGGTCCCTCTGCTGTTCAAGGCCCAGCGGATCGAGATCGGCGTAGAGGTGGCCACGCATGCGATAGGCGCGGATCATCATGAGCGCGCGGACGGAATCGCGCGTCGCCCGGCGAATGTCGTCGTCGCTCGGCGCCGCTTTTGGCCCCGCCTCCTCCGCCTTGGCGCGCAGCTTCTCGGCGACCGCCTTTTCCGTCGCCGGCCAATCGCCGTCCAGCGCGTTGATGAGATCCCCCTTGGGGGTCGCCGGCCAATTGGGTTTGCGCCATGACGCGCCACGCTCGGCTTTGGCTACGCTTGCCGGATCATCGCCGAGGGCGGCAAAGAATTGGCGCCAGCCGGGTTCGACCGACTGCGGGTCCTTCTCGTATTGCGCCTGCAATGCTTCGATGTAGGCGCTGTTGGCCCCGTATAGAAACGAGGTTTGCAGCAGCGCTTGATTGACGTCCTGACGAGCCATCGAGCGGACTCCCTTAGTTACCGTGCAACAGATCGACCAAGGTCTTGCCAAGCCGGGCGGGAGAGGGCGAGACGCGGACGCCCGCCGCCTCCATCGCCGCAATCTTGTCCTCGGCGCCCCCCTTGCCTCCAGCGATGATCGCGCCGGCATGCCCCATGCGGCGCCCGGCGGGAGCGGTGCGGCCGGCGATGAAGCCAACGACCGGCTTTGAACGGCCGCGCTTGGCCTCGTCCTTCAGGAATCCGGCGGCGTCCTCCTCGGCCTGCCCGCCGATTTCCCCAATCATCACGATTGACTGGGTCTTCGGATCGGCCATAAACATGGCGAGCACATCGACAAATTCCAAGCCCTTGATCGGGTCGCCGCCAATCCCGACGGCCGTCGTCTGACCTAGACCTTCGCGCGTCGTCTGAAACACCGCCTCGTAGGTTAGCGTGCCCGAACGCGAGACGACCCCGACGCTGCCGCGCGTAAAGATGGTGCCCGGCATGATGCCGATCTTGCATTCGCCGGCAGTCATGACCCCGGGGCAATTCGGCCCGATCAGGGTCGACTTCGAGCCCTGCAGCGCCCGCTTGACTCGCGCCATGTCAAGTACCGGAATGCCTTCGGTTATGCAGACGATGAGCGGCGTCTCGGCGTCGATTGCTTCGCAGATCGCGTCTGCAGCGCCGCCCGGCGGCACGTAGATCACGCTGGCGTCGGCGCCGGTTTTCTCCCGCGCTTCGGCGACGGTGTTGAAGACCGGCAGCCCGAGATGGATCGAGCCGCCTTTGCCGGGTGAGACGCCGCCCACAAGCTTCGTGCCGTAAGCCATCGCCTGCTCGGAATGGAACGTGCCGTTCTTGCCGGTAAAGCCTTGGGTGATGAGCTTTGTGTTTGCGTCGACGAGGATGGACATGAGAGGCCTTCGGCCGTTGGCGGTTCAATTCGATCGAAACGGATTTTCGCAGCGCACGGAGCCATAAATCTGGCCGTGGTTGAGGTCTTCGGTGAGCAGGGTTGCGGCGCCGAATCGATGCGCTGCGGCCAAAATCTGGCCGTCCCAATAATCGATCTGATATCGCCGCTGGAAGAAGGCGGCATTGAGGATGATCTCCCGATCAATCGAGATCACCGGAAACGCGAACAGCCGTTCGAGCCAGCCGTCGACCTCGTCATCGGTGAGGGGAGAGGTCATCTTTCTTGGGCTCTGCACGTTGCGAACGAATTCGCCGACCACCTGAGTCGATATCGCGAAGGTTTCCGTTGTCAGGATCTCCCCAGCCCTAGTGAACTTGCCGGGATGGACCTCATCGCCGGCGGCCGCATAGATCAGCACATTGGTGTCGTGGAAGACCTTAGCGCTCATGGGTCTCCTCGCGATTGAACTTGAAATCGAGCCGCATCCTGCCTTTCGAATTTCGCATCAGTTCGCGCAGCCCCTCCCGCCCCCTCTCCAAACGCTCGTCTCGACCCGCCACGCCGGCGAGAAATTCGCGCACCATCGCGTTGATCGTCGTCTTCTGTTCGACCGCCACGAGACGAGCGCGTTCGAGGACGACCTCATCGATCGCAAGTGTGATGGTCTTCATACCAGTCTCCGGTACACAGTATACGTGTAACTGCGTCCAGCCCTTTCTCATCGACCTAAAGCCGGTCGAGTTCAGGCACCGTCAACGCGCTTATTGCGTCCCCGGTGTTCAGCGTCGTGCTCGGCTCGAACATCAAAACGACGGGCTCCCGCGAAAGCGACCGAGGCCGGTGTTCGACCCCGCGCGGAACGACGACAAAATCACCTTCGCCCATTTCTGAGACGCCATCGCGAAAATCGATCGCGATACGTCCGCGCAGCACGAAGAAAGCCTCGTCTTCCGCCTCGTGCGCGTGCCAATCGAACTCGGCGCCGAACTTCGCCACCTTGACCTGGCTGTCGTTGACATCACCGACGATAAACGGGTGAAAGACTTCCTTAACCTTCCGGTCAACCGCCTCGAGAATGTTGATCTTGGATGGGGGCATCGGCCTGTCTCCCTCATTGCGAGATACGCGCGCGCGTTTAGACTCTCGCTCTCACCGCGTTGACGATCTTTTGCGCCGCATCGTCGAGGTCGTCCGCCGGGATCACGTCGAGTCCGGAGTCGCGGAGAATTTTCTTGCCGAGGTCGACATTGGTGCCCTCGAGGCGCACGACCAGCGGAACTTTAAGGCCCACTTCCTTCACTGCCGCAATCACGCCCTCGGCGATGATGTCGCATCGCATAATGCCGCCAAAAATGTTGACTAGAATGCCCTTCACGTTGTGATCAGCGGTGATGATCTTGAACGCCGCGGCGACCTTGTCCTTGGAGGCGCCGCCGCCGACGTCGAGGAAGTTCGCGGGACTTTCCCCGTAGAGCTTGATGATGTCCATGGTGGCCATGGCGAGCCCCGCGCCATTGACCATGCAGCCGATCGAGCCCTCGAGCGTGACATAGTTGAGATCATGCTTGGAGGCCTCGATCTCCTTCGCATCCTCCTCGCTCTCGTCGCGCAGCGCGGCAATGTCGGGGTGGCGGTAAAGCGCGTTGTCGTCGAACGACACTTTGGCGTCGAGGACGCGCAATTGGCCGCTCGACAGCACGATCAGCGGGTTTATTTCCAGCATTGACATGTCTTTCGCCAGGAAGGCGGCGTAGAGCTTGGCGACGAGGCTCTCCGTCTGCTTGGCGAGATCATCCGTAAGCTCGAGTGCGCGGGCCGCAGCGCGCCCGTGATGAGGCATGATCCCGGTCGCCGGATCGACGGTGAAGCTGTGGATCTTTTCCGGCGTATTGTGAGCAACATCCTCGATGTTGACCCCACCTTCGGTCGAAAGGACGAAGGCGACTCGGCTCTTCTGCCGGTCGACCAGCGCCGAAAGATAGAGTTCCCTGTCGATCGTAGCGCCGTCCTCGATGTACAGGCGATTGACTTGCTTGCCGTGAGGGCCGGTTTGCGCCGTCACTAGGGTCGCCCCGAGCATCTGCGTTGCGAATGTCTGGACCTCTTCGACCGAGCGAGCGAGTCGTACGCCTCCCTTGTCCCCCGCCGCGGGCTCCTTGAAGCGGCCCTTGCCGCGCCCGCCGGCATGGATCTGGCTCTTCACCACCCACAGCGGCCCGGCGAGTTTCCTGGCGCCGTCCACCGCCTCGACCGGGGTGAAGGCGGGAAAGCCGGAGGCGATCGGGACGCCGAACGCCCTCAACACCGCCTTGGCCTGATATTCGTGGATGTTCATGGCGGCGAATACCTCAAGAAAAGAATGCCCGCCGGGAGCGGGCGCTCAGAGCGATCAGACTGCGAGGGCAGGATTGATCGCCTTGCAGGCCTCCATCAGGGCGTGGACCGAGGCGACCGACTTTGCGAACATCGCTTTTTCGCTCTCGTCGAACGTGATCTCGATGATGCGCTCGACGCCGTTCGCGCCGATCACCACCGGCACGCCCACATAGGTGTTGTGGACGCCATATTGCCCGCTCAGATGGGCCGCGCATGGCAGCACGCGGCGCTGATCCTTGAGATAGGCCTCGGCCATAGAGATTGCTGAAGCGGCCGGCGCGTAGAAGGCCGAGCCGGTCTTCAACAGATTGACAATCTCGCCGCCGCCCTTGCGGGTGCGCTCGACGATGGCGTCGATTCTTTCCTGCGTTGTCCAACCCATCTTAATAAGGTCTGGCAACGGGATGCCGCCCACGGTCGAGTAGCGGGCGGACGGCACCATTTCGTCGCCGTGTCCGCCGAGGACAAAGCCGGTCACATCCTCGGGCGACACGTTGAACTCCTCCGAGAGGAAATAGCGGAAGCGTGCCGAATCCAGTACGCCCGCCATCCCCACGATTTTCTTGGTCGGCAGGCCACAGGATTTCTGTAGCGCCCACACCATGGCGTCGAGGGGATTGGTGATGCAGATAACGAAAGCGTGTTTCGCGTGCTCCCGGATCCCGGCGCCCACCGCGTCCATGACCTTGAGGTTGATGCCGAGGAGGTCGTCACGGCTCATGCCGGGCTTGCGAGGGACGCCCGCGGTGACTATGACGACATCCGCTCCGGCGATCGCGGAATAGTCGCTCGCGCCCGCCAATCGCGCGTTGACGCTCTCAACCGGGGTCGCTTCGGCCAAATCCAGCGCCTTGCCCTGCGGCACCCCGTCGATAATATCGAAAAGGACGATGTCGCCCAACTCTTTCAAGGCCGCCAGGAGGGCCAACGTTCCGCCAATCTGCCCCGCCCCGATCAAAGCTATCTTCTTGCGCGCCATAGGATCTTTTCTTCCGCATTGGTGACCGTCATGCTCTGTCTCGCGGCGGTCGCTTCGCCGGTGCTATCGACCTATCGATGCACGCGATCAAGCCAAACTTTTGGCCAAGGAGCCGAAAAAAGCGCGCCCGGCCCCGCAGTGCAAATCAAATTCATGTATTTTTCCAAGAGCATGCTTCGGAAGATTGTATCAATCGGCCAGACGCGCTCGCAGACTAAGCGCCGTCGCGAACCCGCTAACCCTTGCGATGATGCGACCACCGGTGATGCGACCACCGGTCAAAATTTTGGCGCGATATTGCCAGATCTCAGACGTTCTTTCCCGGCTCCCCGCAAGTCTAGGTTTTACTGGGCGTCCGCCTTATAGACGTAGCGCCCGAACAGGCTCGCCGTCAGGTCGACGAGTAGAAGCGCGCTTTTCCCCCGCTCGTCGAGGAACGGATTGAGCTCGACGAGATCGAGCGAGGGCGAAAGACCGGATTCATACAACAGCTCCATGACGAGATGCGCCTCGCGGTAGGTCGCCCCGCCCGGGACGGCGGTGTCGACGCCCGGCGCGATCACCGGATCGAGAAAGTCGACGTCCAGACTGACATGCAAAAGGCCGTTGCGGGCGCGAACCCGATCGATGATGCGCCGGATCGAGACGGCAAAACCGTCTTCGTCCAGCCTCCGCATGTCGATCACGTCGACGCCGCGATCTTGCAATAGCCGCCGTTCCCCCGAGTCGATCGAGCGGATGCCGAACAGGTGCAGGCGCCCGGGATCGACGAATCCGTACGGCTCGCCTCCAAACACGCCTTCAAGACCTGGCTCTTGGCCCAGCATCGCGAGCGACATGCCGTGCATGTTGCCGGACGGCGAAGTCAGGGGCGTGTTGAAGTCTGAATGGGCGTCGAGCCACAAGACGAACAGATCGCGCCCCGTCTCGGACGCGAACCGGGCGACGCCGCCGATCGAGCCCATGGCGATGCTGTGATCGCCGCCGAGCACGATCGGCGTCCGCCCAGAGCGGGCGACCGCATAGGTTTCGCGGGCAAGCAACCGCGCCCAGGCTGCGACCTCGGCGAACCGATGGGCCTTGCCCTCGGGTACGGCCAGGTGAATCAGTGGGGGCGGAGAAGCGAGATCGCCCCGGTCCTCGACGTCGTGGCCGAGGTCCCTCAGCGTTTTTACGATGCCCGCTGTGCGCAGCATGGCCGGTCCCATCGCGGCGCCTGGCACGCTCGCTCCCGCCTCGACGGGCGCGCCGAGAATGGCGATCGCGCGGGGAAGCGGCAAAAGCGCCCTGCCTTCCAGACCGTCTGCGATCTTCTGCCGGCTCAAGATGTCTCCTCTCGCATGAACTCAGGCGAAACCCGCCGAGACCAAAGCCATGCGCCAAACGAAAGGAACGTTTCGCCAAGCGAAATCAAACGAAACGGCAAGCCCTTGAAATCATTGGGTGCGAAATTGCGCGATTTCGCGGAATCGTGCGTTTTCAAAGGCTTGACTGGCTTTTCGTTTCGCCGTTTTCCAGCGAGGCCTTCGAAGCGAATGCGAGGCGCTCCGGCCTCCGCGATTTCCCGCTCACTCATTGTGGCCGAAATTTCTGAAGAACGGAAGGATTCGTCGCGGCCGATTTCTCCGCCTGCGCGGACACGCGTCTTGACAAGAAAGCTTCGCCTCGCCATTGCATGCGCATCATGACGCCCGCGCTCCGCATTATCCGGATTTGCATCATTAGCCGCTAGCTCCCGGCTGGCTGGTTCGCGTCTCCTCATTTCGTCAAAGCCATCGAGAAGCGATCATCCGGCCTACCCGGGCGACGCCTGTTCGTTCGCCTTTCGTGAATGACGCCGACGAGAATTGCCGATGAAATCGCCGCCCCGACCCCGAGACGAGACGCCCGCGAAGGCGACTGAGGCGCGGCTGCGTCTCTACAACACCTTGACCCGCGGCAAGGAAGATTTCGCGCCGATCGACCCAAGGGCCGTCCGTCTCTATGTCTGCGGGCCTACGGTCTATGACTTCGCCCATATCGGCAACGCCCGGCCGGTCATCGTGTTCGACGTGCTGTTCCGGCTGTTGAAGCACATCTATCCCGACAAAGAGATCATCTACGTCCGCAACATCACCGACGTCGACGACAAGATCAATGCGCGCGCAAGCCGCGACTTTCCCGGCCTGCCGCTCAACGAGGCGATCGCCAAGGTGACGGAGGCGACCGAGCGGCAATTTCACGAGGACGTAGCCGCGCTCGGCGCGCTGCCGCCGACGCACGAACCGCGCGCCACGCAATATATCGACACGATGCGCCTCATGATCGAGCGGCTGATCGCGCGGGGCGTCGCCTATGTCGCCGAGGATCATGTGCTGTTCTCGCCCTCCGCCATGGACGCGCTGCCCTGGGCGCCGCGCTATGGGACGCTCGCGCACCGTTCGCTCGACGAGATGCTGGCCGGCGCGCGCGTCGATGTCGCTCCTTACAAGCGCGANNCGATGGACTTCGTCTTGTGGAAGCCATCGAAGCCCAACGAGCCGGGCTGGCCGAGCCCAGCCGGCATCGCTGCGCCGGGCCGGCCCGGCTGGCATATCGAGTGCTCGGCGATGTCGATGGCGACGCTGCTCGAGCCGTTCGGCGGTGGCCTCCTCTGCGACGACCCNAGCCGCAATACTTTCGACATTCACGGCGGCGGAATCGATCTTGTGTTTCCCCATCACGAGAACGAAATCGCGCAATCCTGCTCAGCCTTTCATTCCTCCCGCATGGCCAATGTCTGGATGCACAACGGCTTCCTGCAGGTCGAAGGCGAGAAGATGTCGAAGAGCCTCGGCAACTTCG
>JGI12659J15293_10000718_pt1 | contig 10729 bp, 6 predicted proteins | sample JacPinW_OM2H0_O1_FD_15293 | JGI IMG/M metagenome (IMG submission 15293) | reverse complement strand
AATATTTCGAGCCATTGTGCCCGGGCAATCGGACGGGCTGGTTGAGTTCCTGCCGGTGCTTCGTTTTGCCGGCCAGCCAATCTCCACCCGTCTGTTGGAGTTAGCCGAATGCCCCCGGTATCAGGTGGGTAACGGGGTGACGCCAATCAAGACGTCGAGCTCGCCGCCGAGGACAGCGCCAGTCTCATCTGAGTCTCGCTGGCCGTGGAACGCGAGATTTCTTGGGGCCTGCACGATCCAGCTGCGCAAGGAAGTGGTCGGCGCGCTGGCGGACGGACTGCGGATCAACTGGCGCTTTGAGGAGGCGCGATTCCTCGGGCCGGTTCTCGAAGGAGCTTTCCTGCCTGGCGCAGCCGACTGGATGCGCATCCGCCCGGACGGCGTCGGGATTGTCCAAGTGCTCGGGTGCATAGAGACGCGCACCGGGGCGCGCATCTACACGTCCTATGGCGGAATCGTCGATCTTGGCCGAGACGGCTACGCGCGCGCGCTGCGCGGCGAGTCCGATCCCTTGCCCTCGTTCGTGGGCGCGCCGACGTTTGCGACGGCGGAGAAGGAGCTCGAATGGCTCAACCGCGCCCAATGCCTCGTCGTCGGCAGAGTGGACATGAAGGCGCTCCGCGTGGAGTACGACGCCTACGCGGTCGAAGTGGGAGCAACAAAGCAACTCATCGCGCGTCCTCCCGACAGTGTCAGGGTCTTCGCTTAGCGCGAAGACTCCATATTGCGTCGAATGAGAAGCATTTCCGTTGGCTATTGGGGAATTGACCGTTAGGGTAGCCAAAAAAGAGGGGCGCTAGGATGGCGAACGACCCGCAAGTTCCGTGGTCCGACGAGCAGTGGGCCCGCGCAAACCAAGTTGTCCAGGAGGAAGCGAAGCGGGCCCGCGTGGCCGCGACCTTTCTGCCGTTATACGGACCGCTAGACGCAGACGCGGATTTCGTACGAAGGCAAGATATTTGGTATTCGGCTTCCGCGGCTATGCGCACGGAGGCGAGCGCGGAGGCGAACGAGGCCCTCGAAGACTACAGCGACGCAATGATAGCGCGAAACTATGCCGCTGCGTTGGCGGCGCAGGAGCGCTTCACTGGCGCCCAAGCCATTCTTGGGCGGGAGCGTATAGGAATTGACGACCGGGACACGATCCGGCTTGCGACGCTGCAGGTTCTCGTGCCCGTACGCAATGCGCAGATGGCCGATCCGGAGATGACGAGCGTCCTGGCGTTGTTCCGCCGCGCCGCCAACGTCATCGCGCGTCTCGAGGACGCCATCGTCTTTAGGGGGCTGGCGCCGAACCGGACTGTCACGGGCGGTTTTGCTCCTCCCGCAGGCGTGATCGGTCTGCCGGGGATCTGGCAGATCACCGGCGCGCAAAGGGCGGAGGGGCTTTGGTCGCTCACCTCGCCTCGCGAGTGGTTTCGAGTGTCCCCAAGACCCCGAGGGCTACGAGGTCACGCGATCGTAAGCGCGGTCTCGGGCGCCATTGGCCTTCTTGAGCAAAACGGGCACTTCGGGCCGTTTGCAACGACCCTCGGTCAAGGGTTGTTCCTCGTCGCGCAAACCCCGGACGTGGGCTCGCTCGTCATGCCTCAGGACCGAATCATTCCATTCCTGGGCGGCGGCCCGCTGCTGCGGTCCTCGACGCTGGACGCTTTCCGCGAATTCAGCGGCGTGGTCGTGGCGCTGGGCGGCGCGCCTGTTGAGCTTGTCGTCGCAACGGACGTGAGCCTGCAATTCCTGCAGGTCACATCGGAACCCGTCTTCGTGTTCCGCGTGTACGAGAAGATCGCGCTTCGCATCAGAGAGCCCAGAGCGATCGTCCAGCTCTTCATGCGGTCAGAGCTAGAGTAACCAAATTTAGGCGTGCGATATGGAGCGCTCGCAAACCTCACTGGTTCTGGCCAATCGCGGCCGAAGCGGGTCAGAGGGCCAATTGCATCTAGGGAGTGCGCAGAATGGCGGACGAAATCACAGTTACTATTGACAAGAATGATTTAGGCCCTCCCGAGCCTGAGGTCGGCATAACGGATGATGACTTGAAGTTGTTCGACAGCAAAGAAGACGCAAGCCTGGTCAAAATCTTTGTTGATGGCGAGCTTGTTTATCCAACTACGGTGACAGAGCAATCGATCACCGTCAAATGGCCGCCCAGCGCCGGCGGCATGCCCTCTACGGTCGTTGTAACCACTAAGCGCGACAAGATACTCAACGTACTGCAGTATGAGGGAAACAAAAAGACTGTGGTTAAAGACCCGCCAGACGACGAATCGACCTTAAAGGACATCGCGGACGCAATTAAAAAAATAGCCGAGGCAATGCCGCCTTTAAGAAAGCGGTAGGCCCGGCCGGCTTGCGAGAACCCGCATGGGCCCCAAACTAAGCGCCATGGCGGCATGAAAGGCGCCCAGCAAAGTGCCGACTAGGGTCGTCATCCTAGGCGGCGGCGTCGCCGGGATGAGCGCCGCGCACGAACTAATCGAACGCGGCTTTGAGGTCGTCGTGCTCGAGCGCAGCGACCTCGCGGGGGGCAAGGCCCGCAGCATTCCCGTCGTCGACGAGGGCGAGGATACAAGCGGACATCAACTCGCCAGCGGGGCCGTGGGTCCGATCGACCACCGGCTGCCAGGCGAGCACGGATTTCGGTTCTTCCCCGGTTTCTACAAGCACGTCGTAGACACAATGCGCCGAACGCCGTCGTTTGACGGGCGCAGGGCAGCGGATCACCTGGCGCCGACGACCCGGGTGGGATTCACCCAGTATCGGAAGCCTGCTTTCGTCACGCCGGCCGCTTTCCCGCTCACGCCCGACGACGCTGGCGCCGTGCTGCGCGACATTCTGCTGATGTTTGAACCTATCACTGACCTCACCCCAGACGATCTGGCTTTCTTCGGGGCGCGCCTCTGGCAAATCCTGACCTCGTGCAAGGAGCGCAGGCTTGGAGAGTACGAGCGGACAAGCTGGTGGGACTTCGTCGGCGCTGAAGGCCGGTCCGCGGCCTATCAAAAATTCCTCGCGGTGGGCATCACCCGCTCACTCGTCGCGGCCAAGGCGCGCAAGGCGAGCACGCGCACGATCGGCGACATCTTCGTGCAGCTCATACTGACAATGATAAATCCGACCGCCGGATCGACCGACCGTGTGCTGGACGGCCCGACCAATCTCGTCTGGATAGACCCGTGGCTTGCTTACCTCGAATCGCGCGGCGTTCGGTACGTCAAGAACGCCCAGATTGACGATATTCGCTGCAGTAACGGACGGATCATTGGCGTCGTTGTCAGCCACCATGGGAAGCGAGCCGTCGCGACCGGCGACTACTATATAGCTGCGCTGCCGATCGAGAGATTCGCGCCATTAGTAAACGCCGGCATGCTGGCGAGCGACCCGACGCTCGCGAACCTGCGCGCCCTCGCCGCCAATGTCGAGTGGATGAACGGCGTCCAGTTCTATTTGCACCGCAACCTGCCGACCACGCATGGGCACGTAATTCACATCGACACTGAATGGGCGCTTACGAGCATCTCTCAGCTCCAGTTCTGGCGTGATGTGCCGTCTGAGTTCTTCCGGGACAGCGAGGTTCATAGCGTTCTGTCGGTCGATGTTTCGGACTGGACCGCGCCGGGATCGACCGGGCGCGCCGCGATCGACTGCTCGCGTGAAGAGGTGGTGCGCGAGACATGGAGACAGCTTAAGCGCTCCATGAACTCCGGGGAGGAATTGCTGCGCGAGGATGATCTGCACTCATGGTTCCTCGACCCGGACATCAGCAGCGATCCCGCGACTCCAAGTCGCCTGACCAATGGCGAACCGCTGCTCGTCAATCTCGTTGACTCGTGGACCTTACGTCCGGAAGCAGTTACCGGTATCCCAAACCTATTCCTCGCCTCGGACTACGTCCGCACTTACACGGACCTGGCGACGATGGAGGGCGCCAATGAGGCGGCGCGGCGCGCGGTCAACAGACTGCTTGACGCAGTGGATTTCGCTGGAAGCCGCTGCGAATTGTGGCCCCTCCACGAGCCCGAAATCCTCCAGCCATGGCGACTGTACGACGCCGCGCGATACCAAGCCGGCCTGCCATGGGACAATTCCCTTGTGCAGGTAGCGGCCCACGCCATACGCGGCGCGTCCCCGCTCCTCGAGCAGGCGCGGCCGCTGCTTGAACATGTCGCCCCATTCATTGACGCCGCCGCCAGCGCGCTCGACGTAAGCGATCGCGGCCTTCCGGACGTGCGCGAACTGAGCGCGGGTGACCCGGTCGAGATACGCCGGTTCGTTGATGCTTATGCGCCTCAGCGTGTGGCGACACAGATCGCCGAGCCTCTCTCTGGCGCCAGCGTTGTCCTCGGGCCGGCGGGTTTTCTTGAGCGCCTGAGCTGGTACCGCGACATGCTCGGCGACACGCTCGCGGCGGGAGTTCCGACCTGGGAGCCGCAGCGGCACCTTTACGGGCTGGTGAGAGATTTTCTTGCGCGATCAGGCAAGGGTCTGCGCCCTGCCCTCTGCATCGCGACCGCGAGAGCGCTGGGCGGGCGAGCGGAAGATGCGCTTCCGGCCGCCGCCGGCTTGGAAATGCTACACAATGGGTTTCTCGTCCACGATGACATTGAGGACGACAGCGATTGGCGACGCGGCATCGCCACGATGCATCGCAGCGCGGGAATACCAATTGCCCTAAACGCCGGCGATTCCATGAACGCCCTCGCCATGCGCCTGTTTCGCAAGACTGGCGAACGACTGGGGCCGGCGGCCGCGATGCGGATCTTCCAGGAGGTCGATCACCTGGTCGTGGAGACCCTTGAGGGGCAAGCCATGGAGCTTGGCTGGGTGCGAGACAACGATCTCACGGTCAAAACGGACGACTATTTTCGCCTCGTGCTGAAGAAGACCGCCTGGTACAGCTTCATTCACCCTCTACGGATCGGCGCTCTTGTGGCCGACGCCGACGATCGGGATCTCAACCGGTTCGATCGCTTTGGCTACCTCACCGGGGTGGCGTTTCAGATCACCGACGACATCCTAAACCTCGAGGGGAACCTGGCGCGATACGGCAAGGAAATCAACGGGGATCTCTGGGAAGGCAAACGCACCCTTCTGCTCACGCATGCGTTTGGTCAAGCGAGTAGCGCGGACCGAGCGTGGATCAGGAGCTTTCTGGCGAGGCCGCGCGAGCGCCGCCTGCCGCGTGAGGTTTTGCGGCTGCACGATATCATTGCAAGCAACGGGAGCCTCGAGTGGGCGAGTCAGGTGGCGCGCGCATTTGCGGAGGCCGCCGCGCACGAGTTCGACACCTCAGCATTCGTGGGAGCGCCCGCGAGTCCCGACCTCGACTGGCTCCGCGCCTGCATTGACTATCTCGTGCGGCGCGACGCGTAATGGGCAATTGTGCGCATTGCGCGGTGTGATAATAGTGTGTTGTGGACTACGTAAGGCCCATCGAAACATCGGCGTCGAAGGGGTTTCAACAGGGCGTCAGAGCGTTATGCGAGCAGGTTGCGCCGGAAAGGGTTTGAGTTAGGGGGAGGAGTCTCGAACCTGCGGAGAGCCGGGATGCCGGGGATTAGAGAGTGGCTGAGTTCGCACGGCTTATCCGACTACGCGGACCGCTTTGCCGAAAACCGGATCGATCTTTCNGTTCTGCCAGATCTCACGGACGATGATCTTAAGGAGCTTGGCGTATTTCTGGGGGATCGTCGGCGAATTTTGCGTCTAATTGCCGAGCTTGGCCCCAAGTCTCAAGTTCCCGATACGCCGGGGTCACGGCGACCGGACGAGGCCGAACGCCGTCAGGTCACCGTGATGTTCGCTGATCTGGTCGGGTCGACGGCGCTCTCCATTGGCATGGACCCGGAAGATCTGCGAGATGTCTTTGCCGCTTATTCGAGCTGTGCCGAAGAAACCGTAAGCAAGTTCGGTGGAAACGTCGCGCAATATATGGGCGACGGGATCCTGGTGTACTTTGGTTATCCGCACGCTCATGAAGACGACGCCGAGCGCGCGGTGAGGGCAGGGCTTGAACTCATTGAGGCGGTCGCTGGGCTAAAGACGTGCGAGCGCCAGCAAGTCAGGGTTGGCATCGCGACCGGGGTGGTCGTGGTGGGCAACCTCACTCCGAGCATCGTCGGCGAGACCCCGAACCTTGCAGCCCGCCTGCAGAGCATCGCCAAGCCGAACATGGTCGTTATCAGCGAAGGCACGCGGAGGCTTCTTGGGCAGCTCTTCGAGCTCGAGGACCTCGGGACAAGGGACTTGAAGGGCATTGCGGCGCCGGTGCAGGTCTGGGCCGTGCTGCGGCCGAGTTCCTCGACGAGCCGCTTCGAGGCGCTGCACCCGAGCGGGATGACGGCCCTGGTCGGCCGCGAAGAGGAATACGAAATTCTGCGCCGCCGCTGGTCGAAGGCAAAAGAAGGGGAAGGTCAAGCCGTGCTGCTGTCCGGCGAGGCCGGCATCGGAAAATCACACCTGACGGTGGCGTTTACCGAACGCCTCAAGGGCGAGCGTTTTCTCCGCATCCGTTGTTTCTGCTCCCCGCAACACACCAACAGCGCGCTTTATCCTATCATCGAGCATGTAGAACGCTCCGCCGCATTTGCGCGCGACGATCCACGGCCGGCCAAACTCGACAAACTCGATCAGGTTCTCAGACAGTCTTGGTCTTCAGCCGAGGACTCCGCGCTTTTCGTCGAGATGCTGTCACTGCCGAACGACGGACGCTATCCCGTGCTCGAGCTCACCCCGCAGCAGCGCCGGCAAAGAATAATGGACGCGCTTGTCCGGCAAGTCGAAATCTTGTCCAACACCGCTCCGGTGCTGGTGGTCTTTGAGGATGCGCACTGGTCGGACCCTACGAGCCTCGAGCTGATGGGTCGGCTCGCGAGCCACATTGCGAGCCATCGCGTGCTCTTGGTCATTTCCTTCCGGCCGGAATTCGAGGCGCCCTGGGTTGAGCTGGCGCACGTGACCGCCCTCGCCCTCAACCGGCTTGCGCCTCGCGACGTCGACGTCATCATCGATCATATCGTCGGCAACAATCCGCTGCCTGCGGCGGTCCGCCAAGACATCATCGAACGCACGGACGGGATTCCGCTGTTTGTGGAAGAGATGACGAAAGCGGTGCTCGAGACGGCCTCCGAGGACGCGGCGCTGCGGACCGCCGCTTCGGTTCCCTCTTCTGCGATGGCCGTGCCGGCAAGCTTGCACGCATCGTTGATGGCGCGGCTCGACCGGCTCGGCGGCTCAAGAGAACTTGCGCAGATTGGAGCTGCGATCGGTCGCGAATTCTCCCATGAACTCCTGTCTGCGGTGGCGCGCAGACCAGAGGCGAAGCTGGAAATGCAGCTCGACAGACTCATGCGGGCGGGGTTGCTATTCCGCCAGGGCGTGCCGCCGGATGCCACCTATCTTTTCAAACACGCTCTTGTGCAAGACGCGGCCTATGGCTTGCTGCTGCGCGAGCCGAGACGCGACCTCCATGCTCGAATCGCCGAAACCCTCGAGAGCAAGTTCGACGAGATCGCCGAGAACAAGCCCGAGGTGCTGGCGCGTCACTGGGCCGAGGCGGGCGATATCGGAAGAGCCGCCTCGCTGTGGGCGAAAGCAGGGCGGCGATCGGCGGAGAGGTCGGCTCTGGTCGAAGCCACAGAACAGCTCAGACGCGCGCTCGACCTCATTGCGAGCCTACCCAGCACGCCTCCTTTGCGCCGCGAGGAGATAAAGCTTCAGGTCGAGCTCATCACTCCCCTCCTCCACCTTCGCGGCTACGCGGCGCCGGAAACCAGAGCCGCTGTGGACCGTGCGCGTCTGCTGATCGAACAATCCGAGACTCTCGGAGAGCCTGCCGAGGATCCGCTTTTGTTGTTCTCCGTTCTTTACGGCCTGTGGGTGGCAAATCTTGTCGCCTTCAACGGCGACGTAATGCGTGAGCTGGCCACCCAGTTTTCCGGACTGGCGGAAAAGCAAAGCGCGACAGGGCCGCTCATGATCGCGCATCGCCAAATGGGTTTGTCCCTCCTCCATACCGGGAACATCGCAGACGGACGAGCCCATCTCGACCGGGCGATCGCGCTCTACGATCCTGCGGAACATCGTCATCTGGCGATCCGGTTCTTCGGCCAGGACGCCGGCGCGGCAATCCTCTGCTGGAGGTCGATTGCTTTGTGGCTGCTCGGCTATCCGGACGCCGCGCTAACGGACACCAAGCAGGCGCTCAAGATCGGGCGTGATAGCGCTCACGCGGCGACATTGACCTACGCGTTGAATTTCAGCGTTTTTCAGCATGTCCATTGTGGCCATTTCGTAGCGGCAAATGCGCTCATCGATGAATTCAACATATTGAAGGATCAGATCCAGTCCGTGTTCTGGGTTGGATGGGGGTTGGCGTTAAGAGGTTGCGTATTGACCCTGACCGGAAAGGCCGCGGAAGCCATTCACGACATCGCCTCCGGCATCGCGGCCAATCGGTCAACAGGAAACACGATGTGGACGCCTATGTTCTTGTCATATCTGGCGCGGGCCAATGCGGAAATCCGTCAGTTCACCACAGCCTGGACCAACATTGACGAAGCGATGACCGCGGTGGAGACAACGAAGGAGAACTGGTACGAAGCTGAGATCAATCGCGTCGCCGGAGAAATTGCGTTGCTGGGAACGGAGCCGGATGTCGCAAAGGCCGAAGCTTATTTCGCCCGGGCGCTTGAGGTGGCGCGCCAGCAGCAGGCAAAGGCTTGGGAACTCCGAGCCGCAATGAGCATGGCGCGCCTCCTATGCGCTCAGGGCAATCTGGGGCATGCGCGCGACATTCTGGCTCCAGTCTATGGCTCGTTCACGCAGGGCTTCGACACGCTCGACTTGCGGGAGGCAAAGCTCTTGCTCGAAGAACTGCCGCAAGACCAGCCAATCGATGCAACGCCGAGCTTATGACTCGAGGCGCCTTCTTTAATACGGTCGATTCCGCCGGCGAGGTCCGGCCGCTTGAGGGCCGTCAGGTCGTCCCCGCCGTAAACGGCAACCCTGTGGTCGATTCGGCGGATCTTGTGGCGCGCGCCCTCGCTGTCCTCGAACAAGAGAAGATGAGAGGCGACGCCCGTTGCCGGGAAGCGAATATCGCAAGCGAACCTGCAACCCGGCCGATCAATCTTGAACCGACCCCTGCGGCCGACCTTACATTGCAGCGGCGCGTCCTCAGCAATGGAGCAGAGTGCTTTTTGCCCATCCGCTACTTCGACGTTCAATGCCTCGTCGCGACCTTTTTGGCCGCGCCTGATCGAGCGTCCGAGCTTCTGGTGGACGCGGGCCTGCAACCGGTCTTGCAAGAAGACGGAAGAGCGATAATCGATCTTTACTGCATTGAATATCGCAAGACGGATATCGGCCCNTANAATGAAGTCGGNCTNACTGTCCGGGCGAAGGCTCCNGGNGATCCGATNGCCGCGANCTATGTGGTGCACCTTCCGGTCACCACCGCAGNNGCGAATCGAGCAGGCCGGGAGATTTGGGGGTACAACAAGTTCGTCGCCGCCATTGACGTCAACAACGAAGGCAAGACGTTCTCCACCGTTCTACGTGATAGCGATCATGACATCATCTGCGCGCTTGAGGGCGCCCGCGGCGCCTCGATTCCAGCGCCAGCGACCGACATACTCACCTTCAGTCTGCATCACGGTCGATTGATAAAAACGGTCATTAGAGTGCTGACCCCGTCCCTTGCCAGCAGCGGCGACAGTTTCGTGTTCAAGGTTGGGACGTCCAGGCACCCGATGACGAGCAACCTGCTGACAGTCGCGCTCGATGGAGCGCGTCCCGTTCTCATTCATTACACCGACCCGTTTCAGGCTCTCTTATTCCCGGGCCGGGCTCTCTGACCGGGTCGGGAGTTCCCTCGCTCGTTTTGGCCGAGTGCTGCTTTCTCTCGGCCCGCGCATTCGCAAGAACCTGATTAAATCATAGGCGCCTATTCGCTGATCAGATGCCTCATCTTATCAGGCCGCGGATTTTGGATCCTCCATTGACCGCCGAATAGCAATTGGTTTTCAGACTGTTAGAGCGCCCATCAGGACATGGCACGCGCCTTGTAAGGCCGCATCGGGCGGGACGCGCACGCGTTCCGATTTCACCGCACAAAAGTGGTACGATTCAGTACCGCCGCGGCGTCACCATGGGGCGAGCTTATGAAAATCGTAATGGCGATCATAAAGCCGTTCAAGCTGGAGGAGGTGCGCGATGCGCTCACCGCCATCGGAGTGCACGGGCTGACAGTGACTGAGGTCAAGGGCTACGGGCGGCAGAAGGGGCATACCGAGATCTATCGCGGCGCCGAATACGCCGTGAGCTTCCTTCCCAAGCTGAAAATCGAGGTCGCGGTCAACGCGGACGTCGCCGACAAGGTGGTCGAAGCGATCGTCGCTGCGGCGCGCACAGGCCAGATCGGCGACGGCAAGATCTTCGTCTACAGCCTCGACTCGGCGGTCAGGATCCGCACGGGCGAGACGGACAAGGACGCGCTTTAGGCGCCACGCGCCGCTTCCCCTTCCAGATTCGGAGTCCTGAACCATGAAACTGACACGTTTATTGACCGGCCTCACTCCAGCGTTGGCGCTGGCGACGGCCATGTTCATTGGCCTTGCCGCGCCGGCCGCGATCGCGCAGAACAACCCTCCCGCCGCCGCGCCTGCGACCGAGGCGGCGCCTGCCGCCGCGGCCCCGGCAGCGCCGGCGCCGGCCGCCGCGGCTCCGG
>JGI12659J15293_10000717_pt1 | contig 10731 bp, 9 predicted proteins | sample JacPinW_OM2H0_O1_FD_15293 | JGI IMG/M metagenome (IMG submission 15293) | reverse complement strand
CACCGCGATCTGGGCGATGGCCGCCAACTCGGCCTCGCCGAGCACGGTGCCGGTGGGATTGTGCGGGGAGTTCACCATCACCGCCCTGGTGCGCGGGGTCACCGCACGCCGCAGCGCGTCGACGTCGAGTGCGAAGCCGCGACCGTGCGGAACCAGCGGCACGACGACCCGCCTACTGCCGGCTATCGCCACCACCGGGGAATAGGAGTCATAGAACGGCTGGATCAAGATGACCTCGGAGCCGGGCTCGACCAGTCCGAACACGGCGGCCGCGATTGCCTCCGTGGCCCCGACCGTGACGAGTACCTCGGTCGCCGGGTCGTAGTCGACGCCGTACTTTCTCTTCCGCTGAGCCGCGACCGCTTCCCGCAGCGCCGGGATGCCGATGCCCGGCGGGTACTGGTTGATGCCCTCGGCGATGGCGTCCTGGGCGGCCTTGAGCATCGCCGGCGGGCCGTCCTCGTCAGGGAACCCCTGGCCGAGGTTCACCGCGCCGACCCGCGCGGCCAGCGCAGACATCTCGGCGAACACCGTGGTCGCATAGGGTTGCAGTCGCGACACCGTCATGGTCGTCGAGCCTAGGACGGCAAGGATGCGGGCCGCTGGCGGCCTATCGAGAGGCCGGACAATCGAGCCCAGCCCGCCCGGCCCAACCAACAGGTTGATCGGCCGCCCTGTTAGGGTGGCCGATAGAGGACTAGCGTCGGGAACGACGGACCCAAAACCCACATTGTTGAAGAGGAATCAGTCATGTCCGAAGAAGCCTTCATCTACGAGGCCATCCGCACGCCACGTGGCAAGCAGCGCAACGGCTCGTTGAACGAGGTCAAACCGCTGAACCTGGTCGTCGGCCTGGTCGACGAGCTGCGCAGGCGGTTCCCCGACCTGGACGAGACCCTGATCAGCGACATGATCCTCGGCGTCGTCTCGCCGGTCGGCGACCAGGGCGGCGACATCGCCCGGACCGCGGTGCTGGCTGCCGGACTCCCCGAGACCACCGGGGGGGTGCAGCTCAACCGGTTCTGCGCCTCGGGCCTGGAAGCCGTCAACACCGCCGCGCAAAAGGTGCGCTCCGGCTGGGATGACCTGGTGCTGGCCGGTGGTGTCGAGTCGATGAGCCGTGTCCCGATGGGCTCCGACGGCGGCGCNTGGGCGACCGACCCCGAGACCAACTACCAGATCGGCTTCGTGCCGCAGGGCATCGGCGCCGACTTGATCGCCACCATCGAGGGCTTCTCCCGAGATGACGTGGACGCCTACGCGCTGCGCAGCCAGCACAAGGCCGCCGAGGCCTGGTCGGGCGGGTACTTCGCGAAATCGGTTGTGCCGGTCCTCGACCAAAATGGCCTGACCATCCTCGACCACGACGAGCACATGCGGCCCGACACCACGCTGGAAGGCCTGGGCAAGCTCAAGACCGCGTTCGACGGCATCGGCGAGATGGGTGGCTTCGACGACGTGGCGCTGACGAAGTACCACGCCGTCGAGAAGATCAACCACGTGCACACCGGCGGTAACAGCTCGGGCATCGTCGACGGCGCTGCACTGGTGCTCGTCGGCTCCGAGGCCGCCGGCAAGTCGCAGGGCCTGACCCCGCGGGCGCGCGTCGTGGCCACTGCCACCAGCGGCGCGGACCCGGTCATCATGCTCACCGGTCCGACCCCGGCCACCCGCAAGGTGCTCGACCGCGCCGGTCTGACGATCGACGACATCGACCTATTCGAGCTGAACGAGGCCTTCGCCTCCGTCGTGCTGAAGTTCCAGAAGGACCTCAACATCCCGGACGAGAAGCTCAACGTCAACGGCGGCGCCATCGCGATGGGACACCCGCTCGGTGCCACCGGCGCGATGATCACCGGCACCATGGTCGACGAGCTCGAGCGCCGCAACGCCCGTCGCGCGCTCATCACACTGTGCATCGGCGGCGGCATGGGTGTCGCCACCATCATCGAGAGGGTTTAAGGGTTTAGGGCCATGGCAGAGAACACCATTCATTGGGACAAGGATGCCGACGGCATCGTCACCTTGACGCTCGATGACCCCACCGGGTCGGCGAACGTGATGAACGAGCACTACGCGGAGTCGATGCACAACGCGGTGGAAAAGCTTGTCGCCGAGAAGGATTCGATCACCGGCGTGGTGATCACCAGCGCGAAGAAAACCTTCTTCGCCGGTGGCGACCTCAAGGGCATGATCAAGCTCGGTCCGGAGAACGCGGGCGAGGCCTTCGACACCGTCGAATCGGTCAAGCGCGACCTGCGTGCCCTGGAGACGCTGGGCAAGCCGGTGGTAGCCGCGATCAACGGCGCCGCGCTCGGCGGCGGCCTGGAGATCGCGCTGGCGTGTCACCACCGCATCGCCGCGGACGTCAAGGGCCTCGTGGTCGGCCTGCCCGAGGTGACGCTGGGCCTGCTGCCCGGTGGTGGTGGCGTGACCCGCACCGTGCGGATGTTCGGCATCCAGAACGCTTTCATGAACATCCTGTCCCAGGGCACCCGGTTCAAGCCCGACAAGGCCAAGGAAACCGGCCTGGTCGACGAACTCGTCGGTTCGGTCGACGAGTTGGTGCCCGCCGCCAAGGCGTGGATCAAAGCCAACCCTGACTCGCACACCCAGCCGTGGGATGCCAAGGGCTACAAGATGCCTGGCGGCACGCCGTCCAGCCCCGCGCTGGCCGGAGTTCTGCCGTCGTTCCCGGCGCTGCTGAAGAAGCAGCTCAAGGGTGCGCCGATGCCGGCGCCGCGGGCCATCCTGGACGCGGCCGTCGAGGGTGCCCAAGTGGACTTCGACACCGCCAGCCGCATCGAGAGCCGATACTTCACTCAGCTGGTCACCGGTCAGGTCGCCAAGAACATGATCCAGGCCTTCTTCTTGGATCTGCAGCACATCAACGGTGGCGGGTCGCGGCCGGACGGCATTGAGCCCGTCAAGATCCACAAGATCGGTGTGCTGGGCGCGGGCATGATGGGCGCCGGAATCGCTTACGTATCCGCCAAGGCCGGATACGAGGTGGTGCTCAAGGACGTCAGCATCGAGGCCGCGCAGAAGGGCAAGGCGTACTCGGAAAAGCTTGAGGCCAAGGCACTTCAGCGGGGCAAGACCACCGAGGAGAAGTCCAAGGCGCTGCTGGATCGCATCACACCGGCCGCCGACCCGGCCGACCTGAAGGGCGTTGACTTCGTGGTCGAGGCCGTCTTCGAGAACCAAGACCTCAAGCACAAGGTGTTCCAGGAGATCGAGGACGTCGTTGAACCCAACGCGCTGCTCGGGTCGAATACCTCGACGCTGCCGATCACCGGTCTGGCGACCGGCGTGAAGCGCCAGGAGGACTTCATCGGGATCCACTTCTTCTCGCCGGTCGACAAGATGCCGCTGGTCGAAATCATCAAGGGCGAGAAGACTTCTGACGAGGCGCTGGCCCGGGTGTTCGACTACACGCTGGCCATCGGCAAGACCCCGATCGTCGTCAACGACAGCCGCGGCTTCTTCACCAGCCGCGTGATCGGCACCTTCGTGAACGAGGCGCTCGCGATGCTCGGCGAGGGTGTGGAGCCTGCCAGCGTCGAGCATGCCGGTTCGCAGGCCGGATACCCGGCGCCGCCGTTGCAGCTGTCCGACGAGCTCAACCTCGAGCTGATGCACAAGATCGCTCTCGCGAGCCGCAAGGGCATCGAGGACGCCGGTGGCAAGTACGAGCCGCACCCGGCCGAGGCCGTCGTCGAGAAGATGATCGAGCTCGAGCGCCCGTCGCGGTTGAAGGGTGCCGGCTTCTACGAGTACGTCGACGGCAAGCGGACCCGGCTGTGGCCGGGCCTACGCGAGACGTTCAAGTCCGGTTCGACTGAACTGCCGCTGCAGGACATGATCGACCGGATGCTGTTCGCCGAGGCGCTGGAAACCCAGAAGTGCCTCGACGAAGGCGTGCTCACATCGACCGCCGACGCCAACATCGGCTCGATCATGGGTATCGGCTTCCCGCCGTACACCGGTGGCTCGGCGCAGTTCATCGTCGGCTACCAGGGTGCGCTGGGCACCGGCAAGGAAGCCTTCGTGGCGCGGGCTCGCGAGCTGGCCGCCAAGTATGGCGACCGCTTCCTGCCGCCTGACTCGCTGACCTAGTCAATCGACGCAGGAGCCCCTGAAACCGTTGTGGTTCAGGGGTTTTTGCGTTCATAGAGGTAGTACTTCGCCGGCGTCTGCTCCTGGTCCAACTCCCGCTCGCTTCCGCTGGACAGCATCGTCCAGGTGGAGGTGAATCGTCGTTCCATCTCGGCCGGCTGGACGCCTCGCACTCCGAAACGGCCGCCGGGAAGGAACGCGACGATCAACAGTCGCGCGCCCGGCGCGGCGACGGCGCTGACTTCCCGGACGTAGGCGTCGCGATCGCCGTCACTCATGTTGTGCAAGCAGCCGTTGTCGACGATCAATCCGAAATCCGTGCCGATACCTTCCTGGCTCAGCCGCGTGACGTCGGCGCGGACGAAGTCGACGGGAGCGTTGGTCGCGGCGGCCTTGGCTCGGGCATTCTCGAGGGCCTGCGGTACGTAGTCGACGCCGGTGACTTTCCAGCCGTGCTGCGCCAGGTAGATCGATGAGTCTCCGGTGCCGCAGCCAAGATCGAGGGCTTTGCCTGCGGGCAGTTCTTCGACTAGGTCTTGCAGGTTCTTCGCGATCGGATGGCCGTCCCAAGGCGTGAAGCCGAGCCGGTAGAAGATCCGAAACAGCGTGTGCTTGGAGGACATGAGACCTACGGTAGTCGCCTAGTCACATCTGCCACTGCCGTCTCCGGGGAGAGGCGGCATGCTTTGTGCCCGCCTCGCAGCGACAACTGCGGTCCGCAGGGCCATCACGCGTTGGTGAATCCGGTATTCGGTCGAGCGCGGAATGTAGGCGGGGACCCCCATCCGCGCCGGAGTCGGTGGACCCGGCCGCGCTCGATCTCCCACCGCAGGGCATCGGAGACGGCTTTGGAAGGTCGACCTCGGAAGCTAAAGCCTTGGTGCTTAACGGCATCGATCAACTCGCCGACGGTCGCCGGACCCTGGTTCGCCAGGTGGAAGGCGAGCATGTAGCGCAGCTCGATACCTCGAAGGCATGGCAGATTCATCGCCGAACCTTCGCACGCTGGTGCGACACCAATCGCGATTGTCGCTGAGAGGTGGGCACATCGGGCACCACCTCTCCGAGAGACGGGTGTGACTCGCTAGGTGAGAGCCGCCGCGATTCGGCGCCACTGCTCGCGTGGATAGGCCTTCGGGTCGCTCAGCAACACCTGGATGCAGACGTGATCGGCGCCGGCCGAACGATGCTCGGAGACCCTACGCAGGATAGTCTCCTCGTCGCCCCACGCGATGATCGCGTCGAAGAGGCGATCGCTCACCTGCGCCAGATCCTCTTCGGAGAAGCCGGAGCGCAGCAGATTGTTGGCGTAGTTCGGCAACGCCAAATACGAACGCAGCCAGTCGGTTCCGATAGCGCGTGCTTCCTCGGCGCTGTCGGTGAGAATCACGGTCTGCTCTGGCAGTAGCCAGGGCCCGTCGCCCAGAGTCCCACGGGCCACTGCGGTGTGCTCAGGGGTGACGAGGTAGGGGTGTGCCCCGGCGCCCCGTCTCGCGGACAGCGACAGCATTTTCGGGCCGAGCGCGGCCAGCACCCGTCGTTCGGCGGGAACCGGTTGCGGCGTGGCGTCCAATTCGTCCAAGAACGACGCCGTCGCCGCCAGGGGTTTGCGGTACCGCCCAGGTGCACCGGCGTCGACCACCGGTGCATGGCTGACCCCGATACCCAGCAGGAAGCGATCACCGTGGGCGGCGGTCAGTTCTGCGTACGACGCGGCGACGTCGCTCGCCGTATGCATCCAGAGATTGAGGATCCCGGTGGCGACCGTGGTTTGCTTGGTCGCGGCGAGCAGGTTTCCCACCGCGTCGAAGACCGCCCCGCCAACGTCGGGTATCCACAGTGCCCGGAACCCCAATTCGTCCAATTCCGCTGCTGCGTCCGCGGATTCAGCGGGGTTGCCGTAGCGAAGCTGGCTGCTCCAGATCCCGATACCGGTGAGGTCCATCGACGGTGATTCCTCTCGTGGGGGACGGCCATGGTTCGTGCCGTCAGGGGCATCGTCTCAGATGCTTACATCGGGGTAGTCGGGTACTGCCATCGAGTCGTGCATCCGTACGCCCTTGGTGTTCAACTTCGCGATGGCCCTGGTGAATGGCGCGGGCAGCGACGAGACCAACTGCGCACCACGGGTGACGGCCCATACTCCCGCGGCGGAGCCGGGAAGGAGGGTCTTGGCGGCGCCGCGCGCGAAGACCCGGCTACGACTGACCTTCCCGGCCATCTCGTGCTGGTAGGCCGCGAATGCCCGCAGATGATCTCCGCGAGCCGCGATGAGCTCGCCGGCCAGCACGTACGCCCCGATGACCGCCAGGCTGGTGCTGCCACCCACCGCGGGCCCGGGGCAGTATCCGGCATCGCCGACGAGGGTAACTCGCCCCCGTGACCAGATATCCAGTGCGAGTTGGCTGATCGAGTCGAAATAGAAGGTGGGCGTGTGGTCGACTTCGGCCAGCCAGCGGTCCGCCTGCTCAGCGAGTCCGGCGAGTGCGTCACGCAGTAATTCTTTCTGCCGCACTGTGTCTCGATAGTGATAATCCAGCTCGGCCTTGCTCCGAAACATGAACAGTGCCCGGGCGTCGTCAAGGTGCTGCGCCGTGTAGATGCCCGCCATCCGGCCGACACCAGCGTGAACGATCATCTCACCTTCGGGCGCAAGCGATTTAAGCACTGACACCACGGCGAGGTATCCACCGATGAACCGGGTGAGCCCAGCCTCGTCACCGAACACCAGACGCCGGACATTCGAGTGCAGCCCGTCGGCTCCGACAATGACGTCGAATCTGCGCGCCGCCGCATGTTCGAAGGTCACCTCGCCATCGTGGGAGATGGCCGCGATCGAGTCGCCGAACACATACTCGATGTGCTCGCGGCCGGCGTCGTAATAGACCTCGCTGAGATCGTCGCGCATGATCTCGATGTGCCGGTCGGATGCTGCGCCGACAATCTTGGTGAGGTCGACATGTGCCGGGCGACTCCTGCCCTCGCGGTACAGCGTCAGCCGATCCGTTCCGGTGGCAAGCGATTCGATGCGCGCCAGGACGCCCATCTTCGCCGAAATCTCCATCGACGGACGGAACAAGTCCACGGCGTGGCCGCCGGTCTTTCGCAGCGCCGGTGCGCGCTCGACGACGGTGACGTCGAAACCGCCGCGTGCGAGCCAATAAGCCAGCACCGGTCCGGCGATGCTGGCACCCGAGATGAGGATCCGCATCAGACCTCCCTAGGGCCTGCCCGTCTCGTATCTTCGTCGGGCTAGAGTCCGAGGTTATGCGATTCGGATTTTTCATCCCGCAAGGCTGGCGGCTGGACCTGGTCGACATCGACGTCGACAAGCACTGGGCGGTGATGCGCGATCTGGCTGCCTACGCCGACGACAGTGCCTGGGACTCGGTATGGGTCTACGACCACTTCCACACCGTGCCGATGCCGACCGGCGAAGCCACCCATGAGGCGTGGTCGCTGATGTCGGCGTATGCGGCGACGACGTCGCGGGTCAAGCTCGGCCAGATGTGCACTGCTATGAGCTACCGCAATCCCGCCTACCTCGCCAAAGTCGCCGCGACCGCCGACATCATCTCCGGTGGCCGCATCCAGATGGGTATCGGGGCTGGCTGGTATGAACACGAGTGGCGGGCATACGGTTACGGGTTTCCGTCGCCCGGCGAGCGACTGGGACGACTCGACGAGGGCGTCCAGATCATGCGCGACGCCTGGCGGGACGGGAAAGTCAGCTTTGCCGGTAAGCACTATCAGGTCAACGGCGCAATCGTGGCACCGAAACCTTTGCAGGACAATGGGATTCCGCTGTGGATAGCGGGCGGCGGCGAAAAAGTAACCTTGCGCATCGCTGCGAAATACGCGCAGTACACCAACTTCACGGGCGAATCCGAGGGCTTTGTGCACAAATCCGAAGTGCTGGCCACGCATTGCCGGGATGTGGGTACCGACTTCGACGCCATCGTGCGCTCGGTCAACATCAATGCAACCCTCGGCACCTCGGAGGCCGATGTGAAAGACCGGCTGCAGCGCATCCGGGACCGGATGATCGGCTATGTTCCGGAAGCGGCGGCCGACGCGATGATCGCCAGCGGCAGCGGGCCGGATTCAGCCACTGGCACCACGGACCAGGTGATCGAGCGGCTGGAAAATCTGCGCGGCCTGGGCTGCGAGTACGTGATCTGTTACTTCCCGGAGGCCGCCTACGACCGTTCCGGCATTGAGCTGTTCGAACGGGAAGTGATTCCAGCGCTGAGCTAAACGTCAGTGGTGGTGTAGCGCGTCTTGACCGGAGGCGCGGCCAGCAGCGGGGGTAGTTGCGTGACCTTGCCTTCTCCGGCGCGAAACGCGCGGTACGCCTCGTCGTGCTCGACCGAATCCCAAACTTCGTAGATGATCCAGTGCGCTTCGTCGTCCTCGTCGACGAGCACGTCGGTGTGCAGGTTCCCGTCGAATGCCCGGGTGTCTTGCAACGTCCGCCCCATGAGTTCGCGCCCGGCGGCGACCTCGTCTGGCTTGAACCTGAGCTCCAGTAATACCGTGACCGCCATCGTCATCTCCTCGTGTCGTCAGGTCGTGCTGCTCACCGAGAGCACACCGTTGAACCTACGGTCGACCCATTTGACGAAGTCAGGCGCCTCCGGAATCTGGTCCGCGGTCGCGAATAGGTCAGCGAGCCGTTGCTCGGCGGCCACCACCTTGTCATCCAGCGGTACCGGCAACCGCCGGATTCGGCTCTGCGCCAGCGCGGAGATCGTGACGTTCAAACCTACAGCGGCTGAATACTTCTCGGCCCACTGCTCGGGGTTGGCCCGTGACCACTGGGCCGCCCGTTCATAACGGACCAGCAGATCGGACAACGCCGAATTGCGTTTCGGATCGGTCAGTGCCTTTACCGACGCGCTGCCGAACTGGTAGCTGTTCTCCGCGGAGCCGATACTGCGCACCTTCAGCGTCAGATTGGCTTGCGCCGTATAGGGATCCCAGATGACCCAGGCGTCGCCCTGTCCGTTGGCGAACGCCGATAACGCATCGGCGGGCTGCAGAAACACCAGCTTGACGTCTTTCGGCTTGAGCCTTGCATCGGCCAGGTGCTCGAGCACGTTGGCGTGGGCGGCGCTGCCCTTGGCCACCAGGATGGTCTTGCCGGCGAGGTCGTGGACCGTCGCGATCGGCGAATTGGCGCGGACCAGGATCTGCTCTCCGGATCCCGCGCCGTCCCACGCGGAAACCACCCGGGTTTTGGAGTTGGCTGCCGCGCCGAAGACCGGCGGCGTGTTGCCGGTGATCGCGAAATCGATGCGGCCCGCGTTCAAGGCCTCGATCTGCGGCGGGCCCGAGGTGAACGTCGAGAATTCGACGCGGTACGGCAGGTCGTCCAGGACGTGGGCAGCGCGCAGCAGCGCTTCGGTGCCGCCCTTCTGGTCGCCGACGTGCAGGGTCAGTCCGGACAGCTCCGCGGGTGGCACGGCCGCCGGCACCCCGATGGGCTGCGGTCCCTGAGATCGGGAGACGCACGCAGTCACGGCTGCGATCAGTACCAGCACGACGCCGAGGTGAAAGGCAGTGCGCTGCATATCCTTAGCTGTCAATGCCGGACGCCGAGCTTGTCGAGTAGGTCGGTGCGGTATTGATCGTGCTTGGCAGTGCGCTCCGACGTTGTGGGCCGCGGAGATTCGATGGTGATGGAGTGGGCGACGCGGCCATGCTCGAGGACCAGCACCCGGTCGGCCAGTTCGATCGCCTCGTCCACGTCATGGGTGACCAGCAGGACGCCGAATCCGTGCCTGCGCCACAGGTCGAGCAGCAACGCCCGCATGGACAGCCGGGTGAGCGCGTCCAGCGCGCCGAACGGTTCGTCGAGCAGCAGCAACTCCGGTTCGGCCACCAGTGCCCGCGCCAGCGAAACCCGTTGCGCCTGACCGCCGGACAGGGTCAGCGGCCAGGACTGGGCGTGGTCGGTAAGCCCGATCTCGGCCAGAGCCCGCTCGCTGCGCGCTCGGGCCGCCTCGCGGGACAGCGTGGTGCGGGTGAGCCCGTACTGCACGTTGGTCAGCACGTCGCGCCACGGGAAGAGCCGCGGCTCCTGAAAGGCGACAGCAGGAGCGCCGCTGACCTCTCGGTTGCCGGCGTGGTCATCGGAAAGCCCTGCCAGCACTCGTAATACGGTCGACTTCCCGCATCCGCTGCGACCGACCAACGCGACGATTTCGTTCGCTCGGACCTCCAGTGAGATGTCGTCGAGGATGCGCCGGTTGCCGTAGAACTTGTTGACGTTGCTGAGCTTGCCGACGACGGCGGTCTGCCGGTCGGACGTGATCGTCATGCGCGGTACCTCAGGGCTCGATGTTCAAGGGCTCGGACGCCCGCGTCGGTGGCGATGCCCAGCAACGCGTAGACGGCCAGGCAGAAGATGATGATGTCGATCCGCAGGAAGTCGCGCGCGTTGTTGATCAGGAAGCCAATGCCCTTGTCCGCGTTGATCTGCTCGGCGACGATCAGCGTCAGCCACGCGATGGCCAACGACTGCCGGAGTCCGACCAGCACCTGTGGGGCCGCGCTCGGCAACAGGATGATGCGCAGTCGCTGCCAGAGTGAAAAGCCAAGAACATCAGC
>JGI12659J15293_10000716_pt1 | contig 10731 bp, 7 predicted proteins | sample JacPinW_OM2H0_O1_FD_15293 | JGI IMG/M metagenome (IMG submission 15293) | reverse complement strand
CAGCCGATCGTCGCGGCGCGCGGCGAAATCCATCGGTATGTCGGCGATGAGCTGATTGCGACCTGGAAGCTCGAGAAGGGGACCACAGACGGCCGGTGCGTCGCGGCCTGTTTCGGCGCCATGGACCAGCTGGCTAGACATGCGCCCCATTACCGCCGCGAATTCGGCGTGGCCGTCGCTGTGAGAGCCGGGCTCCATTGCGGTCCGGTGGTTACGGGGGAGATGGGCTCGGAGAGGAAGGAGATCGTGTTTCTCGGCGACACGGTCAACACTACGGCGCGCATCCAGGAGCTTTGCCGTGAGACAGGCAATCGTGTGCTCGCCTCGGCCGACCTTATCGACCGCCTCGAACTGCCGCAGGGAATCGCCAAACGCTCGCTTGGCGATCTTAGGCTGCGCGGCAAGGGCGCCGACCTCGCGCTTTATGCGCTGACGAACCCGCCGGCGCGGGCCGGCCGCTCTCGGCCCGGAGCCCGCAAGACCGCGCGGGAGCAAACACCGGCCGCGCTGTCATGACCGGGATTTTAAAAGGATTCGGCGACAATAAATGACGGCTTTGCGACAGAGATTTGTCGCAAAGATCACTCAGCGCTATAGATTGGGGGCGAGAGTGAGTAAGCATGCGGTCGCGGAATACGCTAATTTGGGTCGGTGCGGTCGCCGCGGCGGCCCTGGTCGCCGGGGCGAGCGCGCTCTATTGGACGCAACCGGGCTTCCTTTGGCGAAGTGCCGCTCGGACCCCCGTTGTCGCCAGCCCTCCCGCCGAGCCTAGGCCCCCGACTGCTCCGCCGGCTATCCCCACAACGCCGCCGGCGGCAAGCCCTCCGGCGCCTGCGGACAAAAACCCTACGGAGGCCGCGTCCTCGCCCCTGAAGCCGACCTTCGACGTGGTGAATGTTGATCCCTCGGGCGAAGCGGTCATCGCCGGCCGGGCCGCGCCGAACGCGAAAGTCGAGCTCCATGACGGCAGCAAAACCGTCGGCGAGACGACCGCCGACGCCGCGGGCCAGTTTGTCATCATCCCGCCGGCCCTGGCGCCGGGCGATCATAGCCTCCAGTTGGCCGCCGGCGACAGCAAGGGACAGTCCGAGACCTCCAATACGGTCGCCGTCTCGGTTCCCGCGCAGGAAGCAAAAGCCGCGGCCGCCGCGCCAACGAACGCTAAGCCCGCGCCGCCTGCGCCGGCGATGCAGACCGTGGCGACTCCGCCGCTTACCGCCGGGTCCCTCGTGGCGATCCAAGCAGTCGAGGCCGACGCGGCCGGCGGCCTCATCGCCAAAGGTTCGGCGGAACCGAACGCCACCGTGCGTCTTTATCTCAATCAGGCCGCCATCGCCGACGCCAAGACGCAAGCGGACGGCCGCTGGTCATTGACGATCGAGCACGGCATGACCCCGGGCGGCTACGTCATGCAGGCCGATGTCATCAACCCCGGCGGCGCGACCGCGGTCGCGAGCGCCAATACCCCATTCGTCTATCCAGCGGCGCCCGTCTCCGCCCCGCCGGCGGCGCCAACCGCGGCTCCGTCGAGCGCCGAGCAATCACCCGCCCCTTCGCTCTCGCCGGCCGACCCGGTGATCGAATCCGTCCAAACGAAACTCGTCGCCACCGGTCATACGTTGTGGGCGCTCAGCCAAAGCTATTACGGCGACCCGACGCGCTACCCGGCGATCTATGAGGCCAACCGAGCGCAGATCCACAACCCGAATGTCATCTTTCCCGGCCAGGTGTTCGTCGTGCCGAAATCGGACGCGAAACCGTAGTCGGCGCGATGCCTCCCGACCATTCCAACGAGGCGCTGTCAGAGCTTCAACTTAGGACGTTCGATGATGCGCTCGGCCGTCGCATCGTCGCCACGCACATGTGGGCGGTTCGCGAGGGGCTGCGCGGCGCCGACGCCTACCACCTGTTTGACGGCTATTGCCAACGCCTGGTGATCGACGGAACGCCGCTGTGGCGGGCGCATGCCGCGATGGAAACGCTGCATCCGCAGTGGAATGGCTATGGCTACACCTGGCGCCGCGATCTCAACGCCATCGAACCAGAAAACTACGCTCACAGCGACCAGAATGAGCAGATGTGGCTTATGAGCCCGTTCTACGCGCTCATGCAGCGCGCCCGCGCGGGCGAGGACACGCCGGAGATGCGCCGGCGCATCGAAACCGGACCCGAAGAGCGTGACTTTCCAATTTTAGAAGAGCTCTACGCGCAGGGCGCCACGGACTACCTTACGCAACTTTTCGTCTACGGCGAGATGGGAGACCGCTCGCAGGGATCAGGCATCGCCTATTCGTTCGCGACAGATCGCACGGGCGGATTCAGCGATGACGATACGACGCTCGTGCAGGCAACCCTTCCCGCGCTGTCGCTGGCGATGAAGGCCCATGCCGGCCATGTCATCGCCTCGGGGCTCCTGGGAACCTATCTCGGAGAGGACGTCGGACGGCGGATCCATACTGGCTCGATCATGCGCGGTTCGGTCGACAATCTGCGCGCCGTGCTGTGGTACGCTGACGTTCGCGGCTTTACGCCGCTGAGCGACTCGGCTCCGGGTCCCGTGGTCGTCGAACTCCTCAACGACGTGTTCGAGATCCTGACCGCTTCGCTCCGCGAGCGCGGCGGCCAGGTGCTCAAGTTCATCGGCGACGCCATGCTCGCCACCTTCGCGTTCGACGACGCCGATCGGGCTGAGACTTGCCGCCGCGCGCTCGACGCCGCGATCGAGGCGATGCGCAACATCGAGGCGATGAGGTGCGCGCGCGTTGCTGCAGGCGGGCTAGTCGCCCCGGTCGATCTCGCGCTCCATCTTGGGAACGTGCTGTACGGCAACGTCGGCGCGGTCGATCGGCTCGATTTCACGGTCATTGGCCCGGCGATCAACGAGGTGGCGCGCATCGAGGCGCTTTGCCAGCCGCTGGGCCGCGCGGTGCTGGTTTCCGCCGAGTTCGTAGACGGAATGAGGGGCGCCGATGGCCGGCTCAAGTCGCTTGGCCGCCACGCGTTGCGCGGCGTCAAGGAGCCGAAAGAGATTTTCGCGCTGGATTTGGGCGCAGCGCCGGCTTAGGCGCCCGGCTTCGCGGGCCGAACCAACCCGCGCCGCTCATGCCTCGGGAATTCCAGCGCGGCGCATATCGACAATGATCCTGGCCCGCTGCTCAAGATAGACGGGATTGTCGCTCGATACGGCCGATTGAAGATTCGCGATGGTAAACCCGGGATCGAGCGCCAGCCCCGCAGCGAGCTCGGACCGCGCTTCGTCCATTCGGCCACTGTTCGCCAATACTGTTCCATAAATGAAATGACACAGGGCGAAGTTCCGATTGGCCTCGATAGACCGACGAAACCACGACCCCGCCTCTTCGTTGCGGCCGAGAAGACACGCGGCGAACCCGGCTGTCAGTAGCCAAATATAGGCCCAGGGATCACGCGGACTGAGGCGAAGCGCTTCCAGAACGTGCGCCTCGCTCTCTTCGGCCCGGCCGATGAACAGCTTGTTCTGCCCGATCAGCGAGTGAGCTCCGGCCATGTTACGATCCAAGGCCAAGGCCCTCTCGTATTCTGCGATGCCCTGTGCAGCCCGGTTAGTGAAGCCGAGAACCATTCCCAAGGAGAGGTGCGCAAGGGCATGATCGGGAGCTAGCGACAGCGCCTTGGTCGCGGCGGCTTCCGCTGCGGCGAACCGCGCGGCTTTATCGTCCGTGGACAGGCTGATCGCGAAATTGGCCTCAACCTGCGAGACGCCAGCCAGTGCGTCGACGTTAGCTGGGTCGAGCGCCAAGGCGCGTTCGAAGAAGCTGCGCGCCTTCGATAAGCTTTCAAACGTGACCCCTCTGTTGACCCAAGCCTCGCCTTGAAAATAGAGGTCGAGGGAGTCGGGCGTAGGAGCACGCTCCGCCCGTCGCGCCTCGGCCGCGATCAGTTGCGCGTTGAGCGTGTTGGCGATGCGCGCCACGATTTCGTCCTGCATTTCGAAGAGATCGGTCACCGGCCTTTCGAACCGCTCAGCCCAAAGATGACTGCCGCTCTGCGCGTCAATGAGCTGCGCGTTTATGCGCATTCGATTGCCGCTCCGTTGCGCGCTTCCCTCGAGCGCATAGCGCACGTTCAGCTCGCGCCCGATTTGCGTGACGTCGAAAGCCTTGCCTCGATACGTGAACGCAGTGTTCCGTGCGATGACGAACGAACCCCGGATCCGCGACAGATCGGTGGTCAGGCTCTCCGTTACCCCATCGACGAAATAATCCTGCTCCGAGTCGCCGCCGATATTGGCGAAGGGAAGCACGACCATGGAGAGGCGAGGCGGGCCAACTTCGGACGACGCCGCGTCCAGTGCGCGCCCAGAAGGTCCGGAGTCGACGCGAACGGCATAGACACGCACCGGCCGCGCGATGTTCTTCAGCGCCTTTTCTCCGAGGTCGATGAATTCCGCATCGATCCGCCCGCGCACATGTTCATGTGCTGCGCCCGAAACGGATACACCACCGGGTTCTGCGATGCTTTCGAGCCGCGAAGCGATGTTGACACCGTCGCCGAGGATGTCCTCCCCTTCGACCAGGACATCGCCGAGATGGACGCCGATCCGGTAGAGGACGCGCTTCGCCTCGAGAGCGCCTTCGTTGCTGGCCGCCGTTTGCCTTTGCATCGCCAAGGCGCACTCGACTGCTGCGACGACGGACGGGAATTCGACGAACATCCCGTCGCCCATGGTCTTGAACAGCCGCCCGCCATGCGCGGCGATAATCGGCTGAGCGGCCTCGCGCCGCTCACGCACGAGGCTTGCCGTGCCGGCCTCGTCCTCGCCCATCATGCGCGAGTAGCCGACGACGTCAGCGGCGAGGATTGCAGCGAGTTTGCGGGAGGCTGTCATCTCTCCACGTCAACCCGGCGACGGTCCCGCTTCTTTATCACCGCCGCTGGTCGCGAATCGTGGCGTCACCGGATCGGCGGGGCGTATTGCAGGCCGCCCTTGTTCCACAGTGCGTTCAAGCCGCGCGCGATCTTGATCGGCGAGCCCATGCCCACGTTGCGCTCGAAGATCTCTCCGTAATTGCCGACTTGCTTGATGATGCGATAGGCCCAATCGTTGGTGAGGCCGAGGCCCTCGCCGAAACTGCCCTCCACGCCGAGCAGGCGGCGGATCGCCGGGTTGTCAGATTTCCGCTTCTCGTCGACGTTGGCTTGGGTCACGCCCAGCTCCTCGGCAGTAATGAGCGCATAGTGGGTCCATTGTACGATCTGGAACCACTGGATGTCGTCCTTGCGCACCGAGGGGCCGAGCGGCTCCTTGGAAATGATTTCCGGCAGCACAATATGGTCGTCCGGATTGGACATCTTGAGCCGCTCGGAATAGAGGCCCGAGGCGTCGGTGGTGTAGGCGTCGCAGCGACCTTCATCATAGGCTTTCGTCGCCTCGTCGTCGGTCGCGTACGAAATCGCGTCGAGCTTCATATTGTTGGCGCGGAAATAGTCCGCGAGATTGAGCTCGGTCGTCGTCCCCTGCTGGACGCAGATCGATGCGCCGTCGAGCTTGAGCGCCGAATCGACGCCGAGCTTCTTGCGCACCATGAACCCCTGCCCATCGTAGAAGTTGATCCCGGTGAAGAACATGCCGCCGGTCTGGCGCGACAGGGTCCACGTGGTGTTGCGGATCAAGACGTCGATCTCGCCCGAGGCCAGAATCGTAGGCCGGTCCTTGGCGTTGATCGGCAAGAATTTGACCTTGTTCGGATCGTTGAAAATCGCCGCGGCGATCGCGCGGCATTCGTCGACATCAAGGCCCTTGTACATCCCTTGATCGTCCGGCAGGCCGAAGCCGGCAAGACCAGGATTGGAGCCGCAGATCAATTGGCCGCGCGTTTTGGCCTGATCGAGCGTGCCCGCCTCGGTGGAAAAAGCAGCCGCGACGGCAAACGCCGCTCCGGCAAGCCAAGCAATGTGCGATCGCATGACAACCTCCTTATCGACGCCAACCGACCCTGCGCCCGCTCGGCCTATGGCGAGAGGCCGTATAGTCGGGATAGCCGAAGACGGAAGTCAATCGGCTGCCGCGACCGGCGAAGCATGCTAGGCACGGTCAAACAACGCATGTTGGAGCCCGCACTACGCCAATGGCCAAGCTTACCGACGAAACACGCGCCAGTTTGAGGCGCCGCTCGCGTCTTGTGAATCTCGGTCGCGACGCGGAGTTCTCTCAGGGCTTCATCAACGTGCCGCCGTTTCGCGGTTCGACCGTGCTTTATCCCGATGTCGCGACGCTCAAGAGCCGTGCGCAGCGCTTTACCTACGGAACCCGCGGCACGCCCACGACTGAGGCCTTGTGCTCGGCGTGGACCGATCTTTCGGGCGCGGCGGGAACCGTGCTCGTGCCCTCCGGCCTGGCGGCGATCGTTGTCGCGCTGATGACGGCGCTGAACGCCGGCGATCACCTGCTGGTGACGGACTCGGTCTACGAGCCGTCGCGGGCCTTCGCCGACAAGACTCTACGTCGATTCGGAATCGAGACGAGCTACTACGACCCGACCATTGGCGTCGGGATCGAGGCGTTGATGCGCCCAAACACGAAAGCAGTGCTCACGGAGTCTCCAGGCTCGCAGACGCTCGAGATGCAGGATATCCCCGCGATCGCCGAAGTCGCGCATTCACGCGGCGCTTGCATAATCCTCGACAACACCTGGGCGACACCGCTCTTCTTTTCGCCGCACACCCATGGCGTCGACCTCGCGGTTGAGGCCGGAACCAAATATCTTTCCGGCCACGCCGACCTTCTGCTCGGCCTCGTGTCGGGCAACGCGCAATGGTTCGAGCGCCTTCACCGCGCGGTCCACTTGATGGCGATCCCGCCTGGGGCGGAGGATGTGTTTCTGGCGCTTCGCGGTCTACGCACAATGGAGCTGAGGCTGCGCGAAGCGGAGCGGCAGGGACTGGCGCTCGCCCAATGGCTCGGCGACCGTCCGGAGGTCTTGCGCGTCATCCACCCTGCCCTGCCCGATCATCCAGGCCACGCGCTTTGGAAGCGCGACTTCACCGGCTCCTCGGGCCTCTTTTCGATCGTGCTGAAGCCGGGGTCGGAGGCCGCCGTCGCGGCGTTCCTCGATGGGCTCGAGCTATTCGGCCTCGGCTATTCCTGGGGCGGCTACGAAAGCCTCGCCCTTCCGTTTGACTGCACCGCCACCCGCACCGCGACGCGCTTTGCCCCCGGCGGCCCCACGGTGCGCTTCAGCGTCGGCCTCGAGGACATCGAGGATCTCAAGGCCGACCTCGACCGGGGCTTCAAGCGCTTAAAGGCGACGGCGTAGAGCGGAACTTCGCGACCAGACGCTATCGAAGTCGCACCACGGGTACGGCTAGCCCTAGCCGCGCCTTGCCAATCCGGGCGTGGATGCCGGGGGTGAAGGCCACGTGCTTCAGTCCGGCAAAAATGTCTCTCAGGCAGCGTTGGAGCGGGTCGCTTTTCATCACGACGTTGGTCCCCGCGAAATCGAAAGCGAAGACCGTCATGTCGCGCGCGGCGCGGGTCAAGGTCAGCGCCGCCTGCTGCAAATCCAACGAGATCGCCGGGCTCGGGGCGCCGTGCGCGGCGATATACCGATCCTGGGCGCCGAGCAGGTTCAGATAGTGGGCGCGGGCGGCGCGCAGCCGTCCCTCGTGCTCGCCAATTCCGTACTGCACCACGCCGTCCTCGGCCTGGGTTCCCTCTCCGAGAGTGCGGCGTATTTTGGGCGCCGCGGCGAGGAGTTCCGACAGCGCCCGCTCCCCCACTCCAGTCGCGAAGCCGGTCAAACCGACTTGATTGAGAAACGCTCCAAGTTGTGCGGAAAACGCGTCGGGCGGCGCGGGTTGCATAAAGGGATATTCGAAGCTGCGGTGGGTTGGGACAAACTTGTCGCAGATTACATAGTCGATGCTTGCGGTCGCCTCGAGCCCCATCGGCTTCCAGCTTTCGAGGTCGCAGTCGACGTCCGACTTGGGTACGACATACGAGCGAAACCATTGTCTGCCGTCCCGATCCGGCAGCCCTTCCGCGACCACGACCCAGCGGGCGAGCGAACTTCCGGATCCCCAGCCGAAACGCCCGGAAACCCTGTAGCCCGCTTCGACGGCGACCGATTGCGCGCGCGGCAGGAGGGACGTCCAGAGAGCGACCGGACCGTCGCCGAACACTTCCTGCTTCACCTCGGCGCAAGCGGCCTTCGAAACGACGAAAGCCGTGGTCGCGCAAACGGAAAGACACCAGCCCGCTGAGCCATCGGCCTTGGCGATCATTTCCACGGTCTCGAAAAATTCGGCCCGGCTTGCCTCTAACCCTCCATTTGAACGGGCGACCAGCATCGAGAACAGGTTGGCGTCGAGCAACGCTTGCGCTGCGCGGTCGGTCAAACGTCCCGCCAACTCGGATTCGCGAGCCTCGCCGCTGATGAGGTCATAGAGCGCCTTGGCCCGCTCTAGCTGTTCAGTCCCGGCGTTTTCTGGAGCGGGCTGATTGTGAATCTTTGCGGCTGTGAAGTCCAGGCTTTGCAGATGAACTCATAGGGGGTGAGGCCTTTGAGGGTCTTGAGCTTACGGGCGAAGTTATAGGCGTCGAGGAAGTCGCGCAGATGAGTTCGCAACTCATCGTGGGTTTCATAGAAGTAACGTTTGACGGTCGCGTCCTTGATGGTTCGGTTCATCCGTTCGACCTGGCCGTTGGTCCAGGGGTGCTTGGGCTTGGTCAGCCGATGATCGATATCGTTGAGGGCGCAGGCGTATTCGAAGGCATGCGCGTGGAAGAGCTGCCGATTGGCGATCATCTGTTTGATCTCAGCCGGAGACCATGTTTCGCCAGCGGGGTCGGTGAAGTGGGTCCCGTTGTCGGTGAGGACGGTATGGACCCGGTAGGGGACGGCCTCGATCAGGTGGCGCAGGAAATCTGCGGCCGTCTTGCGCGTCACCTTTTCGTGCAGCTCGACGAAGGCGAACTTCGAGGTCCGGTCGATTGCGACGATGAGATGGAGCTTGCCCTCAGCGGTTCGAGCCTCGGCGATGTCGATATGGAAGTAGCCAATCGGATAGGCCTTAAACTTCCGCTTGGGCGAAGTTTCGCCTTCGACCTGCGGCAACCTCGATATTCCATGGCGCTGCAGGCGCCGATGCAGCGACGAGCGCGTCAGATGCGGGATGGTCGGTTGCAAAGCATAAAGGCAGTCGTCGAGCGGCAACAAAGTATGCCTCCGGAAGGCGACGACTACGGCCTCTTCCTCGACGGACAGGACCGTTGATCTGGGCTCCTTCGGTCCTGTCCGAAGATCGGCGGCTGACGGCCGCGACTTCCACTTGGCGATGGTCTTCGGATTGACGCCGTAGCGCCTGGCCAGCGCCCTTAAGCTCTCTTGACTATGCTGTATCGCTCGACGGATCGCCTCTGTCGTCGTGGCGCTCCCATGCAGAACTTGGCCCATAGCGCGTCCTTCGAATCACTCGATAAGGATGCCCCATCAAAGGCCGGGACCAAACATCTAGGGTGGAGCTGCTCGACTTCACACTGACCGGAGGACCGCGATGACCGAGGACAGACTGCCACTGAATGAGCTTCTGCAGAAGGCCGGCGACGGTGACTTTCTGCGTGCTGTGGCCGAGAGCGTCCTGCAATTGCTGATGGAGGCCGACGTCGAGGGGCTGATCGGCGCTGGCCGGCACGAACGGGCCTCCGATCGGCTGAACTGGCGCAACGGCTACCGCGACCGCACGCTCGACACGCGGCTTGGCTCGCTCAACCTCAAGATCCCGAAGCTGCGGGCCGGCAGCTACTTCCCGCCGTTCCTGGAGGCGCGCAAGACGACGGAAAAGGCGTTGGTCGCCGTCATCCAGGAGGCCTGGATCGGCGGGGTGTCGACGCGCCGGGTCGACGAGATCGCGCAGGCGATGGGGCTTTCCGGCATCTCGAAGAGCCAGGTCTCGAAACTGTGCAAGGAAATCGACGAGCGCGTGAAGGCCTTCCTCGAACGGCCGCTCGAGGGCGACTGGCCCTATCTGTGGCTGGATGCGACCTACCTGAAGGTGCGCGAGGGCGGACGCATCGTCTCGGTCGCCGCGATAATCGCTGTGGCCGCCAACACCGANGGACGGCGCGAGATCGTCGGGCTCGGCATNGGCCCGTCGGAAGCCGAGACCTTCTGGGCGGACTTCCTGAAGCNCCTGACCAGACGCGGCCTGCGCGGCGTCAAGCTTGTGATCTCGGACGCGCACGAAGGGCTGAAGGCCGCCGTCCAGCGGGTCGTCGGCGCGACATGGCAACGCTGTCGCGTGCACTTCATGCGCAATGCGCTGGCCTACGTGCCAAAGACGCAGGAGACGGTTGTCGCCGCCGCCATCCGCCAGGCCTTCATCCAGCCCGACCGCGAGACGGCGGGCCAGGTCTGGCGGCACGTCGCCGATCAACTGCGGCCCCGGTTCGAGAAACTCGGCCGGTTGATGGACGAGGCCGAGCATGACGTGCTCGCCTACATGACATTCGCCGCGCAGCATCGAACGAAACTGCATTCGACGAATCCGATGGAGCGGCTGAACAAGGAGGTCAAGCGCCGAGCCGACGTCGTCGGCATCTTTCCGAACGAGGAATCGATCGTGCGGCTCGTCGGCGCCGTTCTCATGGAGCAGAACGACGATTGGCAGACGCAGAATCGATACATGCAAATCGAAGGCTTCGCGGAACCGGCCGACAAGACCGCCGACCTCAAGCCCTTGCAGATTACACCC
>JGI12659J15293_10000714_pt1 | contig 10752 bp, 7 predicted proteins | sample JacPinW_OM2H0_O1_FD_15293 | JGI IMG/M metagenome (IMG submission 15293) | reverse complement strand
CGACGGCACGGAATTGTTCGACACATAGGCCGATACGATCTCCGCGGCGAGTTCAATGTGGTTGGTGGAATCGCTCATTGTTGACGTTACTCCAGTAAGTCGCCTGGTGAAAGAGCACCCTGTTGGCGATCAGCTTCAGGCCGTTCTCTGCTCGTCCGACTACGACGAGCATCCTCATTTCTAGTCGCTCTGTTGCGACTTGGGCCAACGTCCGCATAGCGCAAAAGAAAACATAGCACAAGACAAGATATGATGATTTCAACTAGGGCGTCGACAGAAATCGGCTGAATACTGACACTGAGCCGGCTGACGGATGTTGAATTCACATAAAAACACAATTGTCTTCACTTGACAGACGGCGACTAACGTGCCGCAAACGCATTGAGCGAATCATCGCGGGCCGTTTTCAAAGTCGCCCGACGTTGATGCGAAAACTTGCCGTTCCGCATAACTCAGGCCAGCGACAGTCGCGGAAATCATTCGCCGCAAAAGGCGGCCTCTTTCACCTGCGCCGCTGCTTCGCAAACAATGATCGAGCCCAAGAATATGGCGGCGGTGAGGATGTCATCGGCGCTCAAAACGATTATATGCGCCCTGCCGATCCAGTTGATTGGCGGCGCGCGGGTTCCAATGCAGCATCAAAAGACGTCAACATTCACCACTGCGCGCAACAATGCGGCGCGGCAGGTCACGCTGACCGGAACCGTCCGGCTTTTATGGCCTTACATCTGGCCCGCGGACCGCGCTGATCTGAAGCTGCGCGTCTTTTTCGCAGTTGCGCTGATGCTGCTCTCGAAATTGTTCACGATCGCAATCCCCTATTCCTACAAGTGGGCGACCGATGCGGTCGCCAACAAGCTCGCGATCGATGCGGTTCCGCTCCCGGGCGTCCTGATGGGAGCGGCGGCGCTGACAGCCCTTTATGGGATCTTGCGCATTCTGATGGCGTTCACCCAGCAGGGCCGCGACGCCCTATTCGCGGCCGTCGCGATGAATGCGGTGCGCCGATTGGCGATCGAGGTGTTTCAGCATCTGCATCGCTTGTCGTTGCGCTTTCACCTAGAGCGCAAAACCGGCGGACTCACGCGCGTTCTCGAGCGAGGCCGCAACGCGATCGAGACGATCATTCGCACCTCGATGCTGACTGCGGCTCCGACCGTCGTCGAGTTCGCGCTGGTCATCGCCGCCATGCTGATCTCGTTCGACTGGCGCTATGTTGCGGTTATCAGCGTAACGGTGGTCGCATATCTGATCTATACGACGATCGCCACAAACTGGCGCATTGGCATCCGACGTTCGATGAACGAGAGCGACACCGACGCCAACACCAAAGCGATCGACAGCCTGCTCAACTTCGAGACGGTGAAATATTTCGGCGCCGAAGACCGCGAGGCGGGACGATACGATAAGGCGATGGCGCGGTACGAGCACATGAGCGTGCGCACTTATGTCTCGCTCGCGGTTCTCAACGCCGGTCAGGCGTTCATCTTCACCGGCGGCTTGATTGTGGTTCTTCTGATGTGCGTCGCCGAGGTCAGAAGCGGAACCAAGACTGTTGGCGCATTCGTGCTCGTCAACCTGATCATGCTGCAACTCTACCAGCCGTTGAATTTCATGGGCATGGTCTATCGCGACATCAGACAGGCGATCATCGACGTCGAGGCGATGTTCGCCATCCTGGGGCAGAATCCGGAAATCGAAGACATTCCCGGCGCTCAGTCTTTGCAAGTGACCTCCGGCACGGTCCGGTTCGAGAATGTCGACTTCGCCTACGATCCGGCCAGACCCATTCTGCGCGGCGTCTCGTTCGAAGCGCCCGCGGGTCATACGATCGCCATTGTCGGGCCGTCCGGCGCAGGCAAGTCGACGATATCGCGCCTCCTGTTCCGGTTCTATGAGCCGAACGCAGGGCGCATATTGATTGACGGACAGAATATTGGCACCGTCACCCAGAGTTCGCTGCGTGCGGCGATCGGCATGGTGCCGCAGGACACGGTGCTATTCAACGACACGATCCTCTACAACATCCGCTACGGGCGCGACGGCGCCAGCGAGCTCGAGGTCGTCGCGGCCGCCGAGAATGCGCAGATCGATCGATTCATTCGCTCGCTGCCGCAGGGCTATGAGGCGCCGGTCGGCGAACGGGGCCTCAAGCTCTCGGGCGGCGAGAAGCAGAGGGTCGCCATCGCGCGCACGATGCTCAAGGCTCCGCCAATTCTGGTGCTCGATGAAGCAACGTCGGCGCTCGACAGTTTCACCGAGCGCGAGATTCAGTCGGCGCTGGAGCGCGTATCCCGCGGGCGCACGACGATCGTGATCGCCCATCGCCTTTCCACTGTCGTCAACGCCGACGAGATTCTGGTGCTCGACAAGGGCGTCATCGCCGAGCGCGGGTCCCATCAGGAGCTTCTGGCTCGCGGCGGAATCTACTCCGCGATGTGGAGCCGTCAGAGGCAGGTCGACGCGGCGCAGGAATTGTTGCGCCGCGCTGGCCGCGAGGACAATCTCGGCGCCGCCGACGATCTCGCGTCTCAGCCCGCGTCGTGACACCGGGGCCGATTGGCGCCATGAGTTCGCGCGACTTGTCTTCGAGCCCCAATCAATGAGCGTCGTTAAATCGCTGCGCGGCCAGCTCGCGCCGATCCACCCCGAAGGCTACAAGTTCGTGCTCGGCTTCGCCGTCGCGACACTCATTTTGTGGTGGATATGGGCGCCTCTCGGCTGGCTGGCTCTCATCGCCACGCTCTGGTGCGCCTATTTCTTTCGCGATCCCGCGCGCGTCACCCCGGTTCGGAGCGACCTGGTCATCGCGCCTGCCGACGGCGTGGTCAGCTTCGCCGGGTTCGCCGCGCCCCCGCCCGAGCTCGGCCTTGGCATGGCGCCGGTGCAGCGGGTGTCGATCTTCATGTCGGTCTTCGATTGCCACGTGAATCGCGCGCCCGTCCAGGGCCGCATCGCCCAGATCGTCTATCACCCGGGGCTCTTCCTCAGCGCCGATCTCGACAAGGCGAGCGAGGACAACGAGCGCAACAGCCTCGTCATCGACACGCCTTCCGGGCGGTTCGGCGTGGTGCAAATTGCAGGCCTCGTCGCCCGGCGGATCGTGTGCTTTACGCACGAGGGCGCGCTGGTTGGCGCCGGCGAACGGATTGGATTGATCCGTTTCGGTTCCCGCGTCGACGTCTACCTGCCGCCCGGCGTGCACATCGTCGTCGGCGTCGAGTCGCGCGCCGTCGCCGGCGAGACAGTGATCGCGCAGGTCGCGGCCGAAGTCGAGCCGCCGCCCTTTCAGCGGAGCTGAGGCGTGAACGAGGCCGGCCATGCGCCCCGAGAGCCGATCGCGGACGTCGCGCCGTCGCGCCGTCGCGGTCTCCGGGCGGTGCCGCTCAGGCTCTTGATCCCCAACCTTATCACGCTGTTCGCGCTTGGCCTCGGCTTGACCGCTATCCGTTTGGCGATGGAGGGGTCGATCGAATGGGCCGTGAGCGCGGTCGCCGCCGCGGCCGTGCTTGACGGCCTCGACGGGCGTATCGCGCGCGCTTTGAAGGGAACCTCGCGCTTCGGCGCCGAACTCGATTCGCTTGCCGACTTCGTCGACTTCGGCGTCGCGCCGGCGCTGGTGCTGTACGTCGCCAATCTCCACGCGGCCAAAAGCTTCGGCTGGGTCGCGGCGCTCTTGTTCGCGATGGCCTGCGCGCTGCGCCTCGCCCGCTTCAACGTCATGATCGACGAAGATCAGCCGGCCTGGCGCGACTTTTTTTTCGTCGGAATGCCAGCGCCTGCAGGCGCGATTGTTGGCCTCCTGCCGATCTACCTTCATTACGCCTTCGATCTCGGCCCGCCTAACTCGCAGTCGGCACTGATCGAGAGCCTTTATGTCCTGGCGGTGGCGTTGTTGATGGCGAGCCGCGTACCGCATTTCTCCGGTAAAACGATCGGCCGCGTGCCGCGCGAATATGTCTCGGTTGTATTGGTCGGCGTCGCCGCGGCCCTCCTCATCCTGTTCAACTTTCCTATGCAGGCGCTGGTCGCCGTCACGCTCGTCTATCTCGCCTCGATCCCGCTCGCGGTCAGGCGTTATCGCGCGCTCGACCGCAGGGCGGGGTAGCGGCCAAATCTCGCGCGCGATTCGCTCTTGCGCTCAATCGCTGGTCAGGCATCATAGGGCGCAGGCCATCGGGCTTGACCACGGGCATCGTTCACTCGCTTCCGGGATCCGCGTCCTCATGTCGACCCGACCGCCTCGCTCCTCACTCCGGTTCGCCCCGCGGGCGGCGGTGTTTGCGATAGCCGCGATCACCCTTGCCGCCTGCAACAGCAAGAATGCCTACGTGCCGCCGCCGCCGCCCAAGGTGCAAGTGGCGCAGCCGCTGCAGCGGCCGGTGACCGAGTACCTCGAACTGACCGGCAACACACAAGCGTTCGCCTCGGTGGATCTCGTGGCGCGCGTGCAGGGCTTTCTCACCTCGATCAATTATGTTGACGGCGCGAGAGTCAAGAAAGGCGCCCAATTGTTCGGCATCGAACGGGACATCTATCAGGCGCAGGTTAATCAGCAGGAGGCGACGCTGGCCTCCGATCAGGCGACCGAGGAGTACAACAAGGCCGAATATGGGCGGCAGGCGACGCTCGCCCGGCAGGATTTCGCCAGCCAAGCGACCGCGCAGGAGTGGAAGTCCAAGTGGGACCAGTCAGCGGCCGACATCCTGAATGCGCAGGCAGCCATCTGGCTCGCGAAGATCAACCTCGGCTATACCCAGGTGCTCGCCCCGTTTGACGGCGTCGTCACCAATCACTTGGTTGACGTCGGCGCGCTGGTCGGCGTGTCCGGACCGACCAAGCTCTCCACGATCATCCAGACCGATCCGCTCTACGTCTATTTCACCTTGAGCGAGCCGCAGATCCTTTCGATCCAGAGAAACCTCGCCCAGCACGGCCTAGCGTTGCGCACCACGGACCTGTCCGACGTTCCGGTGGAGTTTGGGCTGCAGGGCGAGGAGGGCTATCCGCACAAGGCCCATCTCAACTATGCTTCGCCGCAGGTCGATTTCGCCTCCGGCACGCTGACGGCGCGCGCCCTATTCGACAACAAGGACGGCGCTATCCTGCCGGGCCTGTTCGTGCGTGTGCGAACACCGATTGCGCAGCAAGAGAAGGCGCTTTTGACGCGAAATGACTCGATCGGAACGAGCCAGGAAGGAAGTTACGTGCTCGTTGTCGGCGCGGACAACGTCGTCGAGCGGAAGGTCGTCACGACGGGCGTGCGCGACGGACAGCTGCGCGTAATCGAATCGGGTTTAAGCCCAGACGATTGGGTCGTGACCGAGGGCGTCCAGCGCGCCTTTCCAGGCGCGAAAGTTGATCCGCAGCGCGGGCAACTGGCCTCGGCCGAGCCTGAGCCGGCAACGAGCCCTGAAAAGGCCACGTCACCCGCCTCGGACAAGAAATGAGCTCTGAAGGCCGAGCGGGAGCAATCTCGCGCTTTTTCATCCAAAGGCCGGTGCTCGCCAATGTGCTTGCGCTCGTCTTCGTCCTGGTCGGCCTCGTCGCTCTTTTTAACCTACCCAGCTCCCAATATCCCAACGTCGTCCCGCCAACCGTTCAGGTGACGACAAGCTATCCCGGCGCGAGCGCCATGACTCTTGTCAACACCGTTGCGCTCCCGATCGAGCAGAACGTCAACGGCGTCGAGAACATGATTTACATGCAGTCGACGAACGCGAGCGACGGCACGTACACCCTGACGGTCACGTTCGCGATCGGCACGGATCCAGACGAGGACGAGATCCTGGTGCAGAACCGGGTGTCCGCGGCGCTTTCGTCGCTGCCGCAGGAGGTGCAGCTCCAGGGCGTGACGACGAAGAAGAAGTCGACGTCGATTCTTGAGTTCGTCGTCCTGACCTCCCCCGACAGTCGCTTCGATTTCCTGTTCCTGTCGAACTACGCGGTCATCAATGTGCAAGACGAACTGCGCCGCCTCCCCGGCGTCGGGGATGTGACGGTGCTCGGCTCCGGGCAATATGCCATGCGCATATGGCTGAACCCGGACCTTCTGCAGTCCCGGGGACTGGTGCCGCAGGACGTCATCAACGTCATCCAGCAGCAAAGCCAGGAGGTCGCGGCCGGGCAGGTGGGGGCCCCACCCGCCCCGAAAGGGCAGGACTTCCAATATACGCTCGACCTCAAGGGCCGCTTCGACGATCCGCGTGAATTCGAGAACATCATCGTCAAGGTCGATTCGTCGAACGGCGGACGCATCACGAGGATCCGCGACGTCGGACATGCCGAGCTCGGCGCGCAGACTTATAGCCAGTCGTTCAATCTGGACGGACGGCCCGGCGCCGGCATCGCGGTCTCACTGCTGCCCAACGCGAACGCGATTGCGGTTTCGAGCGAAGTCCAGGCGAAAATGGACGAACTCGCCAAGGCCTTCCCGCAAGGCCTCGCCTATGTTGTGCCTTACAACACGACGAAATTCGTGAAGGCCGCGATCGGCGAGGTCTACCGCACCCTGATCGAGGCCGCGATTCTGGTGCTGATCGTCATCCTTGTCTTCCTGCAGGATTGGCGGGCGATGCTGGTGCCCGCGACGACCGTGCCGGTCACGATCATCGGCGCGTTCGCCGCGATGGCGGCGCTTGGTTTCTCGATCAATCTTCCGACATTGTTCGCGATCGTGCTCGCGATCGGCATCGTCGTCGACGACGCGATCGTCATCGTTGAAGGCGTGGCGCGATATGTTGAGCAGGGGATGCCCGGTCGCGAGGCGGCGGCTCGGGCGATGGACGAGCTGACTGGACCGGTCCTTGGGATCACGCTGGTGCTGATGTCGGTGTTCGTTCCCGCCGCCTTTCTGCCTGGACTGACCGGGCAACTCTATCGGCAATTCGCCCTCGTCATCGCCTCCACGGCCTTCATCAGCGCCATCAACGCGCTCACGCTCAAGCCCACGCAATCCGCGTTATGGCTCAGGCCGCCGAAGCCTCCCGAGCGGCGCAACTTTTTTTACCGCGGCTTCAACGCCGTCTATGGCGCTCTCGAACGCGCTTACACCCGACTGATCGGCGGCATGGTCCATCGCAGCGGCCTGATGGTCGTTCTGGCGCTTATTCTGGTCGGCGTAGCGGTCTGGGGCTTGGCGCGCGTGCCGACGGCGTTCCTGCCGACCGAGGATCAGGGCTACGTGATCGTCGCCGCGCAATTGCCAGACGGCGCGTCAAAGGAACGGACGGATAGAGTGCTGGCGCAGATCCAGGGGATGGCCAGCAAGGTCCCCGGCGTCGAACACGTAGTGACTGTGAGCGGCGTATCCATTCTCGACAATCTGGCAAGCCTCGCCAACGCTGGCGTCGCCTTCGTTGTCCTAAAGGATTGGGACGTGCGTCTGAAAGAGCCAGGGCAGGACGTCCGTACGATCCTCGAGCGCCTCAATGGCGGGCTGCAGGGCGTGCCGCAAGCTTTCGCCTTCGCGCTCCCCCCGCCGCCGATCCAGGGCATCGGCAACGTCGGCGGGTTCTCGATGCAGGTCGAACTCAGGAACGGGAATTTCGACTACGCCTTGCTTCAGACTCTGACCAACGCCGTGGTTGCGAATGCCAATGCGCAATCCTCGCTTCAGCGGGTCGCTACGACATTCCGGGCGGGCGCGCCGCAAATCTTTGTCAATGTAAACCGCATCAAGGCGGAGACGATCGGCGTCACAGTCGGACAGCTGTTCGCCGCCCTCTCCGATTATGTCGGTTCGAACTATGTCGGCCAGATCACCAAGTTCGGTCACGTGTTCCAAATCTATGCGCAGGCGGACGCCAAATATCGCGCCAACGTCGAGGACATTCGCAATCTCAAGGTCAAAGCGGGCGATGGAACCATGACGCCGGCCGGAACGGTGGTCGACATCACCGAAGTCCAGGGTCCATCCCTCATCAGCCTCTACAATCTCTATGCTTCGTCGACCATCGTGGGCAGCCCGGCGCCCGGTTTCAGTTCCGGGCAATCCCTCGACATTATGGAGCAGATCGCCAACAACACCCTGCCGAAAGGAACCGGCTTTGAATGGACCGCCATGTCGTTCCAAGAGAAGCAGCTCGGCAATCAGACCTATTACGTGTTCGGCTTCGCGCTCCTGCTCGTCTATTTCGTTCTAGCGGGGCAGTATGAGAGCTGGATTCTGCCTTTGGCGGTGATTCTGTGTGTGCCGCTGGCTCTGCTAGGGACGGTCGCCGGCTTGACCACGCTCGGCGCCATCAGCGTCGCCGCTAGCCAAAGCGGCGTCGCCGCCAACAACCTCTACACCCAGATTGGTCTCATCCTGCTGATCGCGCTCGGCGCTAAGAACGCGATCCTGATCGTCGAATACGCTCGCCAACAGCGCGCCGAAGGGAAGAGCATCGTCGACGCGGCGGTGGAGGGGGCGCGGCTGAGATTCCGGCCCATTCTCATGACCTCGTTCGCCTTCATCCTCGGTGTTCTGCCGCTCGTGCTGGCGACAGGCGCCGGCGCCTCGGCGCGCAAATCGATTGGGATGGCGGTCTTCTTCGGCATGATCGCCTCGACGTGTCTCGTGGTGGTGTTCGTTCCCTCGTTTTATGTTGTCATGCAGTGGCTCGAGGAGCGGCGGACTGGCAAGTCGAAGCCAGCGCCTGAGGCCGCGCCGCCGCTTGATGAGCCGAAGGACGCCGCCGGCTCGTCGGCCGTCTGACGATCCGCGACCTTTTAGCGCTTGACGCCATCGCTCACGCCTCCCGGCGCGCCAGCTCTGGTCTTCTCGCGCCGCGCCTCTTATACAAGCGCACGCTGCGAGTGGGCGCTGCTCAATGTGCGCCGTCGGGAGGGATCGTCATGAGCTTTCGAGTTGTTTGCTCGGCTTTGGTGATGTGTTTAGGTTTGTCCGGCGCCGCTTTCGCGCAATCGCCGCCGCTGACAACCGCGGAAGCGATGATCCCGTCGTCCGATCCGGGCGTCAAACTCTACATTCGCAACAAGCACGCAGAGGACATGACGTCCTTTTCGCCGGATAGGACGCTGCTCTTCATTCACGGCGCAACATATCCTGCGGAAACAAGCTTCGACCTGCCGATCGACGGCGTCTCGATGATGGACCTGTTCGCTCGGCACGGCTTCGACGTCTATCTGGTCGACGTGCGATCGTACGGACGATCGACCCGTCCGCCAGAAATGGATCAGCCTCCCGAGGCGAACAAGCCGATTGCGACTTCGGAAGAAGCCGGCGCTGACCTCGGCGCCGCGGTCGACTATATCCTCGCTCAGCGCGGCATTCCGAAGCTCGACCTCATGGGCTGGTCGTGGGGCACCTCGATCGCCGGGGCCTACACCGCCGACCACAATGACAAGATCAACCGGCTGGTCCTCTACGCGCCGGCTTGGACCTCTCAACCTCCAGTCGAGCCCTCGACAGGCGTTCTCCCGGCCTATCGCGTGGTCGGGAAGGACGAAGCGAAAGCACGTTGGCTCAGGGGCGTCCCTGAGGACAAGCAGGCGGCCTTAATTCCCCCGGGGGTCTTCGATCAGTGGTGGAGCGCGACCCTCGCCACCGATCCCGTCGGCAGCAAAATGAACCCTCCGAAACTTCGCGCCGGCAATGGCGTCAGGGCGGAGTTCGCCAATTATTGGATGGCGGGGAAACCGTTCTACGATCCGGGCAAGATCGCCGTTCCGACCCTCGCCATCCATGCAGAATGGGACGCCGATCTCCCGAGCGCCATGGCCCAAACCTATTTCACCAAACTGACAAACGCTCCTTACAAGCGGTTTGTCGAGCTTGGCGAAGGCACCCATACCGTCATCCTGGAAAAGAACCGCATGCAGTTCTTCCACGAGATCCTCGGATTTCTGGACGAATCGGACGCCACTGCGATGAAGTAGCTTGGTTTGACGCGCGCGCTCCGACAAACTGAGTTTCCAAAAGAGGGGCGCCCCCCTTGGACGACGCTGGGGGTATTCGATCTTACACCCTCGCGGTGGTATGACAGGCCGCGGCTGGCGTGCTAGGGGCCGTTCCGGTCGCCCGCCTCCCTTGGCCTGTGGCGGTGCGGCGATACGACAAGGAGCCTTATGTCGAAAGAAGAATTGCTTGAATTCCCCGGATTCGTCGTCGAATTGCTTCCCAATGCGACCTTTCGCGTCAAGCTTGAGAACGACCACGAAATCATCGCTCACACCGCGGGCAAGATGCGCAAGAACCGCATCCGCGTGCTGGCGGGCGACAAAGTGCTCGTGGAGATGACGCCCTACGATCTGACCAAGGGGCGCATTACTTACCGCTTCAAATGACCCTGGCTCTCGAGCGGCGCGACGATTGCTCCGCCTCGCACTCGGGCCTCCCTCTCGTGCTGGGGTCGGCTTCGCGGCGCCGACTTGCGCTCCTTGCGCAAATCGGCGTCAAGCCCGATGCGGTCCTGCCGGCCGAGATCGACGAAACCCCGCACCGGCGCGAAGAGCCGCGCGGGCTCGCCGAACGGCTGGCCGGTGAGAAGGCGCTCGCCTCGGCGGCGATTGCGAGCCAGCGGGCGGATCTTTCCCCCTGCCTGACGCTCGCTGCGGATACGGTGGTCGGCGTCGGCCTGCGCATCTTGCCGAAGTGCGAGACGCGCGACGAGGCGGAGACGTGCCTCGATCTCCTGTCCGGCCGTGGCCATCGTGTTTTTACCGGTCTTGCGCTCGTCACCGCGAGCGGCGCCGTGCGGCGCCGGCTGGTCGAGACGCGTCTCCGGTTCAAGCGCCTGTCGCTCGATG
>JGI12659J15293_10000709_pt1 | contig 10819 bp, 7 predicted proteins | sample JacPinW_OM2H0_O1_FD_15293 | JGI IMG/M metagenome (IMG submission 15293) | reverse complement strand
CGAACTCCGAGAGACGGCCGAAATAAGGAACTAGAGCAGGCGGAATCCAAGTGGCCGGTGTTGTCATTCCCGCGAAAGCGGGAATCGAGAGGACAGTGAGCCACTTGCTGGATGCCCGCGTTCGCGGGCATGACAGGTAACGGCGTCAGGGCGCGTACGTGTCGCTCTAGCGCGCAAAGCGACGCGAAACGGGAGGAGACGATGTCATCAGCCATGACGCACGAGCCAACGGGGCGGCGTCAGACAAGAATGGCGGCTGCGAGCGGGTGGATCGGCTCCGCGCTCGAATATTATGATTTCTTCATCTACGCGACGGCGGCCTCGCTCGTCTTCCCGCAGACCTTCTTTCCGTCGAGCAATCCGACCGTCGCCATCGTCGCTTCGCTCGCGACTTACGGTGTCGGCTACGTGGCGCGCCCGATCGGCGCTTTTGTCCTTGGACATTATGGCGACGTTTATGGTCGCAGAGCCGTCCTGCTCGTCTGCCTGTTTCTCATGGGCCTGTCGACGATGGCGGTCGGCGTCGTGCCGACCTACGCGCAAGCCGGCGTCTGGGCGCCGGTTCTGCTCGTCGTCCTGCGCCTCATCCAGGGCTTTGCGGTCGCCGGCGAAATCTCCGGCGCAAGCTCCATGATCCTCGAGCACGCGCCCTTCGGGCGGCGCGGCTATTTCGCGAGCTTCACTCTGCAGGGTGTGCAGGCCGGCCAGATTCTCGCCGCCGCTGTCTTTCTGCCCCTGAGCTACGCGCTCTCAAAAGAGGCGTTCCTATCGTGGGGCTGGCGCATTCCGTTCCTGCTCAGCGTGCTCGTTCTCATCGTTGGCGTGATCATACGCCGCGAGGTCGAGGAAACGCCGGCCTTCCGGGAGGAACAGGCCAGGCACACCACGCCGACCGCCCCGGTGAGAGAGGTGCTAACCAATCACGCCCCCGACCTCCTTCGCGTCATGTGCATGGCGCTCATGAACGTGATCCCCGTGGTCGCGACCATCTTCGGCGCGGCTTACGCGGTTCAGCCGGGCTACGGCGTGCAAATGGACAAGAGCGTGTACTTGTGGATACCGGTCGTCGGCAACATCGTCGCCGTGATCGTGATACCCTTCGTCGGCTCGCTCTCTGACCGGATCGGTCGCCGGCCGCCAATCATCATCGGCGCGCTGGGGGCGGGACTGCTCGCGTTCGCCTATCTGCACGCGATCAGCTTGAGAAACGTTCCGCTCGCCTTCCTCTTCTCGGTGCTGATGTGGGGCGTCGTTTACCAGGGCTATAATGCGGTCTTCCCGAGCTTCTATCCGGAACTGTTCCCGACCCGCGCCCGCGTCTCCGGCATGGCGATCGCCCAGAACATCGGCACGATGCTGACCGCTTTTTTGCCCGCGCTTTTCGCCACAGTCGCGCCGCCGGGTTCGACCAACGTGCCGCTGACTGTCGGTACGCTCGCCTTTGGCGTCACAATCGTCTCGGCGCTCGCAGCGTGGAGCGCGCGCGAGACCTACCGCGTGCACCTCAACGATCTCGGCGATCCCGCCGCGGAGGCAGTGGACAAGGCTGAATATGATCGGCTGCGGCAGCAAAGCGTGGCGGCGGCGACGTGAGGCTCTGGAAAACGGCCTGCTTAGCTCGTTGCCATCCGCACCACGTGACCGCCAGGCCCAGGCCGAGGAGGGACCGGCAGGTCGGGAAGGTAGCGCGCAACCAGCGCCGCTCGATCGAGATCCTCGATCTCGGAGAAACCTAGTCCCCGCGCGCGAGCGTGCAACTCAGGCGTATCGAAATAGCATCGGAACGGTTCGCCGCTTGCCGCCACCCGCTCAGCCATCTGCTCATGATGAGCGCGCGCCGCGGCGTCCGTGACCCGATCGGGCGGGTTGGCGTAGTCGAACACGACTTCCGTCCCGCCCGGCCAGCGCGCGAGCTCGCCGAGCGTCGCAAACACCGCCTCCTCGGTCAGATAGGGCGTGACGCCGAGCCACAGCACGAAGGCGCCCCTGTCCTGGTCGAGCCCGGCAGCCTTGAGCGCGCCGGTCATGCTCCCGCCTTCGAAATCGTGAGCGACATACGAGACATGCGCAGGTTCGGCGATTTGCGCCTCGGTGAGCCGGCGCCGCTTCTCGGCTTGCGTCGCCGGATGATCGAGCTCGAAGACGCGCATATTCTGGGTCCGCTCGAGCCGATAGGCGAAGGTGTCGAGGCCGGCGCCCAGCACGAGGATCTGCCGCACGCCTTTCTCGATCGCATGGGCCGCCGAATCCTCGGCGAACCTGCTGCGCATCGCGATGAACAGGCGCAAGCCCCGCCGCTCCGGCCGTTCCCGGGCGAGCGCGATGGCGCCCTCGGCGTCCTGGCCTAAAATCGGCAGCGCGAGCGGGTCGGCGAACACGAACCCCCGCTCGAGGACCTGATGCGCCGCCCGGTGACCCGCCGCGCCAAGCGCGGTCACGCTTGCCTGTCCCTGTTGCATGGGCCAAAGATAGAGGCCGTGGGAGTGGCTGTCGAGCGCGATGAGCTTGACGCCGAAAACCCGCTCCCCTATAGACCCCCCATCTTTTAGCCAGGCCGGGCGGCAGGCGGGGCGCTTCTTGATTGGAGCGGCCCGCTTTCATATTTGCCGCATTAAGCTGAAGCATTCGTTTGAAGGATCGTAGTTCGATGTCACGCCGCTGCGAGCTGACTGGGATAGCCGTTCAATCCGGCAACAAGGTCAGCCATTCCAACCGCAAGACGCGCACGCGCTTCTTGCCTAACCTCGTCCAGGTCACGCTCACCTCGGATCTGCTCGAGCGCTCCGTGCGCCTGCGCGTCACCGCGGCGGCGTTGCGGTCGGTCGAGCATCGCGGCGGCCTCGACGATTTCCTCGTCAAGGCCCACGAGTCCGAGCTTTCGCAGGACGCGGTCAAGCTCAAGCGCGAAATCACCAAGAAGCGCGCCGAAGCCAAGGCCGAGCCCACAGCCGCAGCTGCACCCGCCTGAAGCGGCGCGCACTTCGTTCAGCCTGCGCGTTTAGAGCTAGTCATCCCGGACTGGCGATGAGGGACTACGCAGCCGTCCGCGCGAGCCCCGCTGCGTCGCGCGATAGCGCTTCGACGGCGAGATAGTCTCCCGCCGCAAGCGCCGCCTTCTGCAGCATCCACGAGCCGCCGACGCAGGGCACGTTCGGAAGCTTCAGGTATTCCGGCGCCTTTTGAAGATCGATGCCGCCGGTCGGGCAGAAGCGCAGATCGGGCAGGGGCGCCGCAAGCGAGGCGAGCAGCTTCACGCCCCCGGCGGCCTCGGCGGGAAAGAGTTTCAGCGCCCGAAAGCCAAGCTCCCTGAGCGCCATGGCCTCCGAGGCCGTCGCACAGCCCGGCAGAAATGGAACCGGCGATTGCGCCGCGGCCTTGGCGAGCGCCGCGGGCGCGCCCGGACTGACCAGAAACTTGGCCCCGGCCGCGACCGCCTGGCTGATCTGGTCGGCCGAAACGATCGTGCCTGCCCCCACGACGGCCTTTGGCACATTTTTGGCGATTGCCTTGATCGCCTCGAGCGCCGAGGGCGTGCGCAACGTCACTTCGATCGCATAGAGGCCGCCGGCCACCAGCGCCTTTGCCTGGGCGAGTCCATCCTCCACGCTCGCGACCGTGAGCACTGGAATGACCGGCGCAAGCGCCATGATCGCGGCCGTTTCACGGCCATGAGGATAATGCGGCATAACGATCTCCAGAGAGAAAACAATCCGCCCTTAGCATGCCGAGGCGCGCGCGGCGACGCTACCCTTCGACCTCGAATCGAATAGGCTCGACGCCTCGCGAGTGCGCGGCTCCGAGGAGGGGCGCAAGTGAACGAGCCGGTCGACCTTTCGGTCTATAAGGAGACGCTGCTCTTCCTGGTGACGGCGGGCGTGGTCGCGCCGCTGTTCTTCCGGCTGCGCATCAGTCCGGTGCTGGGCTACCTGCTCGCCGGCGTTTTGCTCGGACCGTATGGCCTCGGCGCGATCGCCCGAGATGCGCCGTGGCTCAACGCGCTTGCCATCAATGTCGATGCAATCGACCGCATCGCCGCCTTTGGCGTCGTCGCGCTCATGTTCACCATGGGGCTCGAGCTGTCGTTCGAGCGGCTCAGGCGCATGCGCCATCTGGTGTTTGGGCTTGGGCTGGCGCAGGTCGTTGTGACCACGCTGATTCTGGCCGCCGCCGCCTGGCGCTTCGGCCTCAGCCCTCCTTCGGCGCTCGCCATCGGGGCGGCCCTGTCGATGTCGTCGACCGCAATCGTCATTCCCATGCTGGTCGAGAGCAAGCGGCTTCATTCCGGCGCTGGCCGCGCAAGTCTATCGGTGTTGCTGTTTCAAGATCTCGCGGTCGCGCCCCTCCTTGTCATGACCGGCGCGCTGTCGGCCGCGGGCGACAGCGGCCTCGCGTGGCAACTCCTGACCACGCTCGTTCCGGCGGCGCTCGTTCTGACCGCCCTGGTCATCTTTGGCCGGCTGGCGTTGCGGCCGTTCTTCCATTTCGTCGCCGAAACGAGGAGCCCCGAGTTCTTCATGGCGGCCTGCCTCTTGGTCGTGCTCGGTGATGGGCTGGCCGCCGCGGCGAGCCATTTGTCGATGGCGCTCGGCGCCTTTGTCGCCGGGCTCTTGCTGGCCGAGACCGAATATCGCCGCGAGATCGAAGTGACGATCGAACCATTCCGAGGCCTCTTGCTCGGGCTCTACTTCGTCTCGGTCGGGGCCGCGATCAATCCGGCGTTCATTATCGCGCGGCCCGGCCTCATTCTTAGTCTCGCCGCGGCGCTGATCGCTGCGAAGGCTTTGATGCTGTTCGGACTCGGGCGGGCGTTTCGTCTTTCGTCGCGTGCGGCCGCCGAGACGTCGCTCCTGCTGGGTCCGGGCGGCGAGTTCGGCTTCGTGATGATCGGCGCAGCGCGAGCGGGAGGCCTCATCGATCGCACGCTGGCGACGACGCTCATCAGCGCCGTGGCGATATCCATGCTTGTGATTCCGGGCCTGGCGAAGCTTGGCGGGCGCATTGGCTCGAGCCCGCGAGGCGCGGCCGATGCGAAGGCGCCAGAGATACCCCCGGACAGCGAGGCGTCGCGCGTTATCATCGTCGGCTACGGCCGCGTCGGCGCGCTGATTGGAGACATGCTCGACCGGCACGGAATTCCGTTCATCGCCGTCGACGCGAACGCAGGCGTGACCTCCCAGGCCCGCTCCGACGGCAAGCCGGTCTATTACGGCGACGCCGCGCGGCCCGAATATCTGCGTCGCTGCGGGCTCGAAACCGCACGAGCCGTGGTGGTCACTATGGACTCAACCACAGCCAACGAAGCGGTGGTCGAGACGACCCGGCGCCTGCGGCCAGACATAACGCTGGTCGCGCGCGCCCGCGACGCCGACCACGCCCGCGCGCTCTATGGGCTTGGCGTGACCGATGCGGTGCCGGAGACGATCGAGGCGAGCCTGCAGCTCTCCGAGGCGGTGCTCGTCGATCTCGGCGTGCCCATGGGCCTCGTCATCGCCTCGATCCACGAGAAGCGCGACGAGTTCCGCAAGCTGCTGGCGGCAGCCGGCGCGCCCGACCGCCCCCGGTCGACGCGCGGGCCGCGTCGGGGGTGAACCTGGCCCGCGCTTTTTCCGTTGACGGGCCGGGCATGCAACGCGGACTGGGGCGAAGCATTTGCTAAGCCAGCCTTCATCATGCTCGCGCGCCCGCTCTAGCCTCGCGCGCCGCTCTCGGTTAGAAGGACGCCTTCAATCCGAGAAACCCTATATTGCCCGTGTCGTCGCGCCTTCTCATGATCACGTTTGCCGCCTGCGCTGGCTTAGCCGGCGCCGCGCAGGCGTCCGACTGCGCCTTCACGCCAGCGCGCGCGACGCGACTCCAGAGCATGGCCGCCGTCGCGGATTATCAACCCGTCCTGAAAGCATGCGCCGCCGCCGACGGACGCAAGGCGGTGGCGATCCGCGAGATGACAATCGCCGGGCAAAAGGTCGCTCTCCTCGCCGATCCCGAGGCGCTGACCACGCGGCTCGAGCGCGCCGCGTGCTGGACCTGCCACGACGAGAGCGAGGATGAACTCAACGCGACCCGCATGGGCCACGCGATCCGAGAATCGGCTGAAGCGCCGGGCCTCATCCATCGCGGCTTTCTCCAAAATGCAGGGCTCACGCACGGCGGAGGCCACGGCGATTTCGTCACCGGCGACCTCTGCCCAAGCCACAAACCGCTCGATCGCGCCTTCTTCACCCGGCTCGAGGCGACGAGCCCGCACGCTCCGGTGGCGCTGTCGATTTCAGGCCTCTGGCTTATCCATCACTTCGACGATTTCCGCTGGCTCATCGGTGAGCGCAATTCCGGCGCGCTCAACATACTCTGGACCGATCACACCTATCACCACCCCTATCGTCGCAAGCTGCCTGACGATGAGAACTTCCTGCTCACGAAGGGCGTCGATCCGCAGGAAGAAATCCTCGACACCGAGCGGCTGCTGATCGCCAACGGCGAGACCCCGTCGCTCTTCTTCCGCTTCCCCGGTCTCGTCTCCAGCGATCCGTTGATGCAGGCGGTGAGCCAGTTCCACCTGGTCACGCTCGGCGCCGACGCCTGGCTGGCGGTGGGGCAGAAGCCCGGACGCGGCTCGATCGTGCTGGTCCACCCGAACGGCAACGAACCCAAGGGTTTGGCGCTTTTCTCCACCGACCTTGCGCATGGCGAAATCGGCGCCCCGCTCGAGCCGCTGACCGCCGCGCCGGAATAGGCGCTTGCGCTCACTTGGTTCTCACCGCGGCGAAGATTCCGCTTCCAAGGTATGGATTGGTGACGGTTCCGTTTAGGATGAGCGAACCACCCATCTCGCCGTAGAGCGGGCTGATATTGGTGGGGCCGCCCTGGAAGAATGAACCGGCCACCGCCGCTGTCCTCCCCCCATTACTGCCGATCAACGGCGAGCCGGCCGGGGTCGCGAACGACGTCGTTCCCTTGACCCAGTTTGCCGTACCGGCGTAGTTCGTCCCATCGAGGCCGCCGATCGTAATCGCGCCGTTTTGGGCGCCGAAGTTGACTGCGGTTGAAAACGTGCCTGCGGCGAGATAGGTCTGGCCCCCAGCGCCGGTCGCGATATTGGCGATGGCGTGGCCGGTGTAAGTGGCCATGCCGCTTGCCGGAAGGGACCCAGCAGTCGTCGGATTGCCCGCCACCCATAGCAGCAGCGGCCCCTGATCCTCGAATACGAGTTGGCCGTTGTTGTTGGTGGCGCCGTTGAAGGCGCTCCAGAAACCCCATTGAGTGGATTCGCAGGCGCAGGGCTGAACATTGGTGGAGGAAATCGAGGTCAGAAATGCGGTTGTATTTGCGCCGACGCTCGTGGCCGTCACCAACTGCTGGTTGGAGTAGCCGCCGATCGACGCCAGCGACTGGCCGTTGCGCACCGAGACAGGAGTATTGGCCCCGTTGTTGAACACCGCTGCGTCCCGCGCCGCGAAATTCGAGGGATTGACATACGTGCCGCGCGCGGTGTTCAGCCCGGTCAGGCCGTCCCCATTCAAGCTTCCGAAGACATAAGTGGAATTCGCCATGCCGTTCGTTGGCGGGTTGACGCTCGCGACATTGAAGATAGCCAGCATCTCGCTTGAATCGCCTGGCAGTAAAATGCTGACGGCGCCAGGCGCCCCGCCGGGGTTGGTTATGACATAAGGTTTCGTGTAGTTCGTGAACGGCGGCGATGCGCCACCGGTCGCGGTCACCATCAGTCCGCCGACATAGCCGTTCAGGGATAAAGCCGGATGGTTGTTCGCCAGGGTCGTCGGCGTTCCCGTCGTGAGCGGATTGAACTTGTAGTTTGCCGGACCGGATTGCACATAATTGTAGGACTGAGTATTTGACACGGTCCCTGTGTTCAGATTCGTGTTCGTATTGTTCAGAGCGAAGCTTGCGATGGGCACCCCATTCATGGTCGGCACAGTGTTGGGCGCCGACGTCGGCGTCGCCGAAGACACGGCGCCGCTGGCCGTTCCGTACCAGCCGGCCGGATTGCGCATCGTCACTCCCATAAACCCGCCAGCCTGGGTAAAGCCGATGTTGGGCGCGTTGCTGATCTGCGATGTCATGACGAATAGCGTCGCGTTCTGGTTCGCGCCCTTTCCGGTCACGCTGAGGCCTGCTTGGAATTGTCTTGAGGTCGTATTCGGCGTGCCGTCGGCATTAAGGCCCCCTGTCTGATAGCCAAGGATCGGCGAAACCGAGAATTGGCCATTTCCGGCGAAAGCGCCGGTGAGATAGGGCACGGGGCTCGCGCCCGTGCTGGTGCTGAAAGGCCCTTGAGTGACCATGGCGTAGGTCGCCGTTGCACCAGGCGTAACGACGACCGGCGGTGGAACGATCGGCGGTGGAACGATCGGCGGTGGAACAACGGGTGGCGGGGTGACCGGCGGAGGCGTAATTGGCGGCGGTGTGACCTGCGTCAGCGCCTGAATCACGTTCTGAACCGCGACGCGCGTCGCGGTCCCGACTGAGGCGCTGGCCTGCACCCCTTGCTGGACAGTCTGTCGCGTAGTGTTCGCGACTGTCAGGGCATTGGCGCGACCCTGAGAGGCGGTCTGGACGATCGCCGCGCCGGGCGACGTCGCCGTGCCGACGTTGTAACTTTGAGCTTGGCTGTCTGTCGGCTGCTGGCTCGCTCCCCCGGTTTGGCCGCCGTGGCTCGTCAACTGTCCGTTCGCCTGCGCGAGCTCCTGGCTGCTCGCCCGGTCGGGGGACGTGGGAGGCCTGTTGAGGCCCGCGACGGTCACGCCGTAGCCGGGACGCGACACGTCAACGGTGGTCGGATGGCAATCTGACCCGCCGCAGAGCGATGTCACCGACATGCGGCCGAAGCCAAGGATCGCTTGCGTGCCTTTCGCGGCGCTATGCGAAATGATAGCGATGCCGCCGCGCAAGCCAATCGCCGCGACCGGCGTTCGGATCGTCGCCCCTTCGGAATGCGTCGCGATGCCTCCCACGACGCGCACCACGCCCTTGCTCAACGAAAGCGCGAGCTCCCCCTTCGTCGTCGCGGGATTGTAAACGAAGCGGTCGATCACCAGCGTCGAGTTGGGGCCGACGTTAAGGGTCGTCTTGTCGATGAACAGCACCTGGACGCTGCCGGTCCCGGTGGTCTGGATCTTCTCGTTCGCGACCACCTGCGTCCCGATCTCGATCACGCGAGCAGGCGCTCCGGGCGGCGTGCCCGAGGTTGACGTGTTGACGGCGCCGGCCGTGCCGACCGTATCGGCGCGGGCCGCGGCCGATAGCGCGAGAACCGCAGCGAGGGGCAAGGCGGCGAACAGCAGCGGAAGCGATCGTATCCGGCGCATTACGAGTGTCCTAAAGGTCAAAAATGGAATGTCGGCCCCGCCGCAACGATGAAATCCTGAAGGTTGTAGTTCGAAACGGTCGAATAGGTGCGCAGATATTGGACCTGCAGCGTGAAGCCGATGTTATGGTAGAAGCTTGTATCCAGGGTTCCCGACATCCGCCATTGTCTATCCGTGCGTGTGACGAAGGGCGTGACGATCGGGTCCGGTATCGCGTAAGGGGTATAGGAAAAGCCGGCCGAGGGCGTGAACGTCCACAGCGAGCCCGTACGCGCGAACGAGGGCGCCGCGAAAGAATAGGGCAACCCGGCGTCGATCGAGAAATCGTGGAAGGCATACGGCCCATAGCTCGCGCTTGAGTCGGTGAAGGAGACGCGGCCCTGCCACGACAGGCCCCAGGGAGCGGAAATCAGTCCGGTGCCGAAGACATAGCCGATCCACTGCCCGCCGCTTTGGCCCGCAGCGGTTGGATAATTCGCGGAATTATAGAAGTAGCGCTGGCGAAACTCGACCCCTGGCGTGATTGCCAGCGTCTCGTTGACCGGCCAGTTCATAGAGACGCCGCCGCCAAGCGTGTTGAGATAGTTGACGCCGCCGAGCGTCAGCTCATTCCCGATCGCATAGGGATGAACGGTGAGTCCGCCATAGTCGCCGATCCCGAGCCGTGGGCCCGTGCGCAATTCGGCGAGGCCCAAATCAAGCCGCGTGACTTTGAACTGCTGCGAATAATAGGCGGTCAAATCGGAGTCCCATCCGTCGCCGCGCTGATCGTTGAAATCATAGAAATCATGCACAGTGACCAGTCCGAACGCGTTCCAGTCCGGCGTCTTCTGAAACTGAGGCGACAGCAGCGCGTTCTGGCCGAGCGCAAGAACGTTCGGGCTGTTGGGGCCGGCGTTGGCGTTGGTCTGATAAGCGAGGCCGAATTGCCCATAGACCGAGAACTGATTGATCGCGACGGCCTTATCGACCGCGGCGACATAGGTCTGCACTTCAGTGCGAATGTCGGAGGGCACGTCCGGAGCATTGATCACGGCGTCGAAATAATTGCGCGCCATCTCATAGGAACGCAGATGAAAATAGAGCACGCCGAGTTGGAGCTTCACCCGGGGAAGATTCGGGTTGTAGTAGAGGATGCGCTCGAGCGCGCCGATCGCGGCCTCGTAGTCGCCGAGTTCGGTCTCGAGCTGGGCGTATTGGAATCCGGCGTCCAGATCGTCGGGTTTGAGCAAGAGGCGCTTGAACAAGAGGTCGGCGGCGATGCGCTTGTCCGCATCATTCATTGGCGCGGCCGATGGAGGCGCGGCTGGCGTGGGAGTTGCTGCGGGGGCCGACTGCGTGAGAGCGGCGACGGGACCGGCGGGGGCCGACTGCGTGAGAGCGGCAGGAGGAACGGGGGGCGCCGACTGCGCCAAAGCGGCGGGGGGAGAGCCGAACGCCNCGCCAGCGAAGCCGATCGTCGCTGCCGCAAAAGCGCCGCGAAACCGCCGCAGCCT
>JGI12659J15293_10000702_pt1 | contig 10859 bp, 13 predicted proteins | sample JacPinW_OM2H0_O1_FD_15293 | JGI IMG/M metagenome (IMG submission 15293) | reverse complement strand
CGGCGTTGGGATTTACGGAAGGCGCCCAACCACTGATAGTGCCGTCCAGAGTGGCGAACAGGAAAACAGCCGGAGATCCCTTAATCTTGAAGTCTGACGATCCGTTGAAAACGGTGCCGGTGGGCGAACCGGGACCGTCCTCGCCTTTCGTGGGAATGAACACGTCCAGGGCCACTTTGGTTCCATGGTTATCGTAGAGTGTTGACCAGCCAGAGCCTGCGTCGGCTACCCACCAAGGACCGCCCGGACCGTGAGAGAGACCCCAGGCGTTCACCAGGAGCGGATCCGTCGTTCTTGCGGTTTTTTCCTGATTGGAAACCAAATTAGTAACTTGATATTGTGCGCGGATCAGGCCGGGAACGATCAGCTGTGCGACGGCGAGGCACGTAGAAAGAGCGATGGTGCGAAGTTGCATGAAAGATTCTCCTTTGTAGCCGGCCAGTGCGCGATGTTTGGCATCGTCCGAGAGGAAATGCTGACCTGCCCGGCGCGGATATTGGCATTCGGTGACGAGACAATTGCAACAAGCAAGTCTCTTTTTTGTAAACTTTTTGTGAAGAACGGTGAAAACAGAATGTGTGGGCCGGAAGAATCGGAGCAGCCACGACCTCCCGGGTCGTCAACGATGTGACGTTCCAACGACCGTTACGTCCAAGAGGAGCACTTTCCGAATGTCATCGATTAGATCGGTGATGCCGGCTTCATTAAACATCTGTCCTATCATTTGACGATGCGGGGGTACGGTACTGTCCCCAAAGATCGTATGCTGGAGATTGTACTCGCAATTGATATTCGTCGGATTTCAGTTTTCCGCGAAGCTCGCCTGTAAAGAATTGAGCCTATGCGAATCCTTCCCGTTCTCGCAGGCGCTATTTTGGTCGGTCACAGAAGGCCCGTGGATAGCCGATCTAACATCCGTTTTCGCCGACATCACGTACTCGCGTGAAAAGCAGAATGAACAGGCCAAAGAACTACACAATCGGCAACAGTTGGAGAATTTGAAAGAGAATTTCGGACTGAAAGCGATAGGAAGTCCAATGGTCGCGCGGAGGAAGGGACTTATGTATACCGCCGGAAGCATAATTAATCGCTTGTTCAGATTTTGATGCGGCCAAATGGCTCGACTAACGTAATCGACGACTTGCTCTTTCAAATTCCCAGTGATATTTCAGCCGCATGACTGACCTTTGCATCGGCACAAGCGCCTTCACCGCTGCCGGCTGGGAGAGCGCGTTCTACCCAGCGGGTATGAAGCCGGCTGACTACCTGTCCTATTACGCGACGAAATTCAACACCGTCGAAGTGGACAGCACGTTCTACCACGCGCCATCAGTCGCGACCGTGAATGGCTGGAATCGCAAGGTGCCCGATGGGTTCGTTCTCGCCGCCAAAGTTCCCCAGGTAATCACCCACGAAAGCGTCTTGCGGGATTGCGACGAGGATTTAAACCACTTTCTCGAAACAATGGATTTGATGGGGGATAAACTTGGACCGTTGCTTCTCCAGTTCGGATATTTCAACAGGACGGTTTTCAGAAGTAGCGGAGATTTTCTGATGCGGCTGGAACCGTTCCTGAAAAAATTGCCGAAGGGATACAAATTCGCGGTCGAAATTCGCAACAAGAGCTGGCTTTCCAAACCGTTCTTCGATCTGTTACGCGCGCACAAAGTCGCCTACGCGCTGATTGACCAAGCTTGGATGCCGCGCGTGAGCGAGATATTCGAGAAATTCGATCCGATCACCGCAGACTTTACCTACATCCGGCTCCTGGGTGATCGGAAGGGAATTGAGAAGCAAACGAAAATCTGGGACAAGGTGATTGTGGACCGTTCCAGAGAGCTAATGAGTTGGGTGAATGTTTGTCAGCGCGCAGTCAAGCGGGGTGTCAGCACGTACGTTTATGTGAACAACCATTATGCGGGGTTTGCGCCGGCGACGGTTGAACAGTTTCAGAAGTTGTGGAAAACCGCGGGTCGCTAGTCTGGCAGCCCGAGCGGCCAGCCCCGCCGTTACGCGATCACACGGCGCACCCTACGACTCCGACACCGCCGTCATCCCTGTCCCGGCGCAGTTCGTGCATCGCATCCTTCTTACCAGTCGATCGCTCTTTCACTTTTCCAGTTGCGTGGCATTTCACGCCGGGATTCTCTCGCCTGCAACTTCACCCGATTGGACGGGCTTTGCTCTCGGTCTCGGGATCATTCCAGATTGCGATGAGCGTCAAGACAGTGACAAAAACCACGATCAAACCGATCGACCTCCGATGAATATTTGGGGTTTCCATATCCTTCTCCTGGGGCTGGGAGGGGGTGGGCCGGAACGATAGAACCATTGACGCGGGGGAGATGCTTTCTATTCACGTTTCCCGTCCCGGCGGCCCTTTGGTTATCTGCAAACGCGCTCGACTATGAGTCCTTTTTCTTGGGAGTAAATCAGATAATCCCCAGGCCCAATAGCAGCCAAACGAGCAATCCGGTTCCTCGCTTGTTCGAGACCTTCAACAGCCACTATCCAAATCGAAGTTCCATTTCTAAGTTGTTTGAAAATATCAAATTTAGACGCCATTTTGAGGCTCCCGCCTGACTAAGTTCACCTTCTCTACGACACTCTAAAGGTTAAGCTGTGCATCTCGACCTCCACACGGCCAAAGAATTGTCCCAATGTAATCAGCCCTTTGGCGATCGCTGGCGACGTTGCGCTAGCTATGATGAGCAATTTTTTCGGTTGACTCGACTCTTTGGCGTACTATCCCCAGGCCCGAACAGAATGTCACGGCTGAAGCAGAGCGCGGCATGACACAAGACGAATTCAACAAGACAGTCATGCGAACCGAAAACACCGTTGGCGAAACTTGGGACTTGCGCCCGTTCGAGGAACAACAAAGCAAAGCTTTCGAATGTTTTCTTCAAGAGATAGACGCACAGCTCAGGGACGGCACCCTTGCATCCGAGAAACGAATTATTGTGCTGCATGACAGCCGACTCGTTATGTCGTTGCTGACTCTGACTCGGATTAAGGAACTACTAGCGTTATGCGTTCCGCTGGACTTCAAGATTGAGGATTCGTAAAGCTGTGGCGATGCCCACCGAAAATTCCCGTCGTGTATTTGCTTGAGAACGTGGCGGGCTCTCGGCGTCGCCTTACGCAATCCTGGAGCGTCGAACAAAGTTTGCGAATCGTGCGCCATTGCCTTTTGACGATGCAAGAACTAAAGGTTTTGTGATTCTGCGTTTAACGACTCGCAAGGCTTCGGCTGCTATAGGCATCGCGCTGAGTTCTTCGCTATGCTGCGTTTAACGACTCGCAAGGCTTCGGCTGCTATAGGCATCGCGCTGAGTTCTTCGCTATCCTGGGGACTGTCATTCAGTTCTTGTTGCCGCTTAAACAAGGCTAACTCAGCTTCCGGCACAAGCTGGGCCAACTTTTTAGGATCTGTTTCATCCAAAGTTCTCAGGAGTATTTCTTTCCAGGATACGAGTTTAAGTTCAGCCATGAAACCCCTCTTTTCACGCTGCGCACATTCGGATTGCGTCTTCAGCTGCTCGGATTCGATTCGTAAGTTCGTTTCGGTCTGTCTCGATGACAGCCGCCCCGTACAGCTCATGCGAAATTTTCCCGGCCATGATGACGCCTCTGAAACTCGCGCGGTAAACCCTCCGGCGCACCAAATGATCTTCAGTTTACTCCCCCAGAAAAGTCTTAGGGTAGGGCGAGAACGCACGCGAAGTCCCCGCCCGGAAATTCCGTCATGCGTTGTCGTCTCGCCGCGCCTCGGACGATAGCCTTCACCGAGAGAGCGATGCTCGGGATCGCATTACCCGATATTGACTTGGAAAGTCAGAGCAGGGTTACCGGATGCGACTGCATACCATAGCCCATCTGCTCCCATAATGAAGTACACGTCCTGCTGGTAAAACCACGCTGGGTATGATCCTGCGTAGAACCAATAGCCGCCGTAGGAGTACTCGCGGCGTCCGTTGTACTCGCGCCCACCGTTTGCCTCAAAGCGAGCATGATGGTTTGGACCAAAGTGACTTTCGTTATATACGTGTCCGGCGCTGTCTTTCTGACCGTTGCGTGCGAACTGGCCCTGTGATTGTTGCGGTTGGCCTTTGGCTTGTTGTTGTTGAGGCTGATTTTTTTCTTCGGTCTGCGGAGTCTTGGCCTGCTGTTGCTGTTCCTGCTTCTGAGGCTTGGCTTCTTCCTGCTTTGCAGTCTTTGGCTGCTCTTCTTGTTTCTGTGGCTTGGTTTGTTCCGGCTTCGCAGCAGGTTTGGGCTGCTCCTCATGTTGTGCTGGCTTAGCGCCGTCTTCCTGGTGCTCTTCCTGCGCGAACGTGGGAACAGTCGCTCCGAGAAGCAAAAACAGGGCCGTTGTGCTGATGACGCCGAGTACTTTCATGCGTGTTGCCTCCATTACCAGAATTCTGCGTGAAGGCCAGAATAGCGAGAGACCCGGCCGAAATCTGTACCGTTGTGAACACAATTTGGAACCCGAATGCGCCCGCCGCTCAATTACGCTCATCATTCTGCCGTAAAGGTTCACTCCCGCCGATCCATTGAGGAATGATCCAAATTGTGTGCCAAATGCGACATACATCGCGGGGCCAGTGATGCAAAGTGGCTCATCGGGTTTCTGAATCCGACGATCTTGGGATCATAGGAGGCTGCGATGTTGGGATATGGATTGGTCGGTACCATAGTGCTGATCTGTTTGGTAGTGTGGCTCGTACGCGCTTTGTAAGGGCGATTGCATTGGATGTTCGCTTCGGCCGCCCCGCAAGTCACCGTGGCGTCTGTGCGTCTGCCTTCAAGAACGTGGATTGGCACTAAGAGCTATGAATTCAACTGAGGAAATCTTTGTATTGGGTGGAGGATCAACAGTGCATACCATGGCGATTTTCGGGATTGTAGTGCTCGCAATATTTATTTTGGCGAGCCTCATAGCAGCCCTCATGCTCTTTCCGGACTTCTTGCGATACATGAAAATGCGTTCCCTGTAGCTGAACGCCGAATTTCAAGACAGTTTAGTGGAGGAATCCAAACAGCTGTAGAGGTTGTGGAAGACCGCCGCCAGCGAGGCTTCCTACCACTGGTTGCCGTAACGGCTGTGGGGCACTTCCGCCCTATTTGCGCTGCCGAACAGGCCAGTTCTAATAAATCGAAGGGCCGCGACAGCGACGCTCATCGTGCTTCGTTCTTCGCGGTCCGCCGCAGAATTTCCAAGTTCCACCTGGCGAATCACAATGGCTGCTTCTGCGTCACGGACGCAATTCTCGTGGTCCGTTTCCCGGGTCACTCTTTTGAAAATCTCCTTCCACGCAAGGGAACCGGCTGGAGTCATAAATCACCTCCCTCGTTACGAGGTTGGCGCCCGAAGTCCGGCGCGGCACAGCTGCGGGCGGCCGCCGCGAAGGGTGTATCCATCAGCACGCCTGACGGCTGGCGAGTGCATTCGGTTTCGTGCAGGTACAATCGCAAGAAATCATGTCCTGTCGATGGACTCAGCAGCAGCAAGCTTCCGATCTACGTGTGACTCTGTGCGTGGACCACCTGAGAGCAACAGACAACTTTGCCCGGCCGCGACACCACACGTTGGACAGGGGACGGACAGTAACTGTTCGGGCGTGAGCTCTTTCTTTTTCATTCGGACAGAATGCAAAAGAATTGGCCGTAAAACAGTCCTATTTGGGACATTTTCCGGATCAGCCGCAGCCCTGAAGGCGACTCTCTTTGCGTTTGGCGCGAAAAATTGCTGCTTAATCGTGCAGGACAACACTCAGAAGTGATGTGTTGATCTGAAGGCCGCCGTTGTACTTGATGAATCCGAGCTTTCTGAATTTGTTCATGAAAAAATTCACGCGTGACCGCGTGGTGCCGACCATTTCCGCCAGCGTTTCTTGGGGGATCTTGGGTAGAATTCCTTGTGGTTTATCCTGCGTTCCGTAGCGAGCCAACAGCAACAGCGTACGAGCCAGGCGCTTCTCGCTGGAATTAAAAAGCTGATCGACCAGGTCCTCTTCAATCCGGATGTTGCGCGAAAGCATGTAAGTGATGAAACGGTCGGAAAATTCGTGCTCGTCGTGCAGGACGCGGATCATTTCCTTCTTTTCGATGACCAGGGCCGTGGTGGCCGTAATCGCAGTCGCGGTCCCTATACGGATCGGCTGACCGGCCAGGCATCCTTCGCCGAAAAAATCTCCCGGTCCCAAGACCGCTACCACCGCTTCCTTGCCAGCTTCATTTACGATGGAGAGCCTCACGCCACCTTTTCGGATGTACAACACATTGGTGGCGGGATCGCCCTGCGAGAAGATCTTTTCTCTTTTTCCAAACTCCGTAACATTGCGGGCTACGCCAGCCGAATCGAGGAAAGCTTGGGCATTAAAAGCGGATTTCTGCGTGGATTTTCTTTTGGATCTAATACCGGTTGAGTTCGCGACTTTCTGCATACCTCTACCTTTCGTAGGTTATCATAATCATGAGTTCGAAGCGAGGTTGATGATTGGCGGATGCTGGGGCAGTTTGGATCGACCGTTTCGCGGATAGCGTTTCAAAACGAGCGATGCTACTTCTTCGAAAGCTCGCCCTTGAAATGACCTTCAACGTCTTCACGACTTAGCGGCTTTCTTGCGTTGGTCATTATGACCGAATAGACGACCTCGTTCCCTTCGAGCTGCGCGGTGATAAATGCACCGTCGTCTGGCAGTTCCTGGTAAAAGAATTTGACTTTTCTGCCGTCTTCAAGTTTTTTGATCCACTCTTCGTCGGCCATGCTCGCGGCTCCGCAGTCGAGATCCAATTAGGCCATCTTACCCGAGGGAGTTAGCTGTCTTAATTAATTGTGGTGGCCGCCGTCGCGGGAGGTGACGGTAATCTCAACGTGGGCGCCCTTCTTGAGCCTCACATCGTAGCCGTGTTCGTCAGTTAACGAGTTTTCAATGCGGAGATCTCGATACGGGCGGGGCGCCCCGGCGACGGAAATCTGTGCCTTTTCCGGCAGGTTCGTGCCGGGCGACGGGATCCATGGATGATGACATCGAGGCGGGAGCCATACAGTCTCATTTCGCACAGTTGCTAAATATTCGGCCGATTCACGTCCGGAGATCACTGCGGGGTCGTTTGACTTGGACCTGGTGGCGCGCGCATGCGGTGCACTCTACTGTACTCTGGCAGCAAGAGGATTGCAGGTTAGGGCAACCGACACCACGTGCCCCAGTGCATCGCGATCTGATCGAGGCCTCTTGATTTATGCGCGGTTCGCCATCTTCGACGCCATGTGAATCAGAAGCCCGCGGTTCTTATCGTCCATGCGCGAGAAACATTTTGCGAAGGCGCGCAGCTCGCGCTCCTGCTTTGAGTTGGCCGCTCGGCTCAGTCTGCCCTCTGCCGGGATATTCGGTTTTTTTGCATGATCGTCGTCCGTGAAAAAACCGGTACATCGGGATTTCCAGCGCACGGGCCAGCCTTTCCAGTGTATCGATGGACGGAACTGTGTGCCCGTTTTCCACGCGGGAAACGTAACATCGGAGTAGGCCGGTCCGTTTTTCGATGTCGCCCTGGGACATATTTTTCTGTTCTCTCAAAGCCTTCACTTTTTGGCCGATGACCACTCAAATCCTCCGGGCGAGATCATACGCGGGTGGCGCGGGAGCATCAAGCAGTCGCACTCACTTTGTCTGAAGCGTGCCTCCCACACGGGGAAAATGCGAGGCAAAGCACTTTCAGGGAACGAGAAATAAGGCGCCATCAAGAAATGCGGTCTATTTTCTAATTAGCTTTGAAATGAGGTTTTTTGTGGAGAGCTTTTTCTTTGACTTGCGTTCAGTAGCAAGTTTGGCCTCTGCCGCAAGGCTCTCTCTGTCCCACGAAGACATATTGCTTGGATAATCCAAGACGTTGGGGGAGTGTGCTTTGATTTTATTTTTTGCGATGCCGCCACTGGGCCAGGTTCTACAAATACGGCCATACTCGAATTGATCCAACTTTGAGTGATTCAGTTCAAAGTAGCCACAACCAACTATAAAGATTTCCGTGGAGCGACGTCTGCTCGCCACCGCACCAAACAACCCGAATCCTTCCGGTTCAATTATGGCAATTGAGGCGACCGTCTATTGACCATTCTTTGGTAGCTATCTGTTCCGATAGCGAGTACGGTCGAACTGTCTCACTAGCATCCTGCCGCAACTCCCTACCATCGTACGGCTCCTTGCGAAATCAGACGGCGTTGCTCATCCCTCGTAGTCCTCGAACGAAGACGCGAAGCCTCGGGAGCCGATATGGAAGAGAAACATCGGGGGAAGCTATACCAGGCTACTATTTCTGTATCCGAACGAGAAAAACTTCAGGCTTACGTAAAAGCTGCGGAAAACGCAATCAATGGATGCGATGCCGCGCTCAACGGCAGTATCCCGTGGGAAGAGCGAGTGGCAATGGGAAACGCGGTATCCGTTTTGAAGTTGTTGAAAAAAAGTAAGAGTAACGCTGAGTTGCTGACCTCAGGTACCGCGCGCTCCTTAAAGGTCGAGATGAGCGAAACGCACGCCGACCTTTGTGAAAAGTGCGGGGCTGAAATTGAGTCCAGTCGAACGGTTGATTTGACGCTGAAGCATGAAACTGGGATCTGCGATTCTTGCTTCGTGAAGGAACCTCTAGGGCCCACGCAGCGCAAGGGAGATTGGTTCAACTGAAAATTCACAATCCTTCCAAACGGATGTGCCCCAGGTGCAGAAGCGTCGAGATTTCTCGGTCGCATCGGCACGGCGCCGTCGAACGCTGCCTTTTTCCAGCCATCGGAGCCCGTTCCGCTGTCTCAATTGCGACGTCCGCTTTTTTGCTTTTTCGCGCTTCGATGAGGAGCGTTTACAGATTAACAAGGCTCCATGAGCACTCTTTTTGCAGGAGTCCAATATGGCCGGGATTGACTGGCAGGATTTGCATCGGTCCGCCCACTGATGGAAGGTGAGCCTAGGTATCGAGTCTCACTTTATCTGCGCGGAACCGCTGACGAATTTGAATGGAGCAAAACGGAGGTGTAGGTGTTCCTTGGGACATGCCTTGGCAGCGACTCGCCTGTAGCTGAAGCGATTGCAGAGGCGGACGAGAAGGGTTCAGCCACGCGCACGATGGAATACGCCCCTGACCCGTACAGTACGGGTTGTCATATTGCGTGTGACGCCTTGCTGAAGCCTCTCAATCATCGATACCAGTCCTATCGTCTAAAAGACTCAGCCTAAACGGAGAACGGAATGGTCACAAGAACCCAACACGGGCGACTGCACCAATGGGCAGTTCACGCCAGGCGAAATTCGATGCCCGAATTGCGAAGGACTGCTCGAAGAAGAGATCTCAAAAGCAGGTGATGCTTATTTGGTTTGCAACTCGATGCGAAAGGTCTGCGCCAATCCAGTCAAGGTCTTCATCGGCGCCCCTGAGATGCACCGATGGCGCGACAGAAGTTGGGAAGTCATCGCCGGAATTTGCAAATCGCAGGGTTGACCGGACGCGCGACGAAAAGCGGTCAATTCAGGTCGCGCCCACCGTTCGCTTTCTCAACAGCCTCGTCAAGCACCTTCTGCCTGGCTTCAATCCAAGCGGAGTAATGTTTGACGACAATCTGCTCCGTATTCCCTAGAAGTATTGCGACCGTCGCAGCTGGGACGCCTTGCTTCAATAGCTCCACTGCAAACGTGTGACGGAAGCGATGCGGGTGCGCATTCTTGACTTTTGCCTCATCGAAAATTGGTTTGATGCGGTGGGTGCGCCATAGATCGGTCACAGACGGCAACTTCGATCGGCGGTTCCAAAAGAAGTACGATTGATTTGGTTTTTGTACCGTTCTGAGAGTATTCGCGACCATCGCAGGCAAAAGAATCTTTACAGGCGTGTCCGTCTTCTCGGTACGCAGAACCAGGTGATTGCCTTGAAGGCTGTCCGTTCTTAGCATGCAGACATCTGAAATTCGCAGACCGGAATACCTCATCGTGAGGATGAATGCATAGGGGATCGGCCCAGCCGCTTTTGCTTTCTTTAGAATCTCCTTCATTTCATCCGCGGTGAACGGAAGCTGTTGTGTACGCTCCACCTTGATTTTGCCTAGATGCAAGGCTGGGCTTTCCGCGATCCACTTACGCGCGAGCGCGAACTTGAAGATGCTTCGGAGACGTTCTTGTTTCTTCGATTTCGACAGCGATTTATCTTTCCAGGTGTTTCGGAATTCCTGCAAGGACTCGAGATCCAGTTCGTTCGGGAAACGGATACCTTTGTTCTGGGCATAGACCGTGAGTTGCCGAAACAAGGCTTCGTACTTCCTGATTGTCTCCGAGCTGATATTCTCCGTTCGGGCATTCTTCACGAACTGATCCCGCCATTTTTCGATGGTGATCCTTTCCTGCGGAGCTGCCACTTGAGCCGGCCGTTCGCCGGTGACTTCCATCTCCCGCATGACGTCCAGGGCCTTTGTCCAATCCCGGCTTTTCAAAGGCACGCGCACATATGAGCCGTCAGCTCGCGAACCGCGGACCCAAATTGGGCACGGATGCCGCTTGTTGGAGCAGTTTTGAGAATCAGTCGAAGAGCACTTCTTGGGGTTATGTCTGCGGTAGATGGCAAGCATCAGGAGAGCCTGCGTTTCACTCTCTGTGCGACATCAGGCGGGATGCGGAGGGTAACATAACTGCGTTTGCGCTTCTTCGCGGCGTTCTCATCTCTCAGCTTTAGGACACCGGGTTCGTTGCGGAACAGCTCACGGATCTTGTCCGTGGAAAAACCCCATTCCTTGGCAAGCTGGGCCACGGGGTAGTCATCCTGGGGAGAGCGGTCCCGTGAGTGTTTACCTCCGCGCGCTTTAGCAGGAGATTTTT
>JGI12659J15293_10000701_pt1 | contig 10863 bp, 8 predicted proteins | sample JacPinW_OM2H0_O1_FD_15293 | JGI IMG/M metagenome (IMG submission 15293) | reverse complement strand
CAACCGGGAATGGCGGGTTCGCCAACGGTTGCGGCGCGACGACGTCGACGAGATGCGCGTGGGTGATTGCGCGGCCGGCGAGGGTTCCGTCGCGCACGAGGCGCGCCGTCAATTTGCGTCCGATCATGCCCGCCGCGCCGATAATGAGCACCTTCATCCAAATTTTCTCCCTTCGCCGCGGCCACGCCATTCCTGCTCGCGCGATGGTCGCAATCTAGAGCGGTTTTGCCGCCCTGCATATTCCCGTTCCCCTGTCAAGTTAAGCGAACCATTGTCGAAGCAGAAAACTGAGTCGCCTTGTTTTTGCCTCATCTACTCTCCAGAGGGGCCTAGTAACGTTTGGAACAATGAGGTGTAATGAATGCGGAAAGTCATGTTGGCGTGCGCGGCCATTGTTGGATTTACGAACGTAACGGCCGCAGGTGAATTGGGTATAGCCTCATACTACCAAAATCCACATTACAACGGACTGATTGCCGCGCACAAAACCCTTCCCGTGGGAACGCGAGTGAAGGTGGTCAATCTCGACAATGGCCGCAGCGCCATCCTGAAAATCGTCGACCGGGGACCTTTTATTCGCGGGCGCGTCATCGATGTCTCGCCCGCCGCCGCAAGCGCGCTCGGCTTCCGCGCAGCGGGCCTCGCGCATGTGCGGCTCGAGCGGATGTAAGTTCTGACGATTAATTAGCCATCGGACGCCGCCCCAGCGCTCGTGCGCCGATCGTACTGGGCGTGGGGCGGCGGCGTAGGCTCCCGTCCGCGGCTCGCTCGTGCCAGCAGCAGCCGTCGGCAGAGCATCACTGAACGAAAACGGCCATTCCTGTCACTAACCGGGATCAGCCGGGCGTACGGCTGAGAAAAAGGCGCCGCCCAGGGCTAAATTCTCGCCTCCAAGGACAGGCTCATTAGGGCCTAATTTCCATTTTGTAATAGCTTTAATTGAATGGGGGTAAAACTCGCTTTTCGGAGACAACCGGAGTGGGTACACTGATTGTATTGTCATCGTTAACGCGGTGCCGATGAGAACAATAAGAAGACTGTAACGCTTTCCTGCGTTTATTTTTAAAGTTGTGCTTGGCCGTTTTGATTTTGCGTTGGCCGCAGCGGGCGTATCGGTCGCAGTATTTCGTGCTGCGTTATCTAAATGTAATTACTTTGACTTTTACGCTTCTGCGGCTGACCAGCGGAGCAGGAACACCAGTACGCATCACCCACGACAAGCATTATAACGATATCCTGCAACGCATCAAATCGGGCTGGATTGCTCGCCTGCGCAAGCTGCATCTCGCCGTGAATTTTGAAAACCCTCCGAAGCAAGAGGAGCGGAAGTTCAAGTGGCTGTTGGACCACGAGCTGATCTCAGAAGCCGAGTATCAAGGCGCGATCGCTCGGCTGTCCGCCCACGCTTCCGGCCTGCCCGACGATACGAGAACAGCCGTCCATTTGCAGTGATGGGCGGTCCCTTCGCGGGCGGCCCAGCTTATAGCCAGGATTGCGACCAACCCATCACCCAATCGATCAGCGCCTGGGTGCGAAAGACGCCGCGATCCCAGTTGCCTGCGATATGGTCGAGCGCGAAGTTCGCCCCCTTTTTGTCCCGCACGGCGACGAAATAAAACAGCAGCACGTTCCAGTCCCGGTGGGTGAGACCAACGGCGCGCTGGCGCGCAGCGTACGCGGCGATCAGCGCATTGTAGTCGATCCCGGACCATTTCATGACGTCGTCGACGCCGGCCGAGGCTGTGGCCGCCGTCTCTGCGACCATTACGTAGTCGATCTTGCCTTGGTCACCGCCGGGATTGGTTAGCAGGGAGGCGGCGAAAGCCGCCGCCTCGCCCCGCCTGCCAAACCATCGTTCGAGCATGTAGTTATAGTACTGCGTCTGGTAGGCGGGAAAGGTCGGAAAGGTCGCCGACGCGCGCCCATACAGCGACTGCAGGCGCGCCCGCGGGTCGTCGGACGGGACGGCGATATCCATTTCGAGGAAGTAGACCATCGGATCGGCGGTTTCTTCGATCGGGGCTAGCGTCTCCTCGGCTCGCGCCAGCGCCTCGCGGAAGCCCCGCCAGGCCGCTTCGCTGGTGTCTTTGGCGTAGCCGACGCCTCGCAATTGCCAGGCGCGCGAGTCCCAGAGATCGGCGAGCGCGATGCGCGCCGTAAGCGAATGCGGCCTGCGCTCCAGCCACGCTTCAATCGCTTTGCGCTTGTCGTCGAAGGTTACCTTTGAGATGTCCGGCGCGCAGCCGCAGCCCGAGCCGGCGAAAGGGGTCAGCCAGTCGTAGAACTGCGATAGCGCCCAATAGCCGCCTTCGACGCGCGCCCGCGAAGCGCGATAGTCGTCCGCGATGACGTCGAGCTCGTCGGTGCCGCCGTCCATGAGCATCCGCTCGACGTCGCCGCGGACCGCGACGATGCGCTCGCTCGGTTCGTCGGCCTGCGTCGGAGCGGACGCCAGCCAGAGCCCCAGAGCCAACAGCGTGGCGCCGAAGCGCATCCTGCCAAACGCCATGGCGCATCCCCAATTGCGGACCGGATTTGTGATATCATGGCTCCGGCGCCGGCGCGGGCAAAAGTGCGGACGATGGTTGACGGAAGGTGGAGGCCCTCACGCGGCCGAGCGGATCGGTTGCGGTGACACTTTACTCAATATATAACATAAATTGATTGTCTTTTAGGAACACCTCAGTCATTTTCGAGTTGCAGAAAAGTGAGCCTAAGCGACTGAAAAGATTGAGTCGCGCGCAAAACTGTACACCGCGCGGCGACGTACAATTGCGGGCCGCGGCCGAGGTTGCCGTGCTGCGCTAGTTGCCGCCCTCCAGCAGCCGCCGCGCGATCACCTGCGCCTGGATCTCCGCCGCGCCTTCAAAAATATTGAGAATGCGCGCGTCGCATAAAACCCGCGAGATCGGATATTCGAGGGCGAATCCGTTGCCGCCATGGATCTGCAGCGCGTTATCCGCCGCCGCCCAGGCGACGCGCGCGGCGAGCAGTTTCGCCATGCCCGCTTCAAGATCGCAGCGGCGCCCTTCGTCTTTGGCGCGGCCGGCGAAATAAGTGATCTGGCGGGCGATATGGATCTCGACCGCCATCATCACCAGCTTGTCGGCGACGCGGGGAAAATGGATGATCGTTTTGCCGAACTGCACCCGCTCCTTGGCGTAGCGGAGGCCAAGCTCGAAGGCGCATTGGGCGACGCCTACGGCGCGCGCGGCGGTCTGGATGCGCGCCGATTCGAAGGTCTCCATCAATTGCTTAAAGCCCTGGCCTTCTACCCCGCCGAGCAGCGCGTCGGTGGGCACGCGGAAACCGTCGAAGGCGATCTCGTATTCCTTCATGCCGCGATAGCCGAGAACTTCGATTTCGCTGCCCGACATGCCCTCGGCCGGGAACGGATCGGCGTCGCTGCCACGCGGCTTCTCGGCCAGAAACATCGACAGGCCCCGATAGCCGCGCTCGTTGGGGTCGGTGCGGACGAGCAGCGTCATCAGATCGGCGCGAACGGGATGGGTGATCCACGTCTTGGCCCCGCTGACGATATAGTCGTCGCCGTCGCGGGTGGCGCGGGTGCGTAAGGAAGCGAGGTCGGAGCCGGTGTTGGGCTCGGTGAAAACCGCGGTTGGCAAAATCTCGCCGCTGGCGATTTTGGGCAGATATTTCTGTTTTTGCGCCTCGGTCCCCCCGACGATGATGAGTTCGGCGGCGATCTCGGACCGGGTGCCGAGCGAACCCACGCCGATATAGCCGCGCGACAGCTCCTCCGACACGACGCACATCGCCACCTTGCCGAGTCCCATGCCGCCATAGGCCTCGGGGATCGTAAGGCCGAAGACGCCCATGGCGCTTAAGCCCGCGATGACCTCGAGCGGGATATAGGCGTTGGCGCGATGCCAGCTTTGGGCGTGCGGGACAACTTCGGCGTCGGCGAAGCGGCGCATCTCGCCGCGGATGGTCTCGAACGTCTCGTCAAGGCCCGGATCGCCGATCAGGCCTTCCCGCGCCTCCGTGATCAGAGCGGCGAGGGCGGCGCGATTTTCCCGGGTGGCGCCGGATGCGATCAGGGCCTCGACGGCCTCGTTACGAAAGAGCGCGATCTCTTGAGGCTCGAGGCCGAAGTCGGCGAGGCGGACGATTTCGCCCTGGTTCATTGGGATGGCGCTAAAGATCTGGGCGAGATATTCTCCCAACCCAATGCACGTCAGCAGCCGTTCAGTCTCGCCGAATCGGCCGTCCTCCTGCGTACGACCGGCATAGGCCGCCATTTCCTTGATCGCTTCGACATAGGTCGCAAGCCACGCCAGCCCGTGGACGGCGTGCTGTTCGACCTCTATCCTATCGGCGCTGAGCTTGCCGTTTTCGCTCACCCTTTCGCGCACGGAGGTCAGCGCNGAATCCATGACGCCCTGGGCGGCGAAGTGGGCCTGGCGGGCAAGGTCGTCGAGCGTCAAGGGGGGTCGCTCCTTCAGTTGGGCGCCGTTGCTGCGCCGCAGCATGCGTCGCCGCATTCCTCCTTGCAATGCGTCTTTTGGCGCCCGGCTCGTGAGAATTCGGCCTGGCGCGGGTGGCGCTCACCGGCGCGCCGGGCCAAAATGGCCGCCAGTGAGGGAGGCTTGAGCAAGGGTGCGTGGGGCGCTACGAATCGTATGGCAGGCGGGGGAGAAATTCGCCGCCGATGACGGCTGGGCGATCGCCAGCTATATCGGCCTGACGCTGCTGACTTCGTTGTTCCCGTTCCTCATTTTCGTCGCGGGGCTGGCCGGATTCCTCGGCTCGGACGACCTGGCGCATGAGGCGGCGAAGCTCGTATTCGCGGAATGGCCGGAGGTTGTGGCGCGCCCGATCGCCCAGGAGGTCGAGCGGGTTCTGACCACCCCGCGCAGCGGCGGATTGCTCACCTTCGGCGCGGTGTTCTCATTCTATTTTGCTTCGAGCGCCGTCGAAGCGCTTCGGGTCGGGCTCAACCGCGCCTACGCCCTCGTTGAGCCGAGACCTTGGTGGATGCTGCGGCTCCAGTCGCTGGGGCTGGTGCTGATCGGGTCGATCGCCCTGTTGGCGCTCGCCTTCCTCGTGGTGCTAGGGCCACTGATCTTAGATACGCTCGGGGCCTTCTTTCCCTCGGTGGAACAGGCGCACAGCCTGCTCACGTTCCTCCGTATCGGCATCGCCGCCTTGATGCTGGCGAGTTCGCTCCTTCTTGCGCATCTCATCCTGCCCGCGCACCGGGTCGGGTTTCGCGACATCCTGCCGGGCGTAGCGATGACCTTCATCGCCAGCATCGCCTTCGGCGAAGCTTTCGGCGCCTATTTGAGCGAGTACTTGCGCAACTATATTTCGACCTACGCCGGTCTTGCATCGGTCATGATCGCGCTGGTCTATCTCTATTGGGTGGCGCTCCTGTTCGTGTTCGGCGGCGAGCTCAACGCGGCTATCATCAGGGCGCGCCAGCAGCGGGCGGCCGGATGACGCACAAGCCCCATCGCGTGTCACGGCGGCGACTGAGGGAAATCCAAGCGAATTTTTGTGAGAGGACTACAGAACTTGCCCGTTCACGTTTAAGTTGCGGCTTCGCGCCTCAGGTCGGCGCATTGCCGACACGTCCGGTCCAACTACAAGAAGTCGGAGGGCCAGTTTGAACATCGCAACCCCCGCTCGCTACCCGTTTTTGACGGGTGGAGGGGAAGCCGCCGAGATCATCGCGAGTTTCGACTGGGCTGCGACGCCACTGGGTCCGATAGAGACCTGGCCCGCCGGCTTTAAGAGTGCGATCGCATTGATCCTGCGCTCGCCCGTCCCGATCGTGACCTTATGGGGCGAGGATGGGATCATGATCTACAACGACGGCTACTCCGCGTTCGCTGGTGGCCGACATCCGATTTTGTTCGGTTCCAAGGTGCGCGAGGGTTGGCCTGAGGTCGCCGACTTCAACGACAACATCATGAAGGTGGGGCTCGCCGGCGGAACTCTGGCCTATCGAGACTTCCCGCTTACGCTCTATCGGCGCGACGGCAAACCGGAGCAAGTCTGGCTCAACCTCGACTACTCGCCGCTTCTGGGCGAAGACGCCAGACCTGCCGGAGTCATGGCGATCGTCGTCGAGATCACGGACAAGGTGCGGATCGAGCGCGAGCTTGAAGCCGAACGCAAGGGCCTTAAGCGCATGTTCGAGCAGGCGCCCGGCTTCACCGCGATGGCGAGCGGACCCGAGCATCGTTTCACCATGGTGAACGAGGCCTATCGGACGCTCGTCGCCGGTCGCGATGTGGTGGGTAGGACCGTGGCCGAGGCGCTTCCGGAGGTGGTCGAGCAAGGCTTCGTCGGGTTGCTCGATCGGGTCTATGCTTCTGGCGAGCCCTATGTCGGACGTGGCGCACCCGTCAACCTGCAGGAGGGTCCGGACGGCGCCCTCATCGAGCGCTATCTCGATTTCATTTATCAGCCGATCGTGGCGGATGACGGCGCTACCACCGGCATCTTCATGCAGGGCCACGACGTCACCGAGCAGCACGCAACGGAGCTTGCGATCCGGGCTGAATCTCGCAAGCTCGACGTATTGAACCGCATGGGCGCTGCGTTGGCCGCCGAGCTTGATATAGACAAGATCGTGCAGATTGCCACCGACGCCTGCACTGAGATCGTGGACGCCCAATTCGGCGCTTTCTTCTACAACGTCCTCAACGATAAGGGCGAGAGCTACATGCTCTATGCCCTCTCCGGCGTGCCGAGGGAGCGCTTCGATAAATTTCCCATGCCACGCAATACGGCCGTGTTCGAGCCGACCTTTAAGGGGACTGGCCTCATCCGCTCCGATGATATCCTCAAAGACCCTCGTTATGGAAAGAACGATCCTTATTACGGCATGCCCAAAGGACATTTGCCGGTGCGGAGCTATCTCGCTGTGCCGGTCACCTCCCGCTCAGGCGAGGTGATCGGCGGACTTTTCTTTGGGCACGGCGAGCCTGGAAAGTTCGTCGACGAACATGAGGAGCTTCTCGTCGGCATTGCCGGCCAGGCAGCCACAGCCATCGACAACGCCCGCCTCTATCAGGCCGCAGAGCGGGAAGTGGCCGAGCGCCGACGGGCTGAAGAAGCCTTGCAGGCTTTGAACAACACGCTCGAGCAGCGGGTTCTGGACGAAGTCTACGCCCGCTCCAAGGTCGAGGAACAACTACGCCAGGTCCAAAAGATGGAGGCGGTCGGGCAGCTTACCGGCGGCATCGCCCACGACTTCAACAATATGCTCGCCATCATCATGGGCGGCCTTAGCCTCCTGCAGCGAAAGCTGGCGCGCGGCGAGACCGACGTTGGGCGGTTCGTCGACGCCGCCATCGATGGCGCACAACGCGCGGCTACCCTCACTCAACGGCTTCTGGCGTTCTCTCGTCAGCAACCGCTTTCACCCGAACCCCTGGTCGTCAACAAGCTGGTCGCTGGAATGAGCGAACTGCTTGACCGCACGCTTGGCGAGCAAGTCAAAGTCGAGACCGTGCTTGCCGCCGGTCTTTGGCAGGTTAAGGCCGACCCGGCGCAACTTGAGAACGCAATCCTCAATCTCGCGGTCAACGCGCGCGATGCGATGCCAGGCGGCGGTAGGCTCACCATCGAGACCTTGAACGCTTTTGTGGATGACGTTTATGCCCAGGAGTACGCAATCGAGGCCGGTCAGTACGTGCTCATCGCGGTCGCCGATACGGGCGCAGGCATGACGCCGGAAATTATCGCCAAGGCGTTCGACCCGTTCTTTACAACCAAAGGCGCCGGAAAGGGGACGGGTCTCGGCTTGAGCCAAGTGTACGGCTTCGTTCGCCAGTCCGGCGGCCACGTCAAAGTTTACTCTGAACTCGGGGTGGGAACGTCGGTGAAGATTTATCTGCCGCGCCACTATGGCGAAGCAGCGGCGGCCGAACAGGCAAAGGGGCTCGCCAGCATTCCGCGCGGTTTGCGGGGCGAGGTCGTCCTCGTTGTCGAGGACGACGAGCGTGTCCGCGCACTCTCGGTTGAAGCCTTAAAGGAGCTCGGCTACAGCGTTGTCGAAGCTTCTGGTCCGTCGCAGGCGTTGCGCATGCTCGACGAGGGCCAGCGGGTCAACCTGCTGTTTACCGACGTCGTCATGCCGGACATGTCTGGGCGACAACTGGCCGATCGCGCCCGGGAGAAACGGCCGAACCTCAAGGTGCTCTACACGACCGGCTATACGCGCAACGCTATCGTGCACAACGGAATGCTCGATCCAGGCACCAACCTCCTCACCAAGCCTTTCAGCATCGAGGAGCTTGCGGCGAAGGTTCGCAAGATCCTGGATGACGGCGCGTAAGGGATTCTCACGCGAGCGGTTCTCCGTCCGACGACCGCGAGCCGTCGGCTTGCCATTCGCGAGTCCGTTTTGAGCGATTTCAATGGCTTGCGGCGCCATTTCCGATCCATTCTTGTCCCGGAGGGCCGACGCCTTGGTTGCGCGTCGTGCATTTTGAAAAAGTCAATCAAGATATCATCAATTCTTAAAATCTGTATAATGTCCCAGCCGGCTTGGCAAGAAATTGTCGAGGTTTTCTGAAGGGCGACCCGGCCCTCGACCGGACGCATTCGCCACTCCGCGAGGGAGCGCCGAGGAAGCTCCTCAACCCAATCCCGTGTCACAATCCCCTTGCCTTAAAGTACTTCAAGAGGGTCCAGACCGCTGTCTGCTGTTCATCGTCCATCGCGCTGGGATCGAGGTGCACGAGAAGGAGCTCTGACGGACTCTTGCCGTCATCGGCCGACGTAATCGGTTGAAGCCGTGGCGGCGCTGCTTCGAATTCCTTCATCGGCGGAGGTGAGAATGTCGGCCTTGCAGCTTTCCTTCGCGGCGTCAGCGATCGCGGCTTCCGGCCCTTAAGAACGCGGCCGCTGATTTTCACGCCCGCATCATTGGCGGCGTAGAGAAAGAACGTCACGCACTTCTGGACGACCGCGTCCGCAGCCGGGAAGGCTTTCCTGAACGCCTCGTTGAATTGGGAAGGCGTGGCGGTTTCCAGGTCGATGGCGAACATTGGCGCATATTCTTGCCGCAGGAGTTCCACGAACTTCTCGGGCCAATGCCCGGCATCATGCGCTTTCATCAGCTCCGTGAGGCGGTGGGTAGGGCGTCCATCATCCTCGATCAGGCCGAGGAACCGAAGCGCGTGCATGAGCTGGGTGCCGACCACGCCTGAAAAGCGCGTCAGCACGCTGCGGTCGATGCGCGACGGGACACCGTGCTCGTGCAGATCCTCGATGAACGTCTTGAACGTTCGGTACGACGTATACGGCGGCGTTCCCGACGACCTCGTCCGCTCGAGCATCACGATCTCCCGGCGGTTCGGAACGCCACGCCCCGTATTCCGCACGAGAGGCTCACTATACCGTATTTATGGTCGCAGTTGGACTATTCCAAATGGGCGATTGCAGTCTGATTCGTTTTTTTAAGATGCTGAAGAAATTGGAAATTCTTCCAATATTGGTGGGGTGCGGAGGCCGCAGCGTCTCCGCGTCGGGCTAGGACAAGAATATCGACCCTCAGACCATTCCGCGCGGGGGGACGCCGCAGCGACAGCTATTGGAGCGCGCAAATGCTATGGACCGCCGAGGCCGTCGAGGATCTCAAAAGGCTCGCGCTCGAAGGAAAGAGCGCAAGCCATATCGCTATTGCGCTCGGCGTGGGATCGCGAAACGCGGTCATTGGCAAGGCGAGCCGGATCGGGATCAAGCTCAATGGCGGCGGGCGCGCCTCCGGACGGGGCGAGATGAAGGCGCGCGCGAGTCGGCCCCGATGGGCGGCTGCTCATTACCCTCGGCCCCACGCCGACGACCACGGCTCCAGCTCTGCGTTCGCTCGCGATATCCGGGTTTCGCCCGGGGACGGCAGGGCGGCAGGAAGTAGCTTTGGCGTAGCCGAGATCGGAGAGATGCGACGGCTGCGGTTCGAGGAGATTCGTGAATCCTCCTGTCGGTGGCCGCTCGGCGATCCGAGAAGCGGGGAGTTTGCCTATTGCGGGCTCACGCCGGCCAAGAGCCAGTCCTATTGCGCCGGCCATTGCCGCATGGCATATCGGCCGCCAAATGCGCGCGCGAGGCCGAGCCAAGGCGAGCGACCAACGCTCCGCGCACTCGCGAACCCGTGGCGGCCGTTCTGAGGGTGGCGGGCTATTTTTACGCTCCCGCCTGCCGCGCTGTCCTCTCGAACACGCAGATCAGGCCTGGCGCATCCGCGCCGGCTTCGCGCCGCGTCGACGCGGACTGGATATGGAGCGACCCGAAACCTGCCTCGCGGGCGGTCGCTTCTAGGTAGGAGCAGCCGTGGGCAAACCGCATTGTGGGATCGAGCTTAAATCCGCCTCCCTCGTGACTTTCGACCGAGAACGCGAACAGGCCGCCCGCGGTCAGCGCAGTCACGACCGCCGCGAACAGAGGCGCGAGGTCGCCGAGATAGACAAGCGAGTCGGCGGCGAGGATCAGGTCGAAGATTCCCTGCCGCTCGCGCATCGGCGCGACCGCGTCCCCGACAATGAGTTCGTCATAGACGGCGCGCTCGCGCGCCTTCGCGATCATGGCCGCAGAAAGGTCGACGCCGGTCAGGTGGTCAGCGCGGTCGCGCAGCGCCTCGCCCATGAGGCCGGTGCCGCAGCCGAGGTCGAGAGCCGAGGCGAAGCGGCGGCCCGATGCAANCGCGCTCANGGCCTCGGCGATGAGGGCAGGGGCACGATAGCGGAGATTTTTGGTGAGATGCTTGTCGAAGCGCGGCGCGTAGTCGTCGAATAACCGCGCGACATAGGCCTGCGGCAACGCGCGGGGCGCGTCTCCACGCCCAATGAGCGCGAGCCGCGCCCTCGCGCCTTGCGCATCGGCGGG
>JGI12659J15293_10000692_pt1 | contig 10941 bp, 7 predicted proteins | sample JacPinW_OM2H0_O1_FD_15293 | JGI IMG/M metagenome (IMG submission 15293) | reverse complement strand
CCGGCGCATGTTCTTCGGGAATCGATTTCGACAGCAGCAGGCTGACTGTCCCGTGCAGCGTTGCCCACAGCGCTAACCCCAGCCGCGTATGATCGTCGGTAGAGCCTCCCAGTCGTTTGGCCAGCTGCACTTCCAAAAATGCGAAGTTCGGTCTCGACTCCCGGATCGGCCGCGCCCGTTCCGATCTTTTCGCAGGCAGCAATTCGTGTCCGTAGGTGTAAAACAGTTCGTACTCGTGGGGCAGCCGCAGCGCCTCCTCGATATAAGCCTCGGCCATCGCTTCCACATTTTCACCCGCTTCAAAGTGTCGACGAAGACGCGCCACCGTGCGCAGCAATAGGCCGCGCACCAGGTCGCGCCGGTCTTTGAACCTGCGGTAGACCGCGGGCGTGTTGGTTCCCGCCGCGCGTGCTACCGCTCTCATGGTCAGCGCCCTTTCGCCTCCGCGCTTCCATAATGCCTGGGCCGCATTCAAGATGCGATTCTCAAGATCCGGGTCCGGATGCCGCGGCATTGGATCCTCCTGGGATGTCTTTTCAGAGCCGCTCCCATTGCGTTGACAACGTACGTATAACAGCGTGTATCTAATCATACTCGCTGTTCCCCAACGCCCGGTTCTCCTGTCAGCCCTGGGCGGCCCACGACCGCTCCCGGAGCTGCCGGCTTTCGCTCCAGGCCGGCTTTCGCCTTCGCAATTCGACGGATACATTTGTATCGTTGACTACGTATACATAACGGTGTATAAATAAACTGTATTCGGGCCCCTCCTGCGGTGTTGCTTCTTGATTCAGGAGCGTGTTTTTCAAATGTATTCGTACGACAACTCCGACGAACGCCTTTCCATTGAGCAAATGAATTCCGCACTTCACCAGGCACACCTGGAGCTGGTAAGCGCCCATTGCGCCACCCACCAGCTGGGCCTGCACTATTCGGCCGATGACCTCGCGCGCTTGGGACGGCGGGACCTGCTGCGCAAGTCCGCCGAGGCGGCCAGCGCTCTGAACGATTTTTACTCGTCGATTGAAAACAACATTCCTCAGGCTGCGCCCAAACCCGAGCCGCAATTGACCAGCGCCCAAATTGCGCACGCCATCCGATATGTTGCCTGCTACCTGCGCGAGCAACGCGAGCACTATCTTCCCGCAGCCCAGCCGCTCAGCAACCAACACAAGGCCCGCATGTGGCCCTATTTTTCGCCCCACGTGCTCGATCAGGTCCGTGTCGTCGAACTGCATGGCAAGCGAGTTCCCCCGCCTGCTTTTTATCCCCAGGCGCGCGCCCTCGGGTTCGATAATCTGCCCCAAATCACCCACATGGACTCCCTGACCTTTCTTGACGTCCTGGTCTTCAACCAAACGCTCGCGGAACGTTCCTTGTTTCACGCCCTGGTACACGCCGTGCAGTTTCAAAGCCTCGGCCTCGAGCGCTACACCGAACTTTTCGTACAAAGCTTCGTGAAGACCAGAGCCCATTTCGCCGTGCCTCTCGAAGCTCACGCCTTTTCCCTCGAGTCGAAATTCAAGCGCCCTTCCGCGGAAAGGTTTTCCGTCGAGGATCAGGTCCTCCGCTGGATCGCCGATGGACGTTACTAGCCGGGCCGCGTCCGCTTTCCCGGACGCCACGAATCTGAGTTGTCCTCCCCCTCACGCGGAAAGGGCGGTCCGCCACACGCTGGGCCGCCCCGCGTGACCTGGAATTTTTCACCCCCCGCGCAGTCAAGAAGCGCGTAGTCAACAAGAAGGGGCGGCTAAGTACCGCCCCTCAACCTTTCCTAAAGTTCCCCCTTGCAGTGCAATCCTTCGCGGCCTCTCCGCAGGCTTTTCCCAGTCCGCCGCAAACACATCAATCTTGAGAGCACGCGGCCATCTGCTAGACTGCGGCCCTGGAAGTCCATTTTCAGGCCCGAGCCGGAATCGCAGCTTTCAGAGATCTCCAGCCAAGCTGGCACCGATCCCGGGCATCTGGTTCAAAATGCTGCCCTATGCCTGCTGCAACGGGATGCGGGCTATCACGCCGGCGTGCGCCAAAGGCCTCGAGCAGGCAGAGCGCGGAGATTTTGTAGAGGAGCACGGAATGGAAGGCCCGCATCGACCGCATGCTTCAGTCCTAATGCCACGATGTACGGCAGGTGCTCCTGCAGAAGTTCGCGGGTTCCTTCAACCGCCCCCGGCCTTCGGCGATTGGGAGGTTTTCTCAAGGAAAGAAGCTTTGCGCATCGCGGTCACGGGGGGTTCGCGCCAGATGAGGTCCATGTTGGCGGAGATGGTAGTGGATGGGTTGCAGATCGTCGCCGGCCGCAAGCGTCCAGCGGATGCGCATATCGCGTGAAGAAGGACAGCCGGCGAAATCCTGCCCATCTGGCCCCCCGTCTCAAAAACGCCGATAAAGCAGACGGGACGGCTCACGCCGTCCCGCAAGTTGAAACCCAAAAAATGAAAACCGCGAACTACGTCCCTTCCGACCAACCGGCCAGATATTCTTCCTGTTCGGGCGACAGGCGATCGATTTTGATGCCCATCGACTCCAGCTTCAGCTTGGCCACGCGCTTGTCTAGTTCGTCGGGTACTCGATAAACGGTCTTTTCCAGCTTTTTGTGGTTCTTTACCATGTATTCGACCGAGAGCGCCTGGTCGGCGAAGCTCATATCCATCACCGACGCGGGGTGGCCTTCGGCCGCGGCCAGGTTGATCAGGCGGCCTTCGCCGAGCAGATTGATTTTGCGGCCGTCTTTCAACGAATATTCTTCGACGAAGGTGCGCGTGGTGCGCTTGGACGACGACAACCTCTCCAGGGCGGTGATGTCGATCTCCACGTTGAAGTGACCGGAATTCGAAATGATTGCGCCGTCTTTCATCAGGTCGAAGTGTTCCTTGGTGAGCACGCTCTTGTTGCCGGTCACGGTGCAGAAGACGTCACCGAGTTTGGCCGCTTCGTTCATCGACATCACGCGGAAACCATCCATTACGGCCTCGAGCGCTTTGGTGGGATCGATTTCGGTGATGATCACTTCCGCGCCGTTGCCGCGGGCGCGACTGGCCAGTCCGCGGCCGCACCAGCCGTATCCGGCCACCACAAATTTCGACCCCGCCAACAGGAAATTCGTAGCCCGGATAATGCCGTCAATGGTCGACTGTCCGGTACCGTAGCGATTGTCGAACAGGTGCTTGGTGTCGGCGTCGTTGACCGCGACGATGGGAAACTTGAGCACGCCTTCCTTAGCCATGGCGCGCAACCGGATCACTCCGGTGGTGGTCTCTTCGGTTCCGCCGATCACGTCTTCGAGCGCGTCGGTGCGCTTGGTGTGGAGAATCGTGACCAGGTCGGCGCCATCGTCCATGGTGATGTGCGGCTTATGGTCGATGGCGGCAAGAATGTGGTTATAGTACGTATCGTTGTCCTCGCCCTTGATGGCGAACACGGGAATGCCGTGATCGCGAACCAGGCTGGCGGCCACATCATCCTGCGTAGACAGGGGATTTGAGGCGCACAGAACGATGTCGGCTCCGCCGTCGCGCAGGCAGATGCCCAGATTCGCCGTCTCGGCCGTGACGTGCAGGCAGGCCGATACCCGAATGCCCTTCAAGGGCTGGTTTTTGATGAACTCTTTGCGGATAATCTGCAGCACTTTCATGGACTGGTTTGCCCACTCAATGCGCTTCTTGCCCAAGTCGGCCAGTTCTACGTTCTTGATATCGCAATTCACTGCTGCAGTTGACATGCTTCTCCTAGGTGGCGCGCTGAAAAGCGCAGAAAAATTGATTTGGTTACGATGAGTGTTTCATAGAGAGGCAGCTTGCTACGTCTCCATTTTTCGTCGCACGAAAGACGCTGCAAGCAACGTCTCTACACAGGATTCCCGCCAGGTGCCCCATTTCTCGCATCCCTTGCCAGAAGTGGGATCTTCGCAATCCTACTTCTGAACTGCCTGACCGACAGGTTCCCGCAAGCCGGCATCGCTCGCCAGTTTCGCCGCTTTGCCCGTCGCTTCCCAAGTGAAGTCGGCGTCATTGCGTCCGAAATGACCGTAAGCCGCGGTCTTTTTGTAAATCGGCCGCCGCAGGTTCAGTGACTCGATGATGCCGCGCGGAGTCAGCTTGAAGTGCGAGCGAATCAAATCGGGGATGATCTCCGGGTCGACCTTCGCCGTGCCAAAGGTTTCCACCAACACACTCACCGGATCGGCCACGCCAATGGCATAGGCCAGTTGCACTTCGCAGCGTCCAGCAAGTCCGCCCGCGACCACGTTCTTCGCAATGTGACGCGCCATGTAGGCTGCCGAGCGGTCTACCTTCGTCGGGTCTTTACCGCTGAAGGCCCCGCCGCCGTGGCGTCCCATTCCACCGTAGGTATCAACAATTATCTTGCGCCCGGTCAGGCCAGTGTCGCCCATGGGACCACCAATCACGAACCGTCCGGTAGGATTGATGTGATACTTCGTATCCTCATCCAGCAAGTGAGCCGGAATGACAGCCTGAATCACGTGCTTCAAAATCCCCGCGCGCAATTCTTCATTGGCTACCGTCTCGGAGTGCTGCGTCGAAATCACCACCGCATCCACGCGAATCACGTTGCCCTTCGCATCATATTCAACCGTAACTTGGGATTTTCCATCGGGACGAAGGAAAGGGAGGGTTCCGTTCTTGCGAACCTGCGCGAGCCGCATGGTCAGCTTGTGTGCCAATGAGATGGGAGTCGGCATCAATTCATCATTCTCATCGACCGCGTAGCCAAACATCATCCCCTGGTCGCCGGCGCCGCCGGTGTCGACGCCCATGGCGATGTCGCCGGATTGTTTATTGATGCTGGAGATGACGGCGCAGGTGTTGCAGTCGAAGCCGTGGAGAGCATTGTCATATCCGATGGTCTGGACGGTGCCGCGGACTACCGATTGGAAATCAACGTAAGCTTTGGTGGTGATTTCGCCGGCGATGACCACCAGTCCGGTCGCGGTGAGAGTCTCGCAGGCCACGCGGCTGAAGGAATCTTCTGTCAGACAGGCGTCGAGGATAGCATCCGAAATCTGGTCGGCAATCTTATCGGGATGGCCTTCAGTCACGGATTCGGAAGTGAACAAATAACGGTTCTTTGATGCCAAGTGGTTGTATCTCCTTAGTGCACGTCTCGTGCAGAAAACTGCGATTCGCTGTCTGGGGGACCGGAAATCCACGCGGTCGCGCAGGGCGACGCATCGAGAAGAAATCCTCTGAAAGGCTATCAGAGCGTCCTCCTGGGCGCAACGGTTTTGACCGTAAATGACGGGAAATGAATTCAATAGCGGAATTTCCAAGGTGGACGGCGCGGATGGCTGGTTCAGTGGGGGCCGCTCGGGCCACCGCCGGTTCAGTTCTGCGTAGGCCTCTGCTCCTGGGATCCAAAGCTGCCCAAGTGAGTTTCCGATTTGTGCGTCAGCGTACTGACAGCTTTTGCCGATACGGTGTATAAGGATTCAATTCCTGGCCGGAGCGATTTTCGGTATGTTCGCGGGCAGGAGGAAATGGAAAAAGCGACACCATCCTGCAGTTCCCCTACTGTGACACATCATATTGGTGTCCTTATGTCGCAAACTGGACGTTACCTGGAGTGCGTGACATGTCGCTTAAGCTTTCCCTTCCCGCCCGGGGAACGCTACGACACCATAGCCAAACAGTTTGAAGGCTGTCTCTGCCAAACTGCGGCGCAGCATGCTAAAAGCCGATTGGGTGACCAGTAGAGTTAGGCGGGCAGCGTGCTGCGGGAGACCTGGCTGGTCTATTTTTCGCCCCGTTGGGGCATCCTCCCTCTTGCTTTTCTACCCGCAGCTTGCCCTGGGGCTGCATTCTTACGCCACGTCGCGGCTAAACTGGGCAGATCTGCGCGCGAAATCCTTCCCTCCGCCTGGAAAACGGCTATGTTCAGAATGACTCTTCATCGGATACCGAGACTGTCAAAATCAAGAATTACTGGTTCTGCGCAGGGGATGGAGTTGAGGCCACGGCTCGCATACCGTTGGCATCGAAGACGAATGTTTTTGCTTCGGCTTCGGCCCCGCCCGCGGGAATTTCCCGGCCATTCCAGAGGAAAGTGATTCCGGCAGCGTTGCCGATTCTGGCCACGATTTCACGGGTGGCGTGAACCGAGGCATGGGCGGGAGCAATGAGGGTTTCCTGGCTGACGGTTTCACCGTCGGCCTGAACGGAGATCCACGAAGTCTCTGTGGCGCGGATCATGAGCTTCATGGGAACGATCGCTCTTGCGGACGTTGGCGGAACTGGTGGATGGACCGGCTGAGGATGGGACGGCTGCCGGACAAGGTCTGGCGCCGACGCCGGGACAGGGGCCTGCACCGGAGGCGCGCTGGCTGCCTGTTGGAGCTTTGCGGGAGAGGCGTTGAGGGCCGCGGTGTGGATGCTGTTGGAGCGGCGTATCCATAGGATGAATGCCAGAACGAGGACTAGGGCAGCGATACCAAGAATGCTCCAGGGAATTTCGCGGTCAGACTTCGTGGCGAACCTGCTGGGGGAAGAACGCTCATCCCGGTCGCGGGAGAGTTGCGGGCCTGGAGATTCCTCGACTTGGACGGGAGATTGCGGTTTCACCGAGGACTTGCCGGGGCCGATCAAGTTGGGCCCGACCTTGCTGGGTTCGACCGGGTTGCGGTGCAACGGATTGGGTTCCAGCTGGTTGGGTTCCACCTGGCGCCGCCCATCCGGCGCCGCAAGCTGCTGCGCGGAGCTCGACTTCACTGGCTTTTCTGGCTCCCACACCTCATGCGCGTCGATCTGTGCCTGGCGAAGGCAAGCGAGATAGTCGGTGACGGCTTCTTCGTCGTTCAGTCCGAGATGCTTGGCGTAAGCGCGAATAAATCCTTTATTGAAGACGCCGCCGGGGAGTTGGTCAAAGTGTTCCTCTTCGATGGCCCGAAGCATACGTGAACCAATCTTGGTGACATTGGAAACGTCATCGAGCGAGATGTCTTTCTTCTCGCGCGCCTTGCGGAATTTATCTCCGAATTCACCCACGGTGTCCTGCCAGCGGAAGCCTCTTTCGCCCGGATAATGACGGGAACATCATAGGACAAGCTGGAGGCGTGCGCCACCGCCAAGAGGGCAAGGATGAGGTAACCAACGGCCAGCGCGACCCAAGCGACCCAGGAGGAATTCGTTTCCGGAAGGTACAATTCCTGATAAAGCCGGGATTCCCAGATTGCGCGGCTCGGCTATTGCAAGCGGCGTGCCTTCGGGAGTCGTTGATTTTTCGCTAGCCCCCCGGCACTCCCCTACCGGGCTTTCACGGGCGCCGCCTTGGACTTCGCTCAGGGGCAGGCTTGGCGGTTAGAGTTTGCCGGATTGCGATCCATCGATTTCCGCGCAGGATTTTGTCTGCACCCCTTCAGGATTTCTGGTCAGGGTTTCTGGCGCAGAGCGACGGTAAATTGCGCTTTGCAGGAGGTCGCGGGATCGTCGAATGCTTCGGCGCTGCGGTCGCCTTCGGAAGCCTCGAAATAGAGGCCGCGCTTGAGCCGGTTGGGGAGTCCGGTGAAGCGGGCTTTGCCGTCGGAGTTGGTGCCGACTTCCAGATCGAGCTTGTGGGCACTCATGAATCGGTAGGCGATGTGGACCTTGATGCTGGCGGCGTAGACTGGGGCGCCGGCAGCATCGGTGACCGTGAACTCTGCGGAGCAGGGACCGATTCCGCCATCGACCACGGGAATCGACTTGGAAGCGGCGGATGGCGCGGCGGTAGTTTGCGAAAAGGCCGGGATCGATAGCGCCACCGCGAACAGAGTTAGCCCTGGGACGCCTGTTCTGAGTTTGTTCGTGTTCATAATCATCCATTCTAAGACGATACCGAGGTGGAACGAAAAAACCTTCGCTGGAGGTCGGCGGATCGAGAACAGAGTCAAAGGCCGCGGCCGGGGCTGCCCCCGCCAAACTAAAGGTCCAGAACGGGCTCGTGGCATTAGCTTTGCGGGTACTAGTTACCAACGGTCATTGCGGGTGCCTGAAAGTGACGCATATACTTTTTGAACACCATCCTGGAGTAGCGAGGGACAACGGTATTTCCGCATGCCCGAGGCCGGCACTCAATTGACGCGCCAGAATCAGGAACTGACGATCTTTCACGACGTGGCCAAGGCGCTCACGTCGTCGCTGGATCTCGACTCGATTCTGCAGACCATCATGGATAAGATGGCCGAGTATTTTCGTCCGGATACGTGGTCGTTGTTGATGGTGGACGAAGGGCGCGACGAACTCTACTTTGCGATCGCGGTGGGCGACAAAGCTGAGGCGCTGAAAAGTGTGCGGCTGAAAATGGGCGAGGGTATTGCCGGGTGGGTGGCAAAGCACGGGGAATCGCGGGTGGTGCCGGATGCGCAGGCGGACCCGGTTTTTGCAAATCGCGTGGATCAGACCACCCAGTGGGAGACGCGGTCGGTGATTTGCGTGCCACTGCGCTCGAAGCTGCGCGTGCTGGGCGTGATCCAACTCGTCAATGTGGACATGGAGCGGTTCAAGGATGCGGAACTGTTCTTTCTGCAGTCGCTGTGCGACTACGCGGCGATTGCCATTGAAAACGCGCGTTGGGTAGAGAAGATTCAGGAACTGACGATCACAGACGACTGCACCGGTCTGTATAACGCGCGGCATTTGTATAAAACACTGGACACCGAGGTTTACCGCTCGTCGCGATTTGGTTACGAATTCAGCGTTTTGTTTATCGATCTGGATCACTTCAAGTCGGTGAACGACACGCACGGGCATTTGATTGGAAGCAAACTGCTGGCCGAGATTGGGTATCTGATCAAGGCGCAGTTGCGGCTGATTGACTTTGCATTTCGCTACGGCGGGGATGAGTTTGTGGTGCTGCTGCCGCAGACCGGTAAAGATCAGGCTCTGGTGGTGGCCCGGCGGTTACGCGATGGTTTGCGGGCCAGCAGTTTTTGCCGCGAAGAAGGCTTGAATTTGAATGTGCGGGCATCGATTGGACTGGCAACCTATCCGCACGATGCGCGCACGGCGCACGATGTGATCCGGCAGGCGGACGGCATGATGTACGTGGTGAAGAATTCCAGCCGGGACAACATTGGGATCGCGCAACGCGGGACGTTGAAGGAATAATGGACCTAGGCCTCCGGCGTGCGAAATGCCAACGGAGCGAATTCTTCGATCTCGGATGCGGAACCAACGATTCCAGGCGAACACTCGGTTGCTGGTGGAAAACTGCCAAGTTTTAGGAATCGACATTCGGCGGGATGGGATACAGACGGCCTATCTCGAGTCCAGTAGCCAGGGATGGAGTTTAGTAGGCTCATCTCCCCCGCACACTTGCGGAACTGCATCGGGCGTTGGTTCCGGGCGGGTGGCTAAAGGCAAGCCTACATAACCCCCAGTTTTACCGGGAGCGAATTCCGGCGGTCGTGCCCGCATCCCAAACAGTGCCGATTCCGCATTTTTGTCCTGTTGCAGGGCATGGTTCTTCATTTTTCGGCTAGCGTGATTTCCCTTGGGCCGGTGGTGGAGTCCTGTCAGACGAGGGCGGGGATCGGGATTGCCCACGACGCGCCGGGTTCACGGCCGTGCGTTATCGCAAAGATGGGTGTCGATTCTTCGTGGAGGCGCGCCGGGAAGGGGCGCTTGCTGTAACTGAACCGATGGCGTTCAGCTCTGTCGCCTATCAGCCACCAACGAGCCACCAACGTAGTCGAGAAGTGCTGCGCCGTCCGAAATATTTCATGCTTTCCTCAAAGTTTCCTGCCAATAAGCATCTTCTTTCGTCCCTGCAAGAATCGTCTCCGCTGCCTAACTGTACCCAGGGCGGCAACCCTGAATAAATTCTTGCCCTGCTCTACGGACGGAGTCCAGTACGATGCGCGTTCATAGGTGCGGGCTCCGCATATTCTGCCGATTCAATTTGGTTTTGAGATAGGGTCCAGTTTCGGTTCCGGGGTGGTGGGCTTCCATGGGTTGGCGTTGGCGGGAGCTTTGGGATTGACACCGAAATCCCAGACGTAGAGGTTCATGCCTTCCTTGCCCGATGCTCCTTCCAGCGGCATCATTTCGACCAGGACATATTCTCCGGGCGACAAACTTTCGGTGGGGGTGAGTTTCAGCCAGCCTCCGCTCACCCGGGTGCTGGTAGTTTTGACTAGGTTTTGCTCCTGGCTGATTTTGCCGGTGACCTGGCGCTTCACGTCCCCGAGAATGCGCTTGCCATTCTTGACCTCGGTGCGGACGATGCGAAAACGGTCATCGGAGGAAACGCTGGGCTGCGGTGCTGGCGGGGGCTGGGAAGCTTGAGCGCCGGGAGTGGAAGCTCTGGTTGCGGTCGGATTCGCCTGATCGGGAGCGGCATCGAGGTGAATGTAGAGTGAAGGCACATCGCCGTGGGACTGCACCGGGGCGTGGGCGCCGTCGAGTTCGATAATCTGTTTGAGGCCGGCCACGGGATTGATGGCGGCGCGGAAAATGTTGCCTTTGGGGTTGCGGTCTACGTCCCCGGCGGTCTGTTGAATTTCTACGATTTGGGGCTCGCCTTCAAAACTGTCAAGCAGAAATACTCCGGAATCTTGGGGCAGGCGTAGTCCGGGAGCGACTTGCGGGAGTAGCGTTTCCTCGCGAGCGCGGTCCTGTTCGATTTCGTTGTCGAGTTGCACGGCTTCGGGGACGGACGCTCCGGCGACTCGTTCTTTTTCGTACTTCTCGGTGGCGGGCCAATCGACCAGCGACTCTGGGAGTTCTTCCCACTCATTGCGTTCGGCGCTCAGATAACGCACGCGATCGCCCTTCGTTTCATATTTGGTGACGAGTTGATAAGAGCCGTCTTTGAGGATGAGGCGACGGGCAAGATCCTGGGCGGGGGAGCGCACGGGAAGTGCGAGCAGGAGCAAGAGTATGAAAACCTCAGAGCGTTGCTTTCGCTCTCGGGCCCGAATTACATGGTAGAGAAGCTGGGAAAACATGG
>JGI12659J15293_10000691_pt1 | contig 10947 bp, 14 predicted proteins | sample JacPinW_OM2H0_O1_FD_15293 | JGI IMG/M metagenome (IMG submission 15293) | reverse complement strand
CATCTGATGCTTAAGGTCCGCACCGCGGTCATTAACGGGACCTTCAACAACGATCACACGACTGCTGAGCGATGGGCCCGTCGCCCGTTTCTCCATGCCGCATGAGTCCCCCCAAGTTTTGGACGGTGTCTCGGGACCAATCCGGAGCAGCTTCTCGCCGCAGGCTGGTCGGCGTGCTTCGAAAGCGCGATGGGCGTCGCCGCCCGCAAAATGAAGCTTAAGCTGCCGGCAGACCTCTCGATCGATGCGGAGGTCGACCTGAACCTGGCCGGCGACGCCTACTTCCTCCGGGCTCGCCTTAACGTCAGCCTTCCCGGCGTCGACCGCAAGACAGCGCAAGCTTTGGTGAACGCGGCGGACCAGACGTGTCCTTATTCCACGGCGATGCGCGGGAACATCGATGTCAGGATCCACCTAATCTAGGCCCAAACGTTCAGCCGTTACTCGCCGCGATTGAGCGGTGCTTCTCCCTGTATAGACAAGGAACCTCATTGATGGACCCGATCAAGACATCCGAGAAACTCAACCTCGCTCGCCGCCGATTTTTTGGCGCGGCTGCGATAGGTGTCGTGGCAGCCAAACTCGGCCTCCTAGCGCCTGCAAATGCGCAGGCGACCGAGGCAGACGTGGCCCAGACTCCGCCGAGCGGCGGAACGAGCACGTCTTTTGGCCCCTTGAAGCAGATCGATGCTGGACTGCTCAACGTGGGATATGCTGAAGCTGGGCCAGCCGACGGTCCTGCGGTCATCCTCCTGCACGGGTGGCCCTATGACATTCACAGCTTTGTGGATGTGGCGCCCTTACTGGCGTCGGCCGGCTACCGGGTGATTGTCCCTTATCTGCGCGGCTATGGATCGACGCGCTTCTTATCGAGCGAGACTGTTCGAAATGGGCAACAATCGGTCGTTGCCCTCGACATCCTTGCGCTGATGGATGTCCTTAAGATCGAAAAGGCGACGCTTGCCGGCTTCGATTGGGGGGCACGAACCGCTGACATCATCGCCGCGCTTTGGCCAGAGCGTTGCAAGGCGCTCGTCTCAGTCAGCGGCTATTTGACCGGGAGCCAGCAGGGCGGCAAGGCGCCCCTGCCACCGGAAGCTGAGCTGCAATGGTGGTACCAATTCTATTTCGCAACCGAACGCGGTCGCATCGGTTACGACAAAAACCGTCGCGACTTTGCGAAGCTCATCTGGCAGCTCGCGTCCCCTAAATGGGAGTTCGACGACGCAACGTTCGATCGAAGCGCGGGGTCGTTCGACAATCCAGACCATGTCGCCATCGTCGTTCATAACTATCGCTGGCGCCTCGCTCTGGCTGAGGGGGAGTCGAAATATGACGACCTAGAAAAGAAGCTTGCGACGAGTCCGGTCATCTCCGTTCCCACCATCACGCTTGAGGGCGACGCAAACGGCGCGCCGCACCCGGAGCCGAGCGCTTACTCCAAGAAATTCACCGGCAAATATGCGAACCGGATCATCAAAGGCGGCGTCGGGCACAACCTTCCTCAGGAAGCGCCACGGGCCTTTGCTGATGCTGTCATCGACGTCGCCCAAAGTTGATCGATGCATGGACGAGTGACGCAACTTGGATGCCCACCGGGGCAAATTATTTAGCCATCAATCTTCGCCTGACACCCGCAATACGCGCGAAGTGGATGGCCGGAGTCGACGTTAAGCGGACATCGCAGACCGGCACGGCGCGCGTGGCGGTTTGGGAAATTTGCGATCATAACTTCAAGCCTGATCGATCCTGTATTCTCCGCGATAGATTGTAGCGGTCACGCTTGCTTCTTCGAATTTGGCCTAGCGGAGCTGAGATAGACCTAGGGAGGACCTATTTTGGCGGAACTCTCCACAGCGTTCGTAACGTTCGTGTGCCTGATGGCTGCTGCTTTGGGCGGCCTCTTGGGTGCCGTTGTGCGGTCCAATCGCTCTCAGGACGATACCAAGACGACCGTCAGACTGGTTGCCAACCTCTTCGTCGTAATGACGTCGTTGGTTCTCGGCCTCATGATGAACTCAGCCAAAAATACGCTTGAGACCGACAACCGCAATGTTCATGCCTTGGCCACCGATCTCATCCTCCTAGATCGGACAATGAGGGCGTTAGGTCCTCAAGCAGGCGAGGCTCGTCAGCGTCTGATCGAATATGTCCAAGCCTCGCTTCACGAAAACAGCATCCTCGAAGAAGACCCAGACGCGGAAGCCTCGCTTGATGCGGTAGGGGCCAGCCTGAGAGGAATGCAGCTCTCGGGCGACCAGCAAGTGTCGCTCTGGAACGATGCGCGGCTCCTCTATCGGCAAGTCGTGCAGCAGCGTTGGATTGTGGTGGATCAATCCGGCGGCACCATCCCTCGACCGATGATCGCAATGTTGATCATCTGGTTGATGGTGATCTTTGCCAGCTTTGGCTATCAGGCGCCACGCAATCGGGTGGTGACGAGTACGTTCATTGTAGCCGCGTTGCTCGTTTCCGCCGCTCTCTATCTAATCCTCGATATGGACGCGCCGGTTTCCGGCCTGGCCAAGACCTCGAACGTCCCCTTCCAACGAGCGCTCGCCCAGTTCCAGCGTTGACTCTTTAGTCCTCAGCTTGATTCGGTGTCGATGGCGCCGAGACTAAAATGATCGAATAGAGGGAGGCGGCCTCATGACGAATTTTGTCGCGGCGGCGGCTTTTGGCCTTTTGGGCGTCGCGCTCAGCGGTTGCGCTGACAAGCCTCCTGCGGAGATTCTGCTGCCGGCGGCTTCAATTTCAGGTGGAGAGAAAACCGTCACGGTGTTGGCTGCGGCTACCCGCGAACGGGTAGAAGGCGACGCGTACCTGTTCACTTCGAATCGAACGGGAGCTCTCAACTACCAAGAATACGCCGTTTCGATTCCGCCCAATCACGTTGTCGGCCAAATTGAATGGCCTTCAGGCTCAGCCGGCAATGCTGCGATCCAATATGTAGTGGCCTCCAGCCGACCGCTCACGGAGAGCGGTTTTGCGACGGCGCTCCGGATCCAGCTCGCTTCGCGAAAGGATCTTGAGGGAAGCGTGCTGGTGTATGTTCACGGTTACTACTCAGGTCATCAAGAAGCGGTATTTCGTGGGGCCGAGCTAGCGGCGGACCTTCGGTCCGCAGCAGGAGCCGTCGTTGTTTTCTCGTGGCCTTCGCGGAACGATTTGACCGAGTATGTAACCGATCGGGAAAGCGCCACTTATTCAAGAGACTATTTGGAGCGGGTTCTAAACGAGATCGCCGAGATTCCGAGTGTCCGGTCAATCAATCTGGTCGCCCACAGCATGGGAAATTGGCTCGCGATGGAGACTTTGCGCCAAGCAAAACTCCGTCAGCGGTCTCCCTTCGTTGCAAAGCTCAATCAAGTTGTCTTGCTCGCGCCGGATATTGATGTCGACGTTTTTCGCACTCAGCTAGACGCTGTCGGTAAGCTGAAACACCCGATTATCGTCGCTATCTCAAGGGACGATTTGGCGCTAGCGGCGTCGCAGCGCATCGCCGGGGACGTTCCTCGGGTGGGTAACGTCTTAATCGACAATCCGCGCGCGCAGGCCGCCATTGAACGCTATGGCCTCGACATCGTTGATCTGTCGCAAGTCAACAGCAGCGACTACCTAGGCCACAGCAAATTTGCCGACGCAGTGCCCGAACTGCAAAACATTGCCGCTTCCGGCGTTAGCCGAAGGGGCGGTGGCGTCCAGCGCTCGGGGATCTTCGTGCTAAATGCCGCCGGCAGAGTGCTATCCGCTCCCGCTATCATCGGCGACGCGCTTCAGCGCTAGATGATTGCTCCTTGCACGCTCCAGCCACCGGCCGCTATTTGCCCTCAGAGGACGGCCGGAGTCGACGTGAGGGGACGTTGCGGATCCGGGCGGGGAGACCTCGCAGGAGCGTCCTACGCCGTGCCTCTGGGTTACCCCATTGTCAAAAGCGGCTTGATGTCAGATCGTGCTGGCCAGAACGGGAGGCTATGCCGATGACAAGCCAGGGGCTCACGCAACAGCCCGCTCCGAACATGCCTGCCCGTAATCCGTGGCTGACGGACAGCGTCTATCCCACGTCCCACCCGTAAAGAAGATCGGGTCGGAAACGGTCATCTTTGCGAGCGGCACACTTGGCATTCGCAAGATACTTGCGACCGGAAAAGCCTTCGAATCCCTCTCGTTCATGCCCTACCCCGGTTACGAAGAGAAGGCTCGAAAGGCGGGCGATCAAGCCGTGGCGGAGTTGCTGGTCGAATTCGACGCGGGGCGACGCGCGAAGGACGAGGTGAAGTTACTCGATGCCATTGGTGGCTTTGAGCGGTTGGGCGTGACCCGCGATGACGGCATCAACGGCGTCTACAACCTGTTCGACCGCGACGGCTTCCACTATTGCGTTTTCGGCGGGACGAAGGGGTGGGGTTCGGGCGAGAAGGCTCCGGAGAGGAGTCCTCAATTGGCGGTGGCACCCCTCACGGCTTAACCATCGATCTGAACTGCTCAGTCATCCAGTTGATCACAACCCGCAGGCGCGGCGACAATTGCCGCGTGTGTGAATAGAGGACATGGACCGGCAGCGCCGAGGGGGGAAACTGCGGCAGCACTTCGACGAGCTTGCCGGACGCCAGCTCGGCGGCGGCGCGATAGCGCGGTATCTGAATGAGGCCCAACCCCATGCAGGCCGAAGCGACGTTGGTCTCGGGACCGGTTACGGTGACGAAGGAGGGCAAGGACAGGCGACGCGATTTGCCGTCGACCAGAAAATTGAACGGCGCGACTTCGGGCGCATCGGGCGCATAGAAGCCGACCATGTGGTGTCCGTCAGCTTCCAGCGCGTCCACCGACTCGGGCATGCCGAACCGGCTGATGTAGGACGAGCTCGCGAAGGTGCCGCGCTCGAGCGTCGCCAGGCGGCGGCGGATCAGAGCGCTGTCCACCGTGAGCTCGCCCGCGCGTAACATGCAGTCGAACCCCTCGCGCACCATGTCGAGTGCCTGGTGCGCTTCGCTGAGGTGCAGGCGGATATCCGGATAGGCGTCGAGAAAGCGTGGAAGGCCGGGCAAGAGGAAATGTCGTGCCTGCGTGCCATGCACGTCGATTCGCACCAGGCCGGACGGCTTGACGCCGGTGAACCCAGCTTCAGCATCTTCGAGATCGGAAATCAGGTTCACGCAGCGCCGATAATAAGCCTCTCCGTCCAGCGTGGGGCTGACGTGGCGCGTCGAACGCTGGAGCAGGCGGACACCCAGGCGCGCCTCAAGCCCCTTGACGGCGTCGGTCACCGAGCTGCGCGGCAGACCGAGATCGTCGGCGGCCCGAGTGAAGCTCCTGCGCTCAACGATCCGGGTGAAGACACGCATCGCGTCGAATCGGTCCATGCTTGCTCCATTGTTCGCAGGCTCGGATAGTGAAACCGGTTTATGACCGATTATCTTGTTCGTGAAATGAATAACTTCTCTTCATCAGCCGCCCATCACACCGGCGGACAGATCAGGAGAAGGTCCATGACCGACACAAGCAGCAAGGTCACAATCGTTACCGGAGCCTCGGGTGGTATTGGGGCTGCGATCGCGCAGCGTCTGGCCCGCGACGGCTTCACCGTCGTCGTCAACTATGCCGGCAACGCCGCCCCCGCCAAAGCGCTGGTGGCGAAGATCGAGAGTGACGGGGGCCGCGCGGTCGTCGCACAGGCCGATATCGCCGATCCAGCCGCCGTCGCCCGTCTGTTCGACGCTACGGAGGCAGCGTTCGGCGGCATCGACGTCGTGGTCAACAATGCCGGCATCATGCAACTGGCGACGATCGCCGAGAGCGACGACGCGCTGTTCGACCGCCAGATCGCCATCAACCTCAAGGGCGTATTCAACACGCTGCGCGAAGCCTCACGGCGATTGCGCGCCGGCGGCCGCATCATCAACATCTCGTCGAGCGTGACCACACTGCTCCAGCCCACCTACGGCGTCTATGCTGCGACCAAGGCTGCGGTCGAGGCGATGACCAGCGTGCTCACCAAAGAACTGCGCGGCCGCAACATCACGGTCAACGCGATCGCGCCGGGGCCGACCGCCACCCGGCTGTTCCTCGACGGCAAGCCGCAGGAGGTGATCGATCGCCTGTCCAAGGCGGCCCCGCTCGAACGGCTCGGCCAGCCCGACGACATCGCCGCTGCGGTCGCCTTCCTCGCCGGCTCGGACGGCGTCTGGATCAACGGCCAGACACTGCGCGCCAATGGGGGGATCATCTGAGGCTGAACCAGCAACACTTAGATCGCAACCGCGACCCGCGCACACAATGAAAAGGACCTACGCCATGAGCAAGAAGATCATCCTCATCACCGGCGCTTCTAGCGGCTTTGGCCGTCTGACCGCCGAGGCCTTGGCAAAGGTCGGGCACACCGTCTACGCCTCGATGCGCGACGTTGCAGGGCGCAACGCCCAGAACGCCGCCGAGATGGCTCAGATATCGGCGCGCGACGGCGTCGACCTCCGCGCCGTCGAGCTCGATGTGCAGTCCGAGCCCTCGACCAACGCGGCCGTCGAAAAGATCGTCGGAGAAAGCGGCCGCATCGACGTCGTCGTACACAACGCGGGCCATATGATGTTCGGCCCGGCCGAGGCCTTCACCCCCGAGCAGTACGGCCAGCAATACGACGTCAACGTCCTAGGCACCCAGCGCGTCAACCGGGCCGTACTGCCGCACATGCGCGCTCAAAAGCAGGGCCTGCTGGTTTGGGTGTCCAGCAGCAGCACGGCTGGCGGCACACCGCCTTATCTGTCGCCCTACTTCGCGGCCAAGGCGGCTATGGACGCGCTGGCGGTGCAATATGCCCGCGAGCTGGCGCGTTGGGGCATCGAGACCTCGATCGTGGTGCCGGGCGCCTTCACTAAGGGCACCAACCACTTCGCCCACTCGGGTCGCCCAGCCGACCAGGCGCGCCTGGCCGAGTACGAAGCTGGGCCCTACAAGGGCTTCGGCGAAGAGGTGGAGAAGGCCTTCGCGGCCATCGTGCCGGACGACGCCGACGTCTCAGGGGTGGCTGACGCGATCGTGGAGATCGTCGACACCCCATTCGGCAAGCGTCCCTTCCGCATGCACTACGACCCGACCGAAGACGGCGCCAATGTCGGCTTCACGGTGCTCGACCGTCTGCGGGCCGAGATGCTGCACCGCGTCGGCCTGTCGGATCTCCTGAAGCCGGCAGTGCTGAACTGAGATGCCGACTGAACGAGGCTGGGGCCGCGTCCAGACTCAGCCGCGCCGCTCGCGCGTCAGGTTGGCGAGGGAGAGTCGCCGACGTCCGACGATCCACAAAGTCAAACAAAGGAAGGCCGCCGCGAGGCGGTCTTTCCATTTGAGACGACACCCCAATTTTAAACCCAAATTTCCCCTTCCCCACGACTTCCACCGCCACAATGCACTACGGCCGCTTAACGTCGACTCCAGCCGTCCGCTTCGCGCGACCTAAAAACTAGGCAGTCACCCGAGGGCGGAAATTCCCTCAGGGGCAGCAGCGCGCTAGGGCTGGGGGGCAAGAAATAGCGCGCCAACGCCAGTGTCGCATTGTTCCGTCGCTCAACGCAAACGGGCGCCCGAAAGCCGCCCACCGCCTGCGGTTAGATTGAGGCGCCAACGAAACCTTGGTTATGCTTATCCGTGAGCCTCGACGTGGTCGAGGAGGCGATGCAGCACCTCATCATGTGCCTCCAGATGCTCTTCCAACGTGAATGGTAAGATCTTCTTTAGCATCGGTTCGGTCATCTCCAGAACAGTAGTTAAGGCCTTAAGCATTATTACCGCGTCGAACATGCCGATCGCAAACACCTTTGGATCTCGGCCATAGTGCTTGGCGATTGCCACAAGATCATTTTCTCTTGGCGTTTTAACGATTGCCTCCAATCCACCAGAAACCTCTTGAAGGTCGGCCAAAGCCTGATCCCAGCACCGCTGGATCCCCCGCAGTCGTTCGTGAAGGTCCTCAGTGGTCATAGCGTTTCCGCCTTTCTCGCGTTTGGGATAGGCCCGCGCCAACAGGACCGCGGCCTGCCCGCCGCTATCCTAAGGCGATTGCGAATCAACCCTAGGACCGAATCAATGCCCTTTCACACTCCGCCCAGCGCGGAAGTTGCCGGATATGCCGGTTTTGCCCTTTTCGAAGCACTTAGCGATCTTCTCATCATCAACGATGTTTTGACACGAAACGAGGTCGACGAACTCATCGCGAGAACGGCCTCGCGCCTCCAAGCATCTCCAAATGAGATCGGCCGTCGCACAGCGGACTTCGTCCGACAGCTCGGCGAACAATAACCTCCACCGCATGGTCCATCGGCTCGCTGACGCCGAGATCGGCGCGTCAGTTGCTTGCGGCCTATCCGGATGCTGCCCTGCTCTCCTCCGTCTATGGCCTATCCTGTCTCTCTCCTCCCTTTCCGATCTGCCTCAGGCATCGGAGAAAATGAATGCGACGCGACTTCGAGGCTTCCCCTGCCTGTCGAGTGACGATCGAGAAGGATCCTCTTGACACAACCAACCGGTTGCAATTAACGCAGCGGAACGGTGCTGGACGGGAAGCTTTACGATTCCGAGATCCAAGATTGTCGACGAGCGCCTGATCGCCAAGGTCAAGGCGCTGCGCGAAGAGGGCAGGACGCAGGAGGAGATTGCGGTCGAGCTGGGCGTCGTCCAGTCCACGGTCAGCGCCGTTCTGCGGCGAGGCGGCCTTGACGGCCGTCTGCAGGTTGATGCCTCTTCCGTCGCTGACGATCGAGACAGGCGGAGGGGTCGAGGTTCCCACTAACCCAGCAAAGGGGGCTCCGACCACGGCGGACAGCCGTTGCCGGGCTCGATGCGCGCATAATGCCGGAAAAGGAATGACCGGCGTGAGGGGCTTGGGAGGGTCGCGGAGATCCGGGTCAGACCCCATGCTTGGCGATCCCGCCCGCCGCTGCTGTAAAACGCCTCACCAAGGGCCGCGGGGCGAGTTGTGTGCGGATGCGCAAGCTTCACGCAATGCCGGGCGGAGCCATGAAAGCTCCGCCCGGCATCACAGTCAGGCGCACGCTAATTCAAGCGCCCTGTCAAAACACGCGCCATGGGCCGGCGACAAGGGTTTGGGACGAAACGGAATTCCGAAACCTGCCGGGGCTGGCGGAGGGTCGTCATCGTTGTCGTTGGCGCCAGGCGTGGGGCCAACCCGCCTCAGCAGCCTTGAAATCACGCCACGCCGGCGGCTCGAAAGTGGCAACCGTTCGCAATCCTCTCGACGGGCTGGCGCGACATCATCGAGCAAAACGAGCGCTCGTAGGATCGCATCAACTTCGACAACAGCACCGCTATCGAGGCGCCGCAAGGAGGGGGAGTTCTCGACCGCCCGGGCATCCGAGATCCACGACGCCAGGAGGGCTCTCTTTTCTGCCAAGGGCAGATCAGGATCGCACGCGACGTCATCAGGGTGGATGTAAATCGCTGCTCCGCGTGATCGCTGAAGCTGCAACGATGCAAGGGGGGTCGTTCGGAAAGAGTTAAAGCTTTGGCTCATCTCCATTCTCCGCAATCAGGGGCCTCCCAGTCGCGCGACCGGGAGGCGCAGGATCCGGGTTGCTGTTTACGCGACCTTCTTGGCGGTTGCGTCTATCTGCTTCGTTTGATTGTCCTGCTTCGCGGCTTTCGCCCCGGCGCCCCCAATCTCGATGCGCCGCGGCTTCAGCTGCTCCGGCACCTCGCGCACGAGGTCGATCGTAAGCAGCCCATGCTCTACGCTCGCGTCGATGACCTTCACATGGTCGGCAAGATTGAAGCTCTGCTTAAAGCTCAGGGGGATGCCCTGATGAAGCAATTCCGGTTGCTCGCCCTTTTGACCCGTCACCAGGAGCGTAGCTCCGTGCTGGACCAATTCAATTTCGTTCTCGGCGAAGCCGGCGACGGTCATGGTGATCCGGTACTGGTCTTCGCTTTTCTTCTCGATGTTGTAAGGCGGCCAATCGGACCGAATGCTCTGGTCGAGCAAATCGAAAAGCCGGTCGAAGCCGACCGTCGACCGATAGTAGGGAGTAAAGTCAAAAGCTGGCATAGCCACATCCTCCGTGAAGCAACATGGATATGATTGGCCGGCGCGCCGCCGGCCGCACTTGTCGAGCCGCTAGGCCTCGACGCGGAGCGATTTGGGTAGCGAATGGGAGGCGTCAAGAGCCCCTAATAAAATTTTTTTTGTAGAACGAAATCCGATGCTTACTGGATGAAGCGGGCTGGGATACAGGGCTTTGGTGGCCCGATAAGGGTTACTGCAACAACCGGAACAACGAGGCGATTTCGGAGTTGTAAACGTCCCTCGGACGCGCAGAACAGAAAAACATGCTCCACGGCTATATTGTCGATCCTGAGACGGGCAAGGTTGTCGCTGTAATTCGCCACGGCGAGGTTTTTTGCCAAGACGAAGAGGGAGCGAAGATTGCCACCGTCGTCAAGGGCAATTTGTACGATCTCAGCGGGAAATTCGTCGGTCGTCTCGATGGGCCCCACGCGATCGACGTGAGAACGTGGTCCATGCCAATCGCAATGCGGAACTTCTTGAAGATGACACCGCGCGTCATGCCGTTCCCGCTGTCGCAAGGCAATGCGAGAACTGATCCGGGCTTTCGCGCGGACGCGCGTGGAGCGTTTAGCGGGCTCGATGCAAATTCCGGTGCCAGACCCCCGCGGGGAGGTTCCTGAGGCTAATGGCTTACCACTGCCCGGGCTAAGGTCTACCGCATACGCGGAGCCTCTCTGGGGCTCCCGGCCTCTGTTAAACAAACGGAAAAAACGTAGACGCCGCTGCGCGACGGGTTACGGGATGTCCGCCGGTGCGACGGCAGGAATGCGCAAATAGCGCAGACCGTGCGAAAACTCCCCGAGTTTCGGGTGAAGTGGTGCGAGGAGCGAGCGGTGGGGAATTCGGGCCGTTTGGGGCTCGTTAGCTGCCGGATG
>JGI12659J15293_10000688_pt1 | contig 10981 bp, 10 predicted proteins | sample JacPinW_OM2H0_O1_FD_15293 | JGI IMG/M metagenome (IMG submission 15293) | reverse complement strand
TGCACGATATTTGGAGGGCATTCGACGACGCGGGCATCGAATTCTTTAGCAGTCTCACCGACTACCCCGACGGGGTCGTGCTAGGCGATTTCGCGCATGAAAGAGGCTTCACAGATCACAGCGAGGGCGTCTCCCTCCGACTTAGTCGTAGACACGGCGACGAATAAGGCTTCCCCCAGGCTTCCCCGAAATCGCCTCTTCGCCGTCGTTTTTCCGCTAAACATTTGATTTTCTTGGTGAGCGCGGTGGGAATCGAACCCACGACCCTCTGATTAAAAGTCCGAGGTCTAACCTCCGCATGGTACCGCACTGGGTAGCACAAGGCTTGCAATCCCCACAAAAACGGTCTAGGCCCTCTGACTTTAGGACGCATGAGGACGCACCCGATGGCTTCACGGTGTTACCCAGGTGTTCCCCAGAAAGGGCTTTGAAATGAAACTGACCAAGGCGACGGTCGCCGGACTTACCCTGCCGGCAGGCTCCGGTGACAAGATCTATTGGGACGACGACATCCCGCTGTTCGGGGTCAGGCTGCGCAAGGGCGGGTCGAAGGGCTGGGTTTTCTGGTATCGGCTCGGCGGCCGAGCGAGCCCGCTACGCAAGATGGCTCTAGGAGCAACAAGCGCGGTGTCGGCAGCCGCGGCGCGCGCCGAGGCGGCCAAACACTATGCCAAAGTCCGACTCGGCCAGGACCCGGCGAGCGAGAAGGCCGAAAGCGTCGTGCGGGCAAGTGAGACGTTCGCGTCAGTGCTTGAGATTTTCCTCGCACGGCAAGCCGAGCGGCTGAAACCGCGTAGCTATGTGGGCGTCGAATATCATCTGCGGATTCAGTCGAAGCCATTTCATCGGCTGCCGCTCGCCCAGATTGATCGGCGTGCCGTCGCGAGGCTGCTGGCGGAGATTGGCGTGGCCAGCGGACCGTTTGCAGCCAATCGACTGCGCGCCAGCCTGATGACTTTTTTCACATGGTGCATGCGCGAGGGACTGATCAATTCGAACGTTGTGATCCTGACGAATAAGAACGACGAAGGGGGAGGTCGCGAGCGCGTCCTATCCAATGACGAGCTGCGGGCGATTTGGGCGGCGACTGCCGGCGGGGATCAATATTCCGCCATCGTCAGGCTCCTGCTTTTGACCGGAGCGCGCCGCGACGAAATTGGCGGATTGAAATGGGACGAGATCGACCTCGGCAATGCGGTGATCTCGTTGTCCGGCGAACGGACAAAAAACTCGAAATCGTTCGAGATCCCACTCACGTCCGCTGCGCTCGCGATCCTTGAGGCGCAGCCAGGCCGAGATCGCGCATTCGTTTTTGGAAGAGGACAAGGCGGATTCAGCGGTTGGTCCAAGAGCAAAATGGAGCTTGACCGGCGCGCGAACATTGCGCCTTGGCGCATGCATGATCTGAGACGAACCGTATCGACGGGCATGCACGACCACTTGGCCGTGCAACCGCACATCGTCGAGGCGGTCTTGGGCCACATCAGCGGCCACAAGGGAGGCGTCAGCGGCGTTTACAATAAGGCCGCATACCGCACCGAGAAGGCGGCTGCACTGGCGCTGTGGGCCGAGCATGTGCTCGCTGTCGTTGAGGGCAGGCCGGCCAAGATCGTCAGCTTGCGAGCATGACAAGCGTTGAAGGGGGCACAGGGGGGATAGTTAGCTTCAGCTAGAGGAGCTCGCGATGCCCTCGCGCTCTATCGTGAATTGGCGGCGATGAATTACCGAGATTGTCCAAGCATCGTTCGAGAGTAGAAGAGTCGATCAACACGAGCGTCCTCAGCGGCGATGACCAAGACCGACGCCGATTGTCTTCGCCTTTTGGCGGACCGCCGCCTCGGTTCGTTTCATCGCCTTCGCGACCTCCACCACGGGTGTCCTCGTTTTCGAATGGGCCTTGAGTTGCCGCAGATCCTCTTTGGTCCACGGATTGCGAACAAAGGTCTTCTTTTTTGGCATGGCGTTCACCTGCTCCCTCGGACGGATCGGTGTTGCTATCGTCGCAGCCAATGATGAGCCGACACGATTGAGGCTGTCGTCCTATAATCATGTACCATACCGTCTGATGGACGAAGGGCGGATTCGCAAGATCATCCACATCGACATGGACGCGTTCTATGCGTCGGTCGAGCAACGCGACGATCCCACCCTTAAGGGCAAGCCGGTGGCGGTCGGCTATCCGGCCAAACGCGGTGTCGTTGCTGCTGCGAGCTACGAGGCGCGCGGTTTCGGGGTGCGCTCGGCTATGCCGTCAACCGTCGCGATGCGGAAATGCTCCGAACTCGTGTTTGTCCCGCCAAGGTTCGACGTTTACCGCGAGGTGTCCAAACAGATTCATGCGATCTTTAAGCACTACACCCCGTTGGTCGAACCGCTCTCTCTCTCGATGAAGCTTATCTGGACGTAACCGACAATCTTAAGCGCATCCCGACTGCGTGGGAGACCGCCAAGGAAATCAGGGCGCGCATCTACGAGGAAATTAGGCTTACAGCCTCGGCCGGAATTTCCTGCAACAAGTTCCTCGCCAAGCTCGCATCGGACCATCGCAAACCAAACGGTCAGTTCGCGATCATGCCCGACGACGCAGAAGCTTTCGTAGCGACCCTAGCGGTAGCGAAGTTCCATGGCGTGGGGCCAAAGACTGCCGTCAAGATGCGCGCTCTCGGCATTGAGACGGGCGCGGACTTGCGGCGGCAAACCCTTTCTTTCCTGCAGAACCACTTCGGCAAGGCAGGGAGTTGGTACTACGACATCGCGCGAGGTCGGGATGGCCGGTCGGTCCAACCTGACCGCGACCGAAAGTCGTCGGGATCGGAGACGACTTTTCCAGAGGACTTGACCGATCCCGTTCAAATCGAGGCCGGAGTGATTGCGATGGCCAACGATGTCTGGGCCTGGTGCGAGAAGGCAAATTCTCGCGGTCGGACCGTCACGGTGAAGATCAAATGGGCCGACTTTCAGTTGTCGACTCGTAGCCGATCGGTGGAAACGGCGATCCAAACGAGAGAGAAGCTGCATCAGGTCGCCCTGGATCTGATCCGGTCCGTATTTCCAGCGCCGAAAGGCGTTCGACTCGTCGGAGTGGCCCTCTCGAACTTTCGATCGCAATCCGGCAGCGAGGCGGCTGAACTGCTTTTTCGTGAAGTGTAATCGCCGCCTAGCGAGCCGCACCCTATTCGCTGACGCCAACCGAGCGGTTTGCTTACAATTTCGAGGAGGTCCGTTCGCATTTGGTCTGACCACGGCCTTTGATACCGCTATTCCGCGATTGGCGGGCCGACATCCGCGCCGCCCCTCCCCTCAATAGCCCAGCATCGTCGCCACGCGGTCGGTATGAAACGCGGCGTCTCCGAATAGCACGGAATCGACCCGGGCCCGCTTGAGGAAGAGGCCAATGTCGAATTCGTCGGTCATGCCGATGCCGCCATGCATCTGCAGGCACTCGGCAGTCGCCGCGCACGCCGTCTCGCTTGCCTTGCGGTATGAAACGCAGCGTCTCCGAATAGTACCGAATCGACCCGGGCCCGCTTGAGGAAGAGGCCGATGTCGAATTCGTCGGTCATGCCGATGCCGCCATGCATCTGCAGGCACTCGGCAGTCGCCGCGCACGCCGTCTCGCTTGCCTTGGCCTTGGCGATCGCGACGTCGAACGCGGCGGAATTGGCGCGCGCCTCGATCGACTGTAGCGCTTGAAGCGTCGCCGACCAGGCGTTCTCGATCTCGATATGTACACATGCGGCGCGATGCTGAAGCGCCTGGAAGCTGCCGATCCGGCGATCGAACTGGCGCCGTTCCTTGAGATAGCGCGCCGTGCGCGCGAACGCCTCTTCGGCCACGCCGCAGAGCGCGGCGGAGATGACCGCCCGGCCGATGTCGACGGCTTCCTCGATCGTGGCTGCCCCGCCCTCAAGCCGCGCGTCCGCGCCGACTCGGACGCCGTCGAGAGTGACCGTCGCGACCCGCCGTCCGTCCACGAGGGTGCGGGCGTCGCGGGAAAGGCCGGCCGCGTCGGCTGGAGCGAGAAACAGCGCCGCCTCGTCCCCCGTCTTGGCGGCAATCAACATCGCGTCGGCGGCATGGCCGTCGAGCACAAACTGCTTGACGCCGTCGAGCCGCCAGCCTCCGCCCGTGCGCGTCGCCAGGGTCGCGATCGCGCCGTGGCGCGACCCCTCGTCGAGCGCGAAGGCGACGACCGCTTCGCCGCGCGCGATCCGCGGCAGCCAGTCCGCCTTCTGCTCGCGCGACCCCGCCCGGGCGAGGGCGCTCGCCGACAGAACCGACGTTGACAGGAAGGGCGAGAGCGCAAGCTCGCGCGCCATCTCGCGCGCAATCAGTCCCGCTCCGACAACACCAAAATCGAGGCCGCCAAACGCTTCCGGTACGAGGACGCTCGTCCAGCCAAGTTCGGCCGCCGCGCGCCAGAACGCCGGCGAGAACCCGAGGCCGTTTGGGTCGGCGCGCAGGTTGCGAAACTCGGCGATCGGCGCCTTCTCGGCCACCGCGCCGCGCGCGCTCGCCATCAGGAGCTTCTGGTCCTCGCTGAGGATGAGCATCGCGTTCTCAATCGGCGGGCAGTTCGAGCAGCCGCTTGGCGACGATGTCGAGCATGATTTCCGACGTGCCGCCCTCGATCGAATTGCCCTTGGAGCGCAGCCAGCCGCGGGCGACGTCCTGCGTCGGACCGAGATTGCCGTCGAAATAGAGGCCCTCCGCCCCGGCGAGCGACATCAGGAGCTCGTACCGGCGTTTGTTGAGGTCGGTGCCGTCGTATTTGAGCAGCGCCGACCGCGCCCCGATTTCGCCACCGCCTGCAGCCTCGGCGAGGTACCGCTGCCGAGTGGCCTCCGACGCGTAGGTGTCGACCGCCGTACGGGCGATCTCGGCGCGCAGGATCGGATTGGTGAGCTTTGCGCCCCTGGCCTGCGAGGCAGCCTGCCGGTCGAGCGCATGGATGTCGTAAAGGCTGCCTCCGCCCGCGATCATCTCGCGCTCATGCGTGAGCAGATATTTGGCGACGTCCCAGCCGCGATTGAGCGCTCCGACCAGGTTTTCCCTCGGGACCGCGACGTTTTCGAAGAACGTTTCACAGAACGGCGACCTGCCGGAGATGAGCACGATCGGCCTCGTTGAGACGCCCGTGGTCGCCATGTCGATGAGAAGGAAGGAAATGCCCTTCTGCTTGACCGCCTGTGGGTCGGTGCGCACGAGGCAGAAGATCCAGTCGGCTTTGTCGGCGTAGGAGGTCCAGATCTTCTGCCCGTTGACGAGAAAGTGATCGCCACGGTCCTCCGCTTTCGTCCGCAGCGAAGCGAGATCGGAGCCAGCACCAGGTTCCGAATAGCCCTGACACCAGCGAATTTCGCCGCGGGCAATGCGCGGCAAGTGCGTCGCCTTCTGCTCGGGCGAGCCAAATTTCAATAACGCCGGGCCAAGCATCCAGATGCCGAAGCTGACCAGCGGCGGGCGAGCGTGAATGCGCTGCATTTCCTCCTTGAGGATAGCGGCGTCCTCGCGCGTAAAGCTGGCGCCGCCATATTCGTTCGGCCACGTCGGCACGGTGAGGCCGCGCGCGACGCAGCGCTCGAGCCAGAGTTTTTGCGCCTCCGACCGGAACATAAAGCTACGGCCGCCCCAGCAAATATCGTCCTCGCCCGGGGGCTCCCGCATCTCGGGCGGGCAGTTGGCTTCGAGCCAGGCGCGAAGTTCAGTGCGGTCCACCGTCATCGGGCCTCCTCTTTAAGGGCCGGGAACGACTTACGGGCCGGCAGTGTCCACGGTCGGCTCGACCTTGTCGATAGGCGCGCGAATGCGCCCTTGTGGCGAGCCCCGATTTCGGCGCCCATCCAGGTCAGCGCCCCACGATTCCGACGGCGCGCTCCCCGCTTGGATGGGTGCCGACGAGCCTTGTCTTGAAACGGACCCGGCAGTCCACCCACAATAGCCCGGCGGGGCGCAAAGGCCGCCACGAGGGTATGTGGGAAGGTTATCTCAGCATCCGGGCGGCCATTCCGTCGACGCCGGCCATGGGGTCGGTGCAACGCCCGTCCGCGTCCCGCTCGATGCGCCACACCGCGGAGTTGCGGCGGCGACGGCTGTACGCGGCGGCGATCACCACTTCGAGGCGATGTGGCCCTTCGCTTTTCGCCATGAGCAAGGGTTCGCCCGGCTTCCAGCCTTCCGGCGGGGTCGCGCTCCACGCCTCGGTCAAAATCGAGTATACGACGACATCGCCGGCGCGCATCAGCGCACGGACTAGGGCGTGCGTGGTCTCCTTCTCGCCGGCGTCGCGCCAAGGAACCCCGGCGACTCTCTTCTTGCCCTCGGTGTGGATCATATGAAACAGCGGGCGGAGTTGTTCGCGCGTGCCGATGAGCGCGCCGCGCGCTCACCTCAGCCTGTTGCAGCAGAAGATCGAACTTAGTCATGGGCGCCGGCCTTAACGGCGGCGACGTGACTCCAACCTGAACGAGCATGACTGGCAGCTCACCGCAGCCTTACATTTTACTCATGTGAGTGATCACGCTCTCAAAGGGTTCGCGCGGATCTGAAATGAGGGAACAGTTCCCTAAATTCGCTGCGTGGACACGCGGACGTCGCGCGCCCGCGAGGCCGCCCGCGGCTTTGCCGTGGCTCACGACGGCGGAACGGTCTCACGCTGCCCCAAGGCGCTGTTGACCTCCCGTCGAGGCTATGCTCCAAATAGCAAACATACGATCTTTCTCTAGAGTTCATGGGAGGAATGGCGGAAACGCCGATCATTTCAACGAAATGGAGCGGCATGCCAGGACGCTTGAATGGGAAGACAGCGATTGTCACGGGTGCCGGCCAGGGAATCGGGGCGGCGATCGCGCGTTGCTTTGCTGCCGAACAGGCCCGGGTCGTCGTGGCCGAGCTCAATCCGGAGACAGGCGCGGCGATGGCGGCGGAACTTCAAGCCGCGGACGGAGACGTGCTTTTCGTGCCGACGGACGTCACGGATAGCGCTTCGGTCGCCGCGATGCATGACGCGACCCGCGCCACGTTTGGGACGCCCGACATCCTCGTCAACAACGCCGGCATCAATGTGTTTCGCGATCCACTCGCAATGAGCGATCAGGACTGGGATCGCTGCATGTCCGTTGATCTCGAAGGCGTCTGGCGCTGCACCCGCGCATTTCTGCCGGGAATGATCGAGGCTGGCCGAGGATCGATCGTGAATATCGCCTCGGCCCACGCTTTTCAGATCATTCCGGGATGCTTCCCCTACCCCGTCGCGAAGCATGCGGTCGTGGGACTCACACGCGCGCTCGCCATCGAATACGCGGCGCGCGGCATTCGCGTGAACGCGATCGCGCCGGGCTATATCGAGACGCCGATTGCGACCGAATATTGGAATACGTTTCCGGACCCGGAACTGGAAAGGAAACGCGCCTACGAACTGCATCCGCCGAAGCGTATCGGGCGTCCTGAGGAAGTGGGCTGGACCGCCGTTTTCCTAGCCTCCGACGAGGCGCCCTTCATTAATGCCGCCACCATCGTCATCGACGGCGGCCGGTCGGTCCTCTATCACGAATGACATGAACCCGTCCGGCCGGAATGGCCGTTCAAGCAGGGAGGAAACATGATGAGGCAGAGATCACACGCACGCGTCGCGACGCTGTCGTTCGTCGGGCTCGCCGCCGCGATCGCCGCGTCGACGGCCGCGACAGCTGACGACGTCAAGATGGGTTACATCAACAAGATGGGAGAGCACCCCTGGTTTGTCTCCGAAGTCGCCGGAGCAAAGGCCGAAGCCGGAAAGCTCGGCGTGAACCTCATGACTCAGGATGTTCAGTTTGACGCTAACCTGGCGCTCACGACCTTCGATACGATGGTTGGCGACGGGGTCAAAGCGATCGCCATCGTCGTGCCGGACAAGGCATTGGGCCCGGTCGTTGCAGAAAAGGCGCAGAAGGCCGGCATCCGGCTGATCGCCGTCGACGACGACATCTACACCATCGACAAAAAAATGGTACCGTATGTTGGAATGAACGCCGAGACTATCGGCCGCCAGGTGGGCGCGGAGCTGGCCAAGCTCTACAAAGCCCAGGGCTGGGACAAATTCTCGGACGTCAGAATCGGCAGCATCGAGGATCAGAAGGCAGACACCTGCATGCGCCGTAACCGCGGCGCCGAGGCAGCGTTCCTCGAGGCCGCGCCATCGTTCGACAAGAGCAACATCGTTCGCATTCCTTATGACAACCACATGGAGAGCGCTGTCACGGCGGTCACGACAACTTTAACCGCCCATCCCGAAGCCAAGCACTGGGTCTTCTACTCGTGTAATGACGATGGCGTGTTGGGCGGGGTGCGCGCGAGCGAGAACCAGGGGCTCGCTCCGACCGACGTGATTGGGATAGGCATCGATGGCAGCCGCGCCTGCGACGCATTCGGCGCGGGCAAGCCGACCGGATTCCGCGGGACGATGTATATCGACTCGGCCAAGGAGGGCGCGCAGGCGATCCAGCTCCTATACGCTTCGGTCAAGAACGATACGCCGCTGCCCGGGACGACCTATGTGAACGCCGACTTGATCACGGCCGACACCTTTGGGTCCTACAAGGACAAGCTGTGTCACAAATAGACTCGACGGGGCGGAGGGGCGAAGCGCCTCGCCGCAATCCCGGCGATCGAGGCGAGAGCGGCGGCGCTCGCGCGCGGGAAGCGGCGCCCGCGCTTGCCGCGCTCGGCGTCTCGAAGCGTTTCGGAGTGGTCCGTGCGCTCGATGACGTTACGGTCGCGGTGCGCGCGGGTGAAGTTCTCGCGCTCGTGGGCGAGAACGGCGCCGGCAAGTCGACGCTCGTGCGTCTCTTTGAGGGCGTCTATCGACCTGATCAGGGGACTCTGGCGGCGGGGGGCGTTCAACACGCACTCCGATCGCCCGCCGACGCCCACGCCCTGGGCATTCGGGTCATCCACCAGGAACCGGACATCATCCCCGATCTGTCGATCGCCGAGAATCTGTTCCTGGGCGATTTTCGCCGCATCCATGGTGTGTTCCTCGATCGCGCCGATCTCGCGCGCCGGACTCGGAGCATGCTCGCCGAATTCGGCCTCGAGAACGACTTGAGTCCATGGACCCGAGCGGGCGATCTCAGTCCGGCTCAGCGTCAGCTCATGGAGATCATGCGCGCGCTCCGCCGGGGATTGAAGGTGCTGGCGCTGGACGAACCAACCTCTTCGTTGACGGAGGACGAGGCGCAGCGCCTGTTCCGCGTGGTCCGGCGCCTGCGAGACGACGGCGTGGGGGTCATCTACATCTCGCACCGAATGCGCGAGGTTCGCGATCTGGCGGACCGCATCGCGGTGCTGCGCGACGGGCGGCTCGTCGACGAGCGGCCAACGCCCAAGTTTCCCGAAACTGAAATCGTCCAGGCTATGGTCGGACGGCCGATCGCGGACTTGTATGAGCGCAGAGCGCGCCGCCCCGGCGAAATCGCCCTTTCGGTGCAGGGCCTCACGACTAAGCGTGTCCATGATATCAGTTTCGACGTCCGTTCGGGCGAAGTCGTTGGCCTGGGTGGGCTGATGGGCGCCGGCCGTTCGGAATTGGCCGAGGCGATATTTGGCCACGATCGAGCACTTGCGGGCTCTGTCGCCGTAGACGGCCGGCCGGTTCGGTTGCGAAGCCCCGCCGACGCCATCGCCGCCGGAATTGGGTTCGCGCCGGAGGATCGGAAGTCCCAGGCGCTGCTCCTGCTGCGCAGCGTCAAGGACAACATTTCACTCGCAATTCCCGACCTCATTAGCCGACTGAACTTCGTCAATGACGGCGACGAGCGTCGCATCGCGGCCGCGCTCGTCGACCGGCTTCGCATCAGGACGCCAAGTCTCGACGCGTCGGTGTCCAATCTGTCCGGAGGCAATCAGCAGAAGGTCGTGCTCGGGCGTTGGCTGGCGCGCCGCCCGAAGGTGCTGATCCTCGATGAACCCACGCGCGGCGTCGATGTCGGCGCCAAGGCCGAAATTTATCGCCTCATCGCCGAGCTTGCGGCGGAAGGGATCGCCCTCTTGGTGATTTCCTCGGAAATGCCTGAGCTGCTTGGCCTCGCCGATCGGATCCTTGTCATGGCTGGCGGCCGCGTCGTCGCTGAAATGCCCCGCGAACAGGCGAGCGAGGAGCGCATCTTGAGCCTCGCGATGGCGGACAATTTGACTAAAAGTACCACGGCGCAATGACCGACCTGAAGATGGAGAGCGTGTCGAACGCTGCGGATCGTCCCGTCCGCCGCGCAGGTCTTGGCGGCCTAATCGAGCGCGTGGGCACGCATAATTTCAGCCTGCTGATGGCGCTTGCCGCGTTGATCGCGATCTTCGGCAGTTTGCGCCCCGACGTCTTCTTCCTGCTGCGCAATATCCTCAACATCGGTCAGGCGATCGCGATCCTCGGAATTCTGGCGACCGCTCAGACGATCGTCATCATCTCGGGCGGACTCGATATTTCGGTCGGCGCCATGGTCGGCTTGTCGACGGTCTGCATCGCCCTCGCGGTCGGGTGGACCGGCTCCCCTACCCTGAGCATCCTGTTCGGCGTGGCGGTTGGAGCAATCGCCGGGCTCGTCAACGGACTGATCATTACGGTCGGCCGCATCAACGCCGTCATCGCCACGCTCGGCACGATGGCTGTATTCCGAGGCGTCGCTTTCATCATCTCAAACGGTCAGTCGATCAGCATTTTCGATCCCGCGTTCCGATTCATCGGCGACGGCAAGATTCTTGGCGTACCCGTCACGATTCTGGTGCTCGTCATCGTCGTTGTGATCTTCTTCGTGCTGATGCGCTACACTGTCACCGGCCGAAACATTTACGCCATCGGCGGCAATCCGGTCGTGGCCCGTCTCGCGGGTCTCAACGTTCGCGCCTATCAGATCGGGATCTACACATTGAGCGGCGCGACGGCGGGTCTCGCGGGAATGTTGCTTGCCGCGCGAACCGGATCCGGACAGCCGATCTCCGGATCCGA
>JGI12659J15293_10000687_pt1 | contig 10992 bp, 10 predicted proteins | sample JacPinW_OM2H0_O1_FD_15293 | JGI IMG/M metagenome (IMG submission 15293) | reverse complement strand
CCTCAATGAAGGTTTTTCGTTCCAGCTCATTTGTCATTCGCGGCGACCGTTTTGCCGGCGGCAGCGGAACCTGCCCCGCCGCTGTACCAAGGTATTAGAGCTCCAAACCAAGGCGCTATAGCTGTCATCCGCTCAGATGCACCGACAATCCGCACGCTCAATAGAATGAGGCGAGCGACCCGCGTAGGTTTGCAGTCGAAGGGGCTCTGTCTTGAAGTTGCGGCCAAGCGTCGGCCAATCAACGTCTCCTTCGAACCAAACGAGGACATCATGAAACGGCTCATTGCGGCAGCGTTCGCGGCGGGTTGCCTTGTTTCGCCCGCTCCCGTTTTCTCCGCCGACAACGACGCGGGCGCGTTCGACAAATGGCTAAGTCCGGATGCGCCGGCGTGCGTGCCCGTCTCTGCCGTGGCTACGCTGACGGACCTCACGCCGGAACAGTTCCAGTTCGTGCGCGCGCTCTACATCGCGATTCCGCCAATTTCGCGAGAACTGCCTCCCGGCGATCATGCGATCATGGCAAGTTCGGGCGGCGCCGTGATGGTCGCGCTCGTCGCCGACGATCAGGCTTGCGCGCGGTTTCTCGCCCCCGATTTCGTCAAAACAATGCTGGCTGAGGTCGGCGAGGGCATGACTGTCAAGGTGGGCACACCGCTCTGACCGAGCGCACTCTATTCGAGGATGAAGGCGCAACGGTTCAAGCCCCGCTTCCGCGGATTCATAGGTTGCGCCATCGCCGAAGCAAGGAGCCCGGTTTGATGTCAGACGGCGAAACCCTCTTCCTTTCCTGGCTGGTCGGCCTCGCGCTCTCCAGCGGCTTGTTCCTCCAGATCCTCGAGCGCCGGGCGCGTGTGGAGCAACCTTTTGTGTCCCGCCGCGTTCACGCAAGACCAATTTCGCCGAAACATGGAGCTTTGTCTCATGCTCGAGCTCACTAGCCCCTTCATCCTCTGGCCGATCGGCGTCGCGCTTGCCGGTTTGTTGTTCTTCGAGATTGCCAAGCACTGCTGGCGGGTGGATCCCGCGCCTCGCGGCGTCGAGGCGAGATCGAAGGCGAGCGGACCCGAGCGGCTGGCTGCAAGCGCCCCGCTACGCCCGGCGAGCGCGCCCTGGCCAAGCGGACCTGCGGAAGCTCAAGGAATATTTGCCGGGAACGCGCCCGGCTGGTCGATCCCGTCGGTCAACTTCGTACCGATCCGATGCGAGGCCACAGTGATGGTCAGCATCCGCGTGATCGGCGAAGACGACGCCGTCGTCCTGGCCGGCGGTCAAGCGGAGTTCGAGCTCGACGCAATGGCTTTGTGACCGCGCCAAGATCAGGTCTTGGCTACAGTCGCCAGTTTGTGGCCGGAATCTGACGGCGATGGTCGGTGGCGCGCTTCAGGTCGGCTTTGTCGCGCCGGCGCCGAGCCACGGATGCGCCGCGACCCAGGCTCCGGCGCTCGCCAGCCGATAGAAAATGACGACGTGAATGAAAATGAGGCTCGGCACCAGGAATCCTGGAACGATGAGCCAGGGCAGGGTGGTCATGATGGCGGTCGTGGGCGGCCCGGCAAACGCCTGAAGCGGACCTGGCGCCGATAGGGCGCCAAGCGCGATCGCGGTGACGAGATCTGCGATCCCGATGACGCTCCACACAAAAACGAGCGGCGCGACACGTCGGCCGAAGCGAATGAGCAGCCAGGCGATCGGCAGCGCCGCGGCACCGGCGAAAATGTCGCCCCAGCCCGCGCTCGGCGCGAACGGCGCTGGTAGTTCGCCCGCGGCATAGAGGAGCACAAACAGCGACCCTGGGAGGATTCGAATCGCATTTACCGCAACCAGCGCTGGCAAAGGCGCGGCCAGCATGGCCGCCCGAATCGGTCCAAAGGCGAAGAAGGCGCTGACCAGCGCCGCGACCGGCAGCCCGACAGTCAGGCCCAGAGCGGGAACGCCGAATCCGCGAACAGGATCGAGCGCCGCGCTCGCGCCGATCGTGACCACGAGCGCGAACCAGGCGGTGAGAACGCCGGCGACCGTGAGGCGCCCGCGCGGCGTCTCGGCCATCGCGTAAGCGAGACAGCCGATCACGATTGCGGCGCTAGCGGTCAATCCGATTGTCGACAGAATCTCCAACATGACGCTTTCTCCTTCTCAGTGTAGATACACCTATGCGTTAAATTTTTTTCAGCTTTGCGCTCCTCGGGATGCCGCTCCAGCCGCTAAAGCCGCGTCCTGCGCTTTCTTCCAGAAAGGGAAGGCGCGTCGCGCGGCCTCTTCGCCGGCCGGCGTGATCGCGACTTCGCGGACGCGACGGTCCTCGCCTTCATGGATTTGAACGAACCCGTCGCGAACCAGACGACTGAGGTTGCGGGTCAGCGTGGTCCGCTCAAGACCCTGGAATTCCGCGAGGCGGGTGGTCGGAATAGGGCCGGTTTGAACCAGCGTCGCCAGAAGCGTGAACTGCGTGCCTCGAACGCCCGACCCTCGCATCGCCTTTTCGAAGGCGCGGGTCAGGGCTCGACTGCGGCGCCGCGCGGCGGTGCAAACGCATTGCCGGGTGGCGACGAAGTCGACTTGCTCGGGCTTCATGCCACGTGTATATACACTTTTGCTCCAGCCGTCAAGGGCGCATGGGGCCGGAGGCGCGGCGCGCCATGCTGACCGCCTTCCAGCAAAACGTTGCGAGGGCCGAGGGACAGAAAAAGACACTTAAGCGATTGAGAATATTGAGTCGCAACCAGAGCCGCGCGCGTGCTACCGCGCCTGCTCCCAGCCGCCCTCGTCGCTCTCGCGCCAGTAGCTGATCGAGCGGCCTTCGTCCTTGAGCCGCCGCCATTCGCCCCGCGCGTGGGCGAGCGCCGCCTCGTCGCGCCCGTCGAACATGAGAACGACGAGATCGAACGCCCCGTCGGCCTCGTCGGCTTCGACGCCGGAAAGCCTGACCAGCATGGTCGCGGCGTTGGGGTTGTCCGGTTCGCTGGTCAGAAAGATCGGCTGGGTCATCGGATCGCCGTCGCCGGCCGCGCCATGGGGAAGAAAGCTCGCGTCGTCGTAGGTCCACAGCCGCTCGTTAAGAGCGGCGACCATCTCGTCGGAAGAGGCGCGCACCAGGACGCGCCGGCCTTCCTCCAGCGCCCTCTCGAGCAAGCCCGGCAGCGCCTGATCGACGCGTCGCCGCTCAAGATGATAAAAGCGGACCTCCGTCACTGGCCCGCGGGGCCGACGATGATGAAGGTGCGGTCGGAGCCGGTCGCGATCAGTCCGAGGCTCACGCCTCCGGGTGCGTGCTCTTCGGTCTTGCCTGCGACATAGACGTCGCCGCGCTCGCGCGAGGCGGCGAGATATTCTCCCGCATCGGTGCTCATGCCATGCAGGACGCCGCGGCTCTTGGTGGCGTCCCAGCCCAGCGCCGCCTTCAGGGCCGCCGTCTGAAAACGCTCGAAATTGGTGGTCGTGCGGGCGTTGGCCGGTTCGCCGATGCGCGCCTCGAAGCGCAGGAACTGATCGCCGCGACAAGAGAGGGTCCCGTCGACGTCCACTTTGGTCGTAATGTCGAACATATCCGAAGCGGAGCGCGTTCGGGATACGACGACGGCGCGCCCCAGCTCGACCTGCATGTCGCTGGCTTCCGCCCGCAGGCTGCTTGAAAAGGCGTCGCATCCCGCGATCGCCCACGCCGGCCCAACTGAGGCGGTCCAGGCGGCGCCAAGCGCGAAGATCGTGGACCGAATCCGCATCCTGACCCCTTCCGCCCGATTCTCGAATCAATTCGTCAATGAGAACCTAATCTTCGTAGGAATCCGCCATGAGACGATTGAGGAGACGCACGCCCCAGCCCGAACCCCAGGATTGATTGATGTCGGAAGGCGGCGAACCCATGGCGGTGCCGGCCACGTCGATATGCGCCCACGGCGTCTCCTTGACGAATCGCTGCAGGAACTGCGCCGCCGTGATCGAGCCGCCGTGGCGACCCCCGGTATTCTTCATGTCGGCGAATTTGGAATCGATCAGCTTGTCATAAGCCGCGCCGAGCGGCATGCGCCAGACCTTTTCGCCGGACGCCTCGCCCGCGGACGCGAGCCGCTGGGCAAGCTCGTCATTATTGGAGAAGAGCCCCGCCGCGTCATTCCCCAGCGCAACGATGATGGCGCCGGTCAGCGTCGCCAGATCGATAATCGCCCGTGGGGAATAGGTCTCTTGCGCGTACCAGAGCGCATCGGCCAGAACGAGCCGGCCTTCGGCGTCCGTGTTGACGATCTCGATCGTCTGTCCCGACATGGAGGTGATGATATCGCCCGGCCGCATCGCATCGCCGTCGGGCATGTTCTCGACCAGGCCCACGACGCCGACCACGTTGACTTTCGCTTTGCGGGCGGCGAGCGCATGCATGAGCCCGACGACGCAGGCCGCGCCCCCCATGTCCCCCTTCATATCCTCCATGCCGGCCGAGGGCTTGATGGAGATCCCGCCCGAATCGAAGCAGACCCCCTTGCCGACCACAGCAATCGGTTTTGTGCGCTTTGACCGCGACCCGTTCCACCGCATCGCCACAAGGCGGCTCTCTCGCGCTGATCCTCGTCCGACCGCGAGCAGCGCGTTCATCCCCAGTTTGCCCATCGCTTTCTGGTCAAGCGTTTCCACGACGACGCCGAGCTTCTCCAGCGCTTTGGCGCGATCGGCGAATTCGATGGGGAAGAGGACATTGGGCGGCTCGTTGACCAGATTGCGCGCCAGTTCCACGCCTTCGGCAATGGCGAAGCGCTCTTGTCCGGCCACGCGCGCGGCGGCTGCGTGGCTCGAGCCGATGACGAAATCGGGCGTCTCGACGCCATTGTCCTCCGAGTCTTTCTTGCGCGTCTTGTATTTGTCGAACCGGTAGCCGCGCAGGCGAAGGCCGAGGGCAAAATCGGCTGCCGCCGAGCCGTCCCACGTTCCCGACGGGGCCTCGAAGGCGACCTCGACCCGCTTCGCGCCAGTCACTTTGCCGAAGATGAAGCCGCCGAGCGTCATGAAATCGACCGGGGCGTTGTCCTTGCCCGGCGTGACGCCGACGACGACCAGCCGAGAGGCGTCGAGGCCGGAGGGCGCGAGGATGTCGAGCGCGGTGCGAAGGGCGGCGCGAAAGTTGGAGGCTTTCGCCGCAGCGCGGATGAGCGGTTCGAGATCGCCGAACTGGGCTGTCACGGTCGCGGCAGGTTTCATGTCGGCCCCGACAAAGACCACGAGCGCGCTGCCTTTGGGCGCGGACAGAGACCCGAAGGCGATCTTGACGGCTCCGCTCATCACCAACGCCTACCCTTCGTTCGGATTTAAGGACTTCGGGCCAACCGACGGGCAGCGCTGGCGGCTGGCGCCGACATATCAGAGGGTTTGCCGCGCACGTCAATAAGCCGCCGCGATTGGGCGCCATCTTTCACCTGATGGGGTCTCACCCTGGGGAGAGGAGCAAGTCGCCTTGCAACGACACGATGCATCGGGCAAGCGCTGGGAGCGAACGGGCGTCCCCTGACGCGCGGCCGTTCACCCCTCAAACGATACGGCGGATATGATCAAGATCGAACGCTATCTGCTCAGGACGGCGACCATGGCCTGTGTCTCGGGCCTGGTGGTCCTGACCGGTGTCGTCTGGGTGACCCAGGCCTTGCGGCAGATCGACCTGATCACCAGCAAGGGCCAGACCATTTTGTTATTTCTCTGGATCACCGCGCTTGCGCTGCCCTCGCTCGTGGCCTTCATTGCGCCCGTGGCGCTGTTTGCGGGCGTCCTTTACACCCTCAACAAGCTCAACGGCGATAGCGAGCTCGTCGTCATGGCCGCTTCGGGCATGTCTCCTAGTCGGCTATTGCGCCCGATGGCGCTCCTCTCAGGGGCCGTATTTGCGATCGTGGCCGTCCTCTATATCCAGGTTCTGCCTTGGAGTTTCGGCGCAATCGAGAACCTCACGACGTTCGTTCACGCCGATTTCATCGCCAACTTCGCCCGACCAGGCGCCTTCTCCCAGCTCGAGTCCGGATTCGTATTTCACTTTCGTGAGCGCACCCCCGATGGGGCGCTGCACGGGGTGTTTATGCAAGACCAGCGGGACCTGACCCGGGTTACGACCTATATAGCCGAAGCGGGGAAAACGGTCGATCGCGACGGAACGAGCTATCTCCAACTGTCCAAGGGCGTCCTATTGCGGCCGCAGTCGGCTGGCGACTCGGCGATGGTGACCTTTGATGACTACACCATCGATCTATCGCAGTTCATGCATGCCGTCAGCACGATGAAAAGGCCCCGCGAGCGGTCCACCGCGCAATTGATGGCGCCTGACGCCAAGGATCAGGCGGATGAAGCCCTGTTGGGCCATATCCGCAGCGAACTGCTCGACCGCCTGGCCAGCCCGCTCTACGCTGTCGCCGGCGGTCTCATCGCTTTTGCGGCGCTTGGAGAGGCCCGGACGACCCGCCAGGGGCGAGGCGTTGCAATCGCAGGGGCTGTTCTCGCGTTTGCCGGCGTGCGCATGCTAGGGATTGCAGCCACGACTCTCGCCGTCGGCGCGCCGTCTGCGGCCGTTTTCGTGTGGACGATTCCTCTCGCCGCCTGCCTAGGCGCCTTGGCGCTGATCTTTCGGCGAGCAATTCTGGCGCTCGCCGAGCCGCTCGCCAGGGCGCCGGCGTGATCGGCCGGACGCTGTCACTCTACCTCGCCGGGCGCTTTGCGCGCACGGTCATCGCCGCGTTTATGGTGGTCTTTGTCCTCATCTACGCCGTCGATTTGATAGAGCTGCTGCGCCGTGCTGGCGATTCCCAGCGTGCGACCGGGATTCTCATGGCGGGCCTGTCGTTCCTGCGAACCCCGACGGTCGCCGAACAGGCTTTGCCGTTCGCGGTTCTTTTCGGATCGATGATCGCGTTCCTGAACCTGTCGCGAAAAATGGAGTTGGTCGTCGCGCGCGCCGCAGGGCTGTCGGTCTGGCAATTCCTGATGCCGCCTCTCGCCGTGATGGTCCTCATCGGCGTTTTCTCCGTGGTCGCCTACAATCCAGCGTCGACGTGGATGAAAGAGAAAGCGGACGAGATCGAATCCAAAGTATTCGGCGGCCCAGCCACGGGCTCGATCGGGATGTGGATTCGGCAGAAGAGCGTCGACGGCCAGGCGGTCATTCGCGCCGTAGGAAGGAGCTTGAGCGGCGCAGAGTTCAATGGGATCGAGGTTTTCAACTTTGACGACAAGGGTAATTTCGTCGAGCGGCTGGAGGCGACCTCAGGCGAGTTATACAACGGCTATTGGGTGTTGCACGACGTTGTCGTGGTGACTCCGGGTTTCGAAGCCCTCCGAGTCTCGACCTACCTCTTGGCGACGAATCTCGATCGCAGGGAGGTCGCCCAGGCGTTTGTCGCGCCCGAGACCGTGTCGTTCTGGCGGCTGCCCGGGCTGGCTGAACAGACCACGCGCGCAGGATTGGATCCCACTGCTTACGTGCTGAAATATCAGGAGCTTTTGGCGCGCCCGCTGATGCTGGCCTCGATGGTGCTGGTGGCCGCATGCTTTTCGTTAAGATTCTTCCGAATGGGCGGGATCGAATATATGGTTTCCGGTGGCGTCGTGGCGGGGTTCATGCTTTATGTGGCGACCAAAGTGGTCAGCGATCTCGGCGGAGCGGGCTTCCTCAGCGCCTCCGTGGCGGGGTGGTCGCCCGGAATCGTCGGTTGCATGTTTGGCGTGTATGTGCTGCTGCAACAAGAGGATGGTTGATGGGTTTCGCCGTCAGCTTTTCCTTTAAGTCCAATCTCCGCCGTATGCGGGCCGCGAGGATCGCACTGCTGCTCGCAATCGCGGCGGTTGCGGCGTCGACACAGTTGTTCGCCGGACCGACGGCCGCACAAACGCCGCCCGCCGCCCAGTCCGCCCAAACCAAGCCGCAGGACAAGCTGGTCATCGACGCGGATCAGCTCGTCTACGACAAGGACAAGAACACGATCTCGGCCGAAGGCTCAGTTCAACTCTTCTATCAGGGCCGCGTGCTTCAGGCCGACCGCGTAACTTATGACCGCGCGACCAAGCGTGTCTACGCGGAAGGCCACGCCAAGATGACGGATGAGCATGGCAACGTCGTCTACGGAAGTCGGTTCGCGCTCAGCGACGATTTTCGCGACGGTTTCATCGACAGCGTCCAGGTTCTGACGACCGACAAGACGCGCTTCAGCTCGCCGCGGGTCGAGCGCTCGAACGGCGATATCACGGTGCTGCAGAACGGGGCCTATACCGCCTGCGTACCGTGCAAGGACCATCCGGAACGGCCGCCATTCTGGCAGGTGAAGGCAACCAAGATCATCGAGAATCAAACGACCCACACGGTCTACTACGAGGACGCTCAGCTCCAGTTCTGGGGCTTTCCGGTTTTCTACATGCCCTATTTCTCCTCGCCCGACGCGACCGTCAATAAGCAGACCGGCCTTTTGGCACCGGCGCTCGTTTCTGGTGGCGACCTCGGCTACGGCATGAGCTTCCCCTATTTCATCAATCTGGCGCCCAACTACGACCTTACCCTCACCCCGACATACCTCTCCAAGCAAGGTTTGCTGGGAGAAGTCGACTGGCGCCAGCGGCTGTCCAACGGCGTCTACAGCATCCGTGCGACCGGAATCGACGAGCAGCAGCCTGGGGCGTTTCCGGTTTTCCCCTATGGCGCCGGAGACCAGCGCCTGCGTGGGGCGATCGAAAGCCACGGCAACTTTTTTCTCAATGACATGTGGCAGTTCGGCTGGAACGGCACATGGTTGAGCGACAAGTTCTTCCTCAACGATTACCGGCTTCAGGGCATCAACTTCGATAATTTCTATTTCCAAGACGTCGTTTCGACGGTCTATCTGCGCGGCCAAGCGGCCCAAAGCTACTTCGATCTCAGCGCCTACCATTTCGAGGGCACAACAGCGTACGACGACAATCGCACGCTGCCGACGGCTGTCGCCCCCGTCTTCGACTACAACCGGGTGATCAACGTTCCCGCCGACCGCACTAATGGACTCGGCGGCGAGCTGACGGTCGACGCCAACGTCGCCAACATCAACCAGACCAACGCCGCGTTCCAATCGACCGGTCTGCAGACCTTCGACAGCGCCTTTCACCTTTATAACGTTTGCGAGAGCCAGGTCGGAAATACGGTTGTCAATACGTATTTTCCGGGCAAATGCATGTTGCTCGGCATCGCCGGCGATTACACGCGCGCCTCGGGTCAGGTCTCGTGGCAGCGCGGCTACATCGATTCCCTCGGCGAGGTATGGAAGCCGTTCCTGTTCGCGCGCCTCGACGGCGAGGCGACCGAACTCAATGAAACCGGATCGATCACCTACGCCAGCGCGCTCGGCACGAGCACAGTCGCCAATTCGAGCCAGGCCGCCTTCTTTTCCGGTTCCGACCAGGGCGCATTCGCCCGCTACATGGCTGGCGCCGGCCTCGAGTACCGCTTTCCGTTCGTGTCCACGTCCTCCTGGGGGACGCAGACGATCACGCCGATCGCCCAGCTCATCGCCCGCCCGAGCGAGATCATTCCGAGAATCCAACCCAACGAAGATTCGCAGAGCCTGGTTTTCGACGACACGAACCTGTTCGCCTGGAACAAGTTCTCCGGCTACGATCGGGTCGAGGGCGGCACGCGGCTCAACTACGGGCTCCAGTACGTCGCCGACTTCGCCAACGGGGGCCACGCCAACTTTGTCGCCGGGGAGTCGATCCAGGTCGCCGGGCAGAATTCCTACACCCTCTATAGTCCAACCAACACGGGGCTCGAATCCGGCCTGGACAAGAAGTACTCGAACTTCGTGTTCGGCGAGACGCTGCAGCCGTTCTCGAGCCCGATTACGCTCCTGAGCAAGCAGCAATTCGACAGCTCCACGCTGCAGCTCGCGCGCTTCGACGGGATCGCAAAGGCGACCTACGCCGGCGTCACCGGCAGCGTCGACTACGCCCTCTACGCCGCCCAGCCTGCGCTTGGATACGAATTCCCGCGCGAAGGCGTGACCGGGAACGTCGCCTACAGCTTACAGAATCGCTGGTCGCTCGACGGATCGCTCGTGGTCGACTTGTCGCGCCACTACTACGACACGCTGGGGCAGACGACGCCGATCTTCTATCCCGTCGGCTATTCATTCGGCCTCGGCTACAAGGACGATTGCACGACGCTCACCGTCAGGTATTCGTCCAATGTCAGCGCGCCTGCCCTCTTCACCACGTTCCCGGGGGGGCCTATCGTTCTGAACCCGGCGACGCGCAACCAGACGCTGATGATTCAGCTCGTGCTGCGCACGCTTGGCGATGTGAAGACGAACGTCGGCCTCTGACCGTCTCGCTGTCCGGCCGGGCGAAGCCGCCCTTGGAGCCTTAAGCATGACCGGCGACATGCCGCCGCTGGCAATGACCATGGGTGACCCGGCGGGGATCGGCCCGGAACTCGCGCTGGCCGCCTGGCGCAATCGAACGCCAAGCGCGCCGTTCGTGGTTTTCGCAGCGCCCGGAATCCTGGCCGCGGCCGCCAAGCGGGCGGGTTTCGCGGCCACGATCATCGAGACCGATGCAGCTGGAGCTCAAGCCGCGTTCTCGAACGGCCTTCCGGTCGTCCCGCTCACCAACGCGGTCGAAGACGCGCCAGGGCGCTCGAGCGCAGCCAACGCAGCGGCGACAATCGAGTCGATCGAGCGCGCGGTCAAAGCGGTCCATCAAGGTGAGGCGCGCGCGGTGGTGACCAACCCGATCGCCAAGGCCGCGCTCTATCAGGCCGGGTTCAAATATCCCGGTCACACCGAATACCTCGGCGCGCTCGCCGAGGCCTGGGGCGCGCCGGCCTTTCCGGCCTTTCCGGTGATGATGATCTGGTCTGAGACGCTCAAGGTCGTCCCGGTGACCATTCATATCCCCCTCGCCCACGTTCCCAAGGCGCTGACCGCCGAGCTCATCATCAGAACCGGGCGCATCGTCGATCGCGATCTGCGCGCCCGCTTCGGCGTGGCGCGGCCGCGCCTGGCCGTCGCC
>JGI12659J15293_10000683_pt1 | contig 11007 bp, 10 predicted proteins | sample JacPinW_OM2H0_O1_FD_15293 | JGI IMG/M metagenome (IMG submission 15293) | reverse complement strand
CAGCGCCGATCGCCTACGAGGCTCCTTCCGGGCCAGCAAAAAACCGCGCCGCGTGAGGGGAGGCTGACGCATGTATCCGGGGCGCCACGCCGTTCAACGCGCCGACCAGCCGGCCATCGTCATGGGGCGATCGGGCGAAACCATCACCTATCGCGAGCTCGAAGCGCGCAGCAACCGTCTGGCGCATCTTTTGCGCGCGATTGGCCTCAAGCCGCTCGACCACTATGCCATCTTCATGGAGAACCATCCGCGGTTCGTCGAATGCTGCGCGGCCGGCGAGCGATCCGGGCTCTATTACACCGCCGTCAACTCGTTTCTGACCGCGGGCGAGCTCGCCTATATCGTCAATAACAGCCAGTCGAAGGTTCTCATCGCGTCGCAGGCCAAGCGCGAGAGCGCGCTGGCGGCGCTGAGCGATTGCCCCAAGGTCGAACTCTGTCTTATCGTCGACGGGCCGAGCGCAGGTTCGCGCGTGCGTAATTTCAGCGAAGCGACGGCCGAATTTCCCGCAACGCCGATTGCCGACGAGTCGCTGGGCGCAGCGATGCTCTATTCCTCGGGCACGACCGGGCGACCCAAGGGCGTGCTGCGCCCGCTGCCCGACCAGCCGCCCGATGAGCCGTTGTCGGCGCTCGCCGCGCGGCTGAATGTCTGGAGATTTCGCGAAGGCCAAGTCTACCTCTCGCCCGCGCCGCTCTATCACTCCGCGCCGTTGGCCGGGGTCGGCGGCACGCTCAGACGCGGCGGGACGGTCGTCGTGATGGAGCGCTTCGTCGAGGAGCGCTTCCTCGAACTCGTCGAGCAATATCGCGTCACTCACACCCAGCTTGTGCCGACCATGTTCTCGCGCATGCTGAAGCTGCCGGAGGCCGTCCGCCGCGCTTATGATCTCTCCTCGCTTGAGGTCGCAATCCACGCCGCGGCGCCCTGTCCCGTGCCGGTCAAGCGGGCCATGATCGACTGGTGGGGGCCGATCATCCTCGAGTACTACAGCGCGACCGAAGCGATGGGCATGACGGTCTGCGATAGTGCGGAATGGCTCGCGCATCCGGGCACCGTCGGCAAATCCGTGTTCGGCGAGATTCACGTGCTGGACGACGCGATGCACCAGGTTCCGGCCGGCCAGACCGGCAAGCTCTGGTTCAAAACCGCCTCGCCGTTCGAATATTTCAACGATCCGGTCAGGACCGCCGAAGTCAACTCGCCCGACGGCGCGATGAGCACGCTTGGCGATATCGGCCATGTCGATGAGGAGGGTTATGTCTACCTCACTGACCGCGCGTCGTTCATGATCATTTCGGGCGGCGTCAATATCTATCCGCAGGAATGCGAAAACCTGCTTGCCACGCATCCGAAGGTCGACGACGCCGCGGTATTCGGCGCGCCCAATGAGGAAATGGGCGAGGAGGTGAAGGCGGTCGTGCAGCTCTCGCCGGGCTGCGCGCCCGGCGCGGAAATGGAGACCGAGCTGATCGCGTTTTGCCGCGACCATCTCGCCCATCACAAATGCCCGCGCTCGATCGATTTCGAGGCCGAGTTGCCGCGCCTGCCGACCGGCAAACTCTACAAGGCCGGCTTACGCGAACGGTATTGGAAGGGCCACCAGAGCCGCATCTTGTGAACGGCGAGACGTCGGGAAGGCGCGGGCCGCTTACCGCATCGTGTCGGCCAACGCGCCGCGCTTCGTGGCGGTGGAAATGCCGAACAGGCCTCCATAGGGTTCGTCCAAGTCCTTAATCACGAGTAGGGCGTAAACCGTACGGCTGACGGCCTTCAGGCCGCGTCGCGGGGAAACTGCGTCTGGGCGATGTGGCTGTAGGTGCGCCCTTGCGCCAAGAGCTCGCCGTGGCGCCCGCGCTCGACAACGCGGCCGCGGTCGAGGACGCAGATTTCGTCGGCTTGCGCCACCGTCGACAGCCGGTGGGCGATGACGATCGTCGTGCGCCCTTCGCACAGCGTGCGCAGCGCCTTCTGGATCGCCTGCTCGGATTCGGAATCGAGCGCTGACGTCGCTTCGTCGAGTAGGATGATCGGCGCGTCCTTGAGAAAAGCGCGGGCGATGGCGATGCGCTGGCGCTGTCCGCCGGACAGCTGCATGCCATGCTCGCCGCACGGCGAATCGTAGCCGCGCTCGAAGCCCATGATGAAGTCGTGGGCATAAGCCGCCTTGGCGGCGGCGACGATCTCGTCCTCGCTCGCGCCGGGCCGGCCCATCGCGATATTGTCGCGCACCGAACCCTTGAACAGGAAGTTCTCCTGCGCGACATAACCGATCTGTTGTCGCAGCGACGCGAGGGTGACGGTCGCGATGTCCTGGCCGTCGCACAAGATCTGGCCCGACCCGGCCTCGTAGAGGCGCAGGATGAGGTTCATCACCGTCGATTTTCCCCCGCCCGAGCGGCCGACCAGCGCCGTCGTCTTGCCCGCTTCAGCGACGAAGCTGATGGCGTGCAGGACTGGCTCTCCGGGCCGATAGCCGAACACTACGTCGCGAAACTCGATCCTGCCGTTCGTGACCTCGAGTGCGGGCGCTTGCGGCGCGTCCTTCTCGTAGTCGCGCTCGTCGAGGAAGCTGTAGAGCATGTTGACGCCGAACAGCGACGCCGACAGGTCGACATGCAGCCGCGCCACCCGCTTCATCGGCTCATAGAGCATGATGACCGAGGTGATGAAGGAAAAGAGGCTCCCGGGCGGATTGCCCCGGATGATGACGGTGTAGCCGGAATAGAGCACCACGGCTGCGATCGCGAAACCGCCGAGGCTCTCCATGATCGGGCTGGTGCGCGAGCTCACGCGCGCGAGCTTGTTCGCCGCCTTCCGGAAGCCTTCGATCGCCGCGCCTTGCCGGTCGCGCATGAAATTCTCGAGGGTGAAGGCCTTGACGATGCGGACGCCTTGGGCGGTCTCCTGCATCGATTCCATCATCTGCGCGGCGCCCTGGAACTCGCTCGCCATGATCTTGCGCACGCGGAGGCCGATCTTGCGCACCCCGAACACCGCGAACGGAACCAACATCAGCGCNAGGAAGGAAAGCAAAGGATCCTGCGACACCATGACGATGACGAGNCCGACGATCGTCAGTGCGTCGCGAGANAATGTGGTGATGAGGAGGTTGAGCACGNCGCTCGCCGANTGGGCGATGAAAGCCTGNCGGGCGATGAANATGGACGAATGCGACTGGCCGTAATANCTAACCTTCATCCGCAGCATCTGATCGAACATGCGCTTCTGGACGTNGGCGACAATGCTGTTGCCGATCCGCGACATGACGACTTGCTGTCCGTAGGTCGCAAGACCCTTGACCGTGTAAATGATCACGATCGCCGCCGTGATTTCCCACACCGCCACGAGGCTGCGCCCGACAAAGACCTCGTTGATGATTTTGCCGATGATCCACGCGGAAAGAGAGGTGGTGAGCGCGATCAGGCCCATCATCGCGAAGGCGAAAACATAGCCCTTCCAGTGCTGGGAGCCCTGATCGGTCAGCAGCCGGCGCAGGACGGCGTTGGAGGGTGAATTGAGAATGGAGCGCACCCGCTCGCGGGCTCGACGCCAAACCGACAATGTTTCAGCCCCTCAGCTTCAGTCCCTCGCGCCGGCCGATGATCGACCCACACTCGTAAGCGCTGCCGGAGAATCCCGTCCAAGCGGCGCTTCCATACCATCGGCGGCGAAATTATGGAAATCGTTACATGCCTATGGTCAAGACCCAATTAAGGCCTCGTTAAGCGCGGAAATCGCGCGCTCAAGCCCCGCTCAGGTAGCGGGGACGGGCTGGCGTTTTGGGGCGCCGTGGGTGTCCGGGATCTTGTCGGCGAAGAAACTGACCAACTCGTCGTTCTCCACGTCGTCGATCGAAACGGGGCGGGTCGCGTCGTCGACATAGGTCTTGCTCGATGGGTCAGCGACAATGCGCTTCTTGATCCTGTGATAGCGCCACCCGACAGTTAGCCATTGCGCGACCACCGACACGAACTCGACTGTTCGTACGGGATAGAAAATCAGCGGATTGACGATCGGCATCCCGTGCCGGCGGCTGGTCCTGACCTTGCGGCGGACGATGCCGCATTGCAGCGGGTGGACGCCCTCGATCCGCGCTGCGGAGGAGAAGGCCGTCATCACGTCGGCCACCTTGTTCATCCTAAGCCCGGTGGCGGCGGCGCGCTTGAGCACCGTCTCGACATGCTCGTCGGTGTAATAGTGATTCCAGGCGTCGCGATAGACCTTGTTCCATTCCTCAGCCGACATCCGCGCATGGCCGGTGCAGACATGCTCGAGATCATACTTGTTCATGTCGGGGTCCATCGGAACCCCTTTGAGATAAAGGTTCTTGTGGTCCTCGGAGCCGGGCAGGGGCGTTAGGCAAAAGAACTCGAGGATATCGAGCGGCAGTTCCTTTTTGATGATGTCGATGTCTCGAGCGATCGTCTCCGGCGTATCGGTGGGAAAACCAAGAATGTACCCGGCCCAAGTCATCACCTTATGCCGCCGCCACTCCTGCAGCATGATCCGGTATTCCCAGATCTTGTTTTGTCGCTTCTTGGCGCCTTGAAGCGACTGGGGATTGATGTTCTCCAGCCCGATGAAGACCTGATTGCAGCCCGCCCGCGCCGCCTTCTCGATGAAGCCCGGAATCTTGTGGCAGAGCGTGTCGACCTGAAGGATGAGCTTGATCGGGATGCCCTTGTTTTCCCTCAGATCGATCAGCCGGTCGAGGATCGCCTCCCAGTTGCGGTTGCGAGCGAAATTGTCGTCGGTGACGAAATAGTGGTTGATGCCTTGGGCGTAATTGGCGCGCACGATCGCTTCGACGTCATCGGCGGACCGATAGCGAGACTTGCGGCCCTGGACGTTGATGATCGTGCAGAAGCTGCACTGGAACGGGCAGCCGCGGCCGGCGTCGAAGCATGCGTGATGGCCGACGATCCGTCCCACCACTTCCTTCGGCAGCACGGGTATCGCCGCTGCTTCCATCCCGAGCATATCATTGAGGTAATTGTAGATCGGCTTCGCCTGGCCGGCGGCGATGTCGCGGAGGAAGTCGGCCATCCGCCCTTCGCCCTCGCCCGCGAACAGGGTCACGCCGAGCGCCTGCGCCTCTTTCAAATCCGGCGGCAGTTCGGGAAGCATCGATATGCAGCCTGAGACGTGGAACCCGCCGATCACCACCGGCACGCCTTCCGCCCGGAAAGAGCGCGCAAGATCGAGCGCGCGGGGAAACTGGTTCGACTGAACCCCGATGAGCCCGATAAACCCCTGGCCGTCAGCCTTTATTCGTCGGGACGTCGCCTTGACGTCGATGAGCTTGTTGCACTCGTCATAGGCTTCGATCTCGATCGCGACGTCGGGACCGAGCGCCTTCTCCTCGGCGCAAGCGGCCAAAAGTCCGTAGACGCTGGCAAGGCTGTTCGAGGGGATGGTGGAGAGCCACCATTGGATCACGTATCCGTCGTCGTCATAGTGCGACGGCTTGATGAGGATGGCCCTGAACGTCCGCTTTCCCATGGCGCCCACTGTTCAGCGCGTGGAGGGTCGCCGATCCGCTCGGCCTCCCAATGCGCGTATTAAAAACGCGATCGACGCTGCTCCTGGCCCTCGCGAGCCCGACCGCCATACTTTGTTTTGACCGGGCGGTCCAGGCCCGATCCCAAACCGCGGCCAGACTTCACGCGCCGCGCGAAGTTCGGGCCTCACGGCGCCCCTTAGGGATCGAGCCTTGAAACACGCTAGCCGAATCAACCCTTCTTGCGGCCGTTCCGTTTTCGCCCCTCCCGACCTTCCATGACAGCGGCGTGGTACTTGCGCTTTATCTCTCCAAGGTTAACCGACGGCGGCGGGAAGGCGAGGTCGAGATCGGCCATGGCGTCCGCGATGATCTGCGATACCACGAGATTGCGGAACCACTTGTGGTTCGACGGAATCACGTACCACGGCGCTTCATCCGTGCTGGTTGCGCGCATCGCATCCTCGAACGCGTCGATGTAATCGTCCCACAATTTGCGCTCTGAATAGTCGGATTCGCTGATCTTCCAATTGCGCGCGGGGTCGTCGAGGCGTTGAGCGAAGCGCGCCAGCTGCTCTTCCTTGCTGATGTGGAGGAAGAATTTGAGGATCGTGGTTCCGGATTCGGCGAGCAGGGCCTCGAAATCGCAAAGATGCTGGTAACGGCGGGCGCAGGTTTGCTTGTCGATGAGCTTGTGGACCCGCGTCACCAGCACGTCCTCGTAGTGCGACCGATTGAAAATCACGATTTCGCCGCCTCTTGGAGCTTCGGCGTGGACGCGCCAGAGAAAGTCGTGCGCGAGTTCGACCGGGGTCGGCTGCTTGAAGCTTGCGACGGCCACTCCCTGCGGATTGACGCCGCTGAAAACATGCTTGATCGTGCCGTCCTTGCCCCCGGCGTCCATCGCCTGCAAGACGATGAGGACCGAGTGTTTGTGCTCGGCGTAGAGGAGATCCTGCTGGCGGGCGAGCTTCTTGAGATAGTGCTCGGCCTCCTCCTTGGCTTCGGCCTCAGATTCGTGCTTGCCCGCATAGGCCGGATCAAGCTTGTCCAACCGGAGCTTTTGGCCAGGTTTGACACGGAACTGCTTGCGGTAGTCCAAGGCTTCGAGCCTCCTGCCCGCCGCGTTTCAAACGCGGCCCCCGGGTCTATTGTGATAGGAAAATGAGCGTCAGAGCAACTTGCTTGCGCGAGGCTTGGGTTCGGATCGCGCGATGAACATCACCGTCATCGGAGCCGGCGCAATCGGCGGTCATATCGCGGCCAAGCTCGCCGCGGCGGGCGAGAGCGTGAAGGTCGTGGCGCGCGGAGAGCATCTGAAGGCGATCCGCGAACGCGGACTTAAGCTCAAGGAGAACGGCGAGGAGATCGTCGCTCGCGTCGAGGCGACGGATCGCATCGCGGAAGCAGGCGGCGCGGACCTCATCGTGCTCGGGGTCAAGGCGCATCAATTGGCGCCGATCGCAGCCGAGGTCGCCTCGATTGTCGCGCCGACGACGACAGTCATGACGACCCAAAACGGCATACCCTGGTGGTATTTCTTCAAGCACGGCGGGCGCTACGAAGGCGTTCGACTGGAGAGCGTCGATCCGGGCGGCGTGATCGCCAGCCATCTGCCGATCGACGCCGTCGTCGCCGCCATCATCTACCAGGCGGCGGAGATCGAAAGCCCCGGAATCATCCGGCACGTCGAGGGCCATCGCTTGCCGCTCGCCGAAATCGACGGCGCCAAAACCGAGCGCATCGCGGCGCTGTCCGAACTGTTCACGAATGCGGGCTTCAAGTCGCCGGCGCTGAGCGACGTGCGCTCCGAGATTTGGATGAAGCTTTGGGGCAATCTGACCTTCAATCCGGTGAGCGCGCTCAGCCATGCGACGCTCGAGGACATCTGTCGGTTCGCGCCGACCCGCGCGCTCGCTGCGGCGATGATGCGGGAAGCGCAAACGGTTGGCGAAGCGTTCGGCATCCGATTCCGCCTCAGCATCGATAAGCGCATCGCTGGCGCCGAGAGCATAGGCGCGCACAAGACCTCGATGCTGCAGGATATTGAGCAGGGCCGCGCGATCGAGATCGACGCGCTCTTGGGCTCGGTCACCGAACTGGCGCGCCTGGCCAATGTTGCGACCCCGCATCTTGACGCGATCTGTGCGGTGACCAGGCTTCTGGGCGAGACAGTCGTTAGAAGCGGGAGCGGAATGTCGCTTACGCGGCCATAGCGCATTCGGAGTTGAGGACCATGAGCGCGGATCGCACCTTGAGAGGCCTCATCGCATCGGGGCGCGATGACGCGGTCGCCATCGCCGCGCGTGACGCGCCGCCGCTGAGCTACGGGGCATTGCGCGCGTTGATCGATCGCACGGTCCGGTCGCTGAACGATCTTGGGGTCGGCCGCGGCGATCGGGTCGCGATTGTGCTGCCGAACGGCCCCGAAATGGCGACGGCGTTTCTTTCCGTCGCGTCCGCGGCGGCCTCGGCGCCGCTCAATCCCGCCTATCGTCAGGACGAATTCGAGTTCTACCTCGAGGATCTCAAGGCGAAGGCGCTGATCGTCGAAGCGGGTAGCGACTCGCCCGCGCTTCGCGCGGCGGAGAAGCTCGGCGTTAAGCTCATTACTCTTACCCCTGAACCGCAGGCTGGCGCGGGCGCGTTCCAGCTTTCCGCTGCTTCTGTAGACGCGCTCCATAGCCCGTCGAAAGACGGGCGTCCTTCCGGACGCCCTTTGGAGCGCGTCAGCCGCGGTCATCGACCGCGGCTACAGGCGGCGGAAGCGGATGACGTGGCGCTCATCCTGCACACCTCGGGCACCACCTCGCGGCCGAAGATCGTGCCGCTTCGCCATGCGAACATTTGGACCTCGGCCGGCAACATTGCGACCTCGCTTGAGCTTTCGGCCAACGACCGCGCGCTCAATGTGATGCCCTTGTTCCACATCCACGGGCTGATCGCCGGTCTTTCCGCTCCGCTTTCGCGAGGCGGCGCCGTGTTCTGCACGGCCGGCTTCAATGCGCTGAAATTCTTTGCCGAGATGGAGGAGGCCAAGCCCACCTGGTACACGGCGGTGCCGACCATGCATCAGACGATCCTGACCCGCGCCGCGCGCCACAAGGAGGTCATCGCCCGCCACCCGTTGCGCTTCGTGCGCTCCTCGTCGTCGTCGCTGCCGCCGACCGTCATCGGCGAACTGGAGGCGGCGTTTCGTTGCCCGGTCATCGAGGCTTACGGGATGACGGAGGCGACGCATCAGATGGCGTCCAATCCTCTCAACGGTACCCGCAAACCCGGATCGGTCGGCGTCCCTGCGGGGCCTGAGATTGCGATCATGGACGAAGCGGGGCGACTGCTCGGCCGAAATGAAACCGGCGAAGTCGTCATTCGCGGCGACAATGTCACGGCTGCCTACGAGAACAATCCGAAGGCGAATGCGCAAGCGTTCGTCAACGGCTGGTTCCGCACCGGCGATCAGGGCGTCATCGATTCCGACGGCTATCTCACGCTCACCGGACGGTTGAAGGAGATCATCGTTCGCGGCGGCGAGAAAATCTCGCCGCGCGAGGTCGACGAAGCGTTGATGGCCCATCCGGCCGTCCTGCAGGCGGTGGCGTTCGCCGTTCCGCACCCGATGCTCGGCGAGGACGTCGGCGCGGCGGTCGTCCTGCGCGAGGGCTTAACCGCCACCGAGCAGGAGCTTGGCGCGTTCCTCTCCGAACGGCTTGCGGCGTTCAAGACCCCGCGAAAAATCCTCTTCCTCGCCGAAATCCCCAAAGGCGCCACCGGCAAGCTTCAGCGCATCGGCCTCGCGCAAAAGCTGGGATTGGGGTGAGGGGGTGATGCGTGACGCCGATGCCTACGAGCAGGCGCGCGCCTCATTCGGCTCCCTCTTGGGCGCTCCAAGAACCATTCCCGGCGTGGCTCCTCCGCGCAGCGCCTAAGGCGGCTGCAGCCGGGGCAAGTCAGCGAATGACTGCCTGCTGCGCGGTCGGAAACCCCTCCGGACGGACATTGGGACCGCAGAGGAACTCCCGTTCGGTTGGCATCCACAACACCTCGTCGGGTTGAAAACGATCGATCAATTTCCAGTCGAAGCCGCAAAACTTGTGATGCTGCTACACGACACGCCGGACATGGGTGAGCAGCATGGGCGCAAAATAATACTGTGTGAAAGAATCTCCGACAATCATGATCGTTTCACCTGCCTGTCGCTCGTTGCCACATAACTTGCGAACGCCCCGGAGGTAAGTTCGACCTTTGGCACAGGGGGAAGAGCCAGTTCCTGGCTGGGTTCGGCGACGAAGTCGCTGACGCCGATCATGAGCGCGAGTTCGCCTCCCCTACGTCTGGTCAACGGAGCGAGCGCGGCATCCGCGTCAATCCGCCATTCGCGATGTCCATCTTCTTCCGCGACAGCATTGAAACCAGCGAGCGCCGCGCGGGGGGCCCAGTGGGTTTCGTAAGGAAAATAGGCCGGCGCTGTGGTCCGAACCGTCCACAACGTCGGCCGCAGGTCGACGGCTTTTACTCCGCGCGCCGCAAGATCCGTGATGAAAAGATCGTACTCAGTCGTTCGGCCATTGCTCCGAGCCCAGCGCGGCAGGTCGTCCTGATAAATCGTCGCCGCGTTGGCGGCGACGCGACCAGGAGCCGGACACCACGCTCCGCGAGCGCATCGCGCATCGCAGCGAGAAAATCGGCCGACTCGGCCACGCGCGAATCACGTCGCACGAGCCCGGCGCTTTGGCGGACCGCGTCCTCCCCTAGGCAGAACATCCGGTCGTGGCGGCCAACGAGAACGAGCTGGTTGCCTTCGCCAAACAGCCTTTTTGTTAGGTTCGCATACAGTCCAATCATTTGTTTACGCAAACCGAAACGATCACGCAGGTAGTCGTCCACCCCTTTTGGCAGCGCGGCAAGGTCGTACAGGCCATGCGGAACAGTGGGCGCCGGAGCGCGGTTGCGCTTTTCCTTAAGAATCTCTTGCTCGTTCTCGGGCATCAATAATCCCGCGACGAGCGGCGTCGCTAATAGGACAAACACTAAGAAGAGGAAATGGCGCCTGCAGCGGGGGATCACGCTGAGGAAAACGTCATGCGCGTCGCCCTATACCCCGGAGCTACGGTCGTCCTGGTTAACAATATTTACGAACACACTTATGGACGACAATCTGGTCAGGATGTCCACGATCCCGCGGCGTCCGTCAAGGTCGCCGGGTAAGACGGTCGGAAAACCTCGCTTCACGCCCTGCCGCCAAGTTGGGGGCATGGCGGAGCCCATGGGCTCTTATAGCGATAGCTGTTGGATGATCTCGTTCCGGCTGCGTCTCGGAGCCTCTACCGTCACGGCCGGGCTTGTCCCGGCCATCCACCCGGCGCCGTCTAATGACAAGTTTGACATTCGCCTCGCCGGCAGCAAAGACTTCTAGAGCGCCGGAGGGTCACGTGAATCCGTATCCTGCGGCGGTGAAGTAGTTTTTGCACTCTTCGGGTTGGAACAGGTCGCAGATTNGANNG
>JGI12659J15293_10000681_pt1 | contig 11047 bp, 16 predicted proteins | sample JacPinW_OM2H0_O1_FD_15293 | JGI IMG/M metagenome (IMG submission 15293) | reverse complement strand
ACAGTTCTTAGAGGGCTGGACGGGAGCAATCCCGTCCGGCTAATCGATCAACCGGACGGAGCCCAGAAACAACCCGTCTGAAGCGTCGTGTGCCGCGGAAAGTGCGTCGAGGCGCCAGTGGTCAAGCTGGTCAGACCTGGGTCATGCCGCCATCGACGACCAGTTCGATGCCGGTGATATAGCTACTTTCGTCAGAAGCGAGAAACGACACCACCTTGGCAATTTCGTCCAAGGTTCCGGTGCGACCGAGGGGTATATTGCCCACGACGCTGTCTGCGTACTGCTTGACTTGTTCTTTCGTCATCCCCAGCGAATTGCGATAGCCCGGTGAGGGAATTACGCCAGGGCTAACAGCGTTCACGCGGATTTTGCGGTCTTTAAGATCCGCGGTGAAGGTACGCGCGAAAGAACGTACGGCGGCTTTGGATGCGCTGTAGACACTCATCGCGGGCGCTCCAGTACTGGCAACGATCGACGCATTCAGAATGACGGAACTTCCATCCTTAAGGAGCGGAATCGCCTTTTGCACGGTGAATAGTAGACCCTTGACGTTCGCGTTGAAAGTTCTGTCGAAGTGCTCTTCGGTGATTGCGGCGAGCGGGGCGAATTGTCCGGTGCCGGCGTTGGCGAATAGGATGTCGATGAGCCCTTTCTGCTGCTTCACAGTGGCATACAAGCGATCGAGATCCGCAAGGTTTGAGACGTCGCCCTGCACTGCAGTAATACCGTTACCGATTTGCTTCACTGCCGCGTCGAGTTCGCCCTGACGGCGGCCCGTGATAAAGACGTACGCGCCCTCCGCAACGAAGCGTTGTGCCGTAGCAAGACCGATTCCGCTATTGCCTCCGGTGATGACCGCTACTTTTCCTTCCAGCTTACTCATGAGCTTTTCCCCTGTTTGATTTCCTATTTCCATGCGCTATTTCCGTACCCGTTAGTACAGATATCGCGGGCGACTGAATGGTTGCAATATTTGTACCGAAAGGTATGGAAGAGGCATCATAGAGAGGTATGGAACGGAACAGATCTCCAAGACGAATGGGACGTCCCCGCTCCTTCGATATCGACCGAGCGTTGGACCGCGCGCTGGTGGTGTTCTGGCGAAAGGGATATGAGGGCGCGTCTCTGTCGGACCTGACCAAAGCTGTGGGCGTCAATCGTCCGAGTCTGTATGCCGCCTTTGGCGGGAAAGAAGCGCTGTTCCGCAAGGCGCTCGACCGGTACTTGAAGGGGCCGGCGGCCTACACCCAAGAGGCATTGAGGGAGCCGACCGCCCGCGCAGTCGTGGAACGGTTGTTGCTGGGTGCGGCCGATTTGAACACAGCCCGGCGCAATCCCGGCGGGTGCCTCATGGTGCAAGGTGCGCTTGCGTGTGGCGAGGCGGCCGATTCCATCCGGCAGGAACTGACCGCCTGCCGCGCGGCGGGTGAAGCTGCGATGCGCCGGCGTTTCGAGCGTGCGAAATCAGAAGGTGACCTACCGGCCAATGTGAACCCTGCTGATCTTGCTCGCTACATCGCTACGGTCCTCTACGGAATGGCAGTTCAGGCAGCGGGCGGCGCAAGCCGAAGTAAATTACAGCGCGTAGTCGAGATGGCGCTGCGAACGTTGCCGATGTGACAGCACGTGGTCCACCTTTGTCGGAAGCGACCCCCACTGACGCTTGTCTGAACCCAGCCGAGAAGACACGACCCTGCTGCTTCCCATGGCAAGCGACGTGTCGGGCACCCATTTGCCACCACGGATATAGGAATTCCGACACTCTGCAGGTTTGGGGTGCGACCGGCGATACTGTCCTTGAAGAATTGCAGAAGAGCATGGTCATAGCAGCCGGGCTCATCATGAGCGGCTCCAGGAAAGCCGGAAGACAAGTCCAACCATTGGTGCCAGCCCGAAGAACCTGCAGGCGGTCGATTCACCACTACCCCAGATCCGTCGGTCCGTCCCTGACTTGTATATACGTTATTAGTAAAATGTATATATCGTTGAACGAAAGGTGGAACCTATGGCGGTAGCCATCACATCGATAAGACTGGACAAGCGCCTGGCGGACGAAGCAGCCGAAGTGTTAGGCGTTTAATCGCGAACCGAGGCGTTACACGCAGCGCTGCGCGAAATCTTTGCCCTGAAGCGCTTCAAGAGGCTGATGTCGAAATACGGCGGGAAGCTCGAATTCTCGGGACATGATGAGTAATTTTGTTGTCTTCGACACCTCGATCTTCGTCGACCATCTCCGAACCGGCCGTCACCAGCAGCGAATCGCAGCAACAACAGGTTTGGTGCGAAACTCAGCCGTGGTGCTGGCAGAGCTGAGCCGGGCAGCGACCAAGCCGGCCGAGCGACAGTTTGTCGAACGCCTTACTCGCAACCATCCCACCTTGACACCAACCGAAAACAATTGGCTTGAATCAGGACGCCTGCTTAGCAAAATCCATGTCGATAAAAGCTTTGGTCCGGAGAAGCTTCGCGATTTGCACTTTGACCTCTTGATCGCACTGACTGCCAGGTCCGTAGGAGCGCGTTTAGTTACCTCAAATCGAGTGGATTTCGAATTGATCACGAGCTATCACAAACTACAACTGGAGATCTGGTGAGCTAGACATCGCAGCTGGCTCCAGAAGCGCAGTGGCTTTTTGAACGATCAAATGCTGGACCGAATCGAATCTTCCCCAGCGCCGCTACCCTTTCACTCTTCCTGTTCTTCGTCAGCTCGGCGTCGAGCGCGGCCAGGAGATGCTCTGGAAGCGCTTAAGCCTTGTTTCATGGCCCAACCGCCAGCGCGTGGCTGTAGACAAGCTACCTCAATGGAGGTAGGATGTCTACATCTATGGCGCGGAGGAACCAGTATCGGGACCGGGTGGAGCTGCTCCAGGGCACGCTTGACATGCTTATCCTTCAAACGTTGCAGTGGGGACCGCAGCATGGATATGGCATCATGCAGGCTCTCCGCGTGAATTCCGGTGACGTTCTTCAGGTCGAGACAGGCTCTTTGTACCCCGCCCTCCATCGACTGGAGCGGCAGCGCTGGGTTCGCTCGGAGTGGAAGCACACCGAGAGGAAGCAGCGCGCCAAGTACTACCAGATTACCGCAGTCGGCAAAAAACAATTGGCCTCTGATCTCAGCCGCTGGCAGCGGATCGTAGAGGCAATCGGGGCGGTCATCGGTCGCGACCCGAGAGAAGGTGAGGCATGAGCCTGCTGTCGAGGCTGTTTGCGAATCGCCAGCGTGAACTGGAGGAAGAGATCCAGTCTCATCTCCAGATGGCCATTCAGGATCGCACGGACCGTGGCGAGTCGGCGGAACAGGCAGAGGCCGCTGCCATCCGCGAGCTCGGGAATTTTGTGCGGGTGAACGATATCACTCGCGAAACGCGGGGATGGGTTCGCCTGGAGCGTATTGTTCAAGATCTGAAGTACGCCCTGCGGCACTTGAAACAATTCTTGCGGAAACCCGCCAAAATCGTGAATGGTTCTCGGCGAGGTGGCAATGGTCACTCCGGTTTCTGAGACGAACCAGTGGGCCGAGATCGAGAGAATGGCTTTCGGTGTGGATATTATCCGTCCTATGCGGCTCCATGCTTTTGTGTAGCCGTTCTCGAGGACGGCGTTCATCGGATTGCCGTGACCAAAAAAGATCGCGGGGAGTATCTCAGCCATGTGCAGGCACCTCTCTTTGATTCACGCCACCTCTGCCGTCTATTGGCGCGGGCGGCCTAGTGCTGTTAACGACGTCTGCTTAGCCGCCAGTCAGATAATGAGCACACCGTATCACTTTTGCGGATTCGATTGCGCGGTTGCGTGAGTCCACTTGTGAGCGAAGCAATGCAGGTTGACTCGACCGATTTCGATTCTCCTGCCAGAAGTGGTCACAACTCTTGCGGAATTTGGCGGGCGAGACTTGAACTCGCGACCTCCTTGCGTGACAGGCAGGCGATCTAACCGCAGATCAAAAACGCGCTCTCACTTGCGACTTTCTAAAGTCTCCGCCCAAGATGATATACACGTCGGCGCCAAAACTAGACGGCAGCGCTTTGTTTGGACTGATTCACAATAATCGCACCATCTTTGCCCTCAATCACGTCGCCACCCACCGCCATCACTCGCTTAACTAAGAGTGTACCGTCTTTGCGAAATGACAACGATGTCGCGGGATTTTGCCTTGGACGGCCGGTTGCTTTCTGCGACCTCTGTGAAAGTCGGAGAAGGGTACAGGTTGGCGCTGCCCACCGTGCCTACTACACATGGAAGGGATCTATTCTTGAAGGGACTCCCATCGAACCGGATCAGGTTGTTGAATTTGATTGAAGAGAACGAAGAAACGGAGCGGACGTGCAACTGAAGAGGGCAATCGAAATTCTGGAGTTCGGGAGATTGGCGCAAGCCAGCTGAGATGAAGATCCCTCGACTAGGGAGTCAAAAGGACGTCTAGTTGCTGCGCAAGGGTGAGAACCTCAAGAATTGCACTGCCGTCGGATAATAGAAGTGGAGTCGGCGCTCCGCTCGCAACGAGCGCCGGACCGGTGAGGCGATCTTCAAATAAGACGATAGCGCGCTCAGGATCGGCCTGGCGAGAAGTCCAGGTGAGACCTTCGGCATCCGGATGTTGGTCGTGTAGCGCCAAGGCCCAAGCGCGAGTCTCGGGATACTGCGAGCCGTCGGACTCAATCAGATCCTTCCGGGAAATTCCCAGCTTGTGTAGGGCGATCGCCGAGAGATCGATCAGAGCGAGATCGCGGCTGAGCGTCAGCTGCGAGTACACCTTGCCAGCAACATGCGAGGCCTTTGACCAGATCTTCGGACCAGCCGCGAAAGGAACGTCGTGGAAGACGGTCTCCATCAGAGCACAGTCCAGAGTCGTACCCGCATAGATGGTCGGAATGACCACGCCCGCCGCATTCACAAGGGGACTGAATCTTGCGTTGCCGGTTGCAGAGGGATTGAAGTGCGCGCTGCCGTACGTATCCGGATGGACGCGAAATATCGTCTGTCCCTGACCCCAGGGAATGATGGTCGCTTCGAGTGTGCCGGTCGGAGATTTGATATGCGGTTCTCCTACCCGTGCTGTACGCCCGACGCCTCGATCTCAGCCGCCCGCAGCACTTCCTCAGGTTTCGACTTCAGAAGTTCTTTCGGCATTTTGTTCCTGAGATAAGTGTTTACGCTCCCGAACCAAAACGCCTTCTGCCAGTCGTCCTTGTCCGCAAGAACCTGAAGGACCTTCTTCATGATCGGAAGAGGTCTTGCTCCTTTTTTGAGTTCCAAGGCATAAAGCGGATAGAGATCGACTCCCTTGTAGGGCACAGCAAAGATCAGTCCAGTTTTCTTCCATCTATTCGGCTGGGAGCTTGGATTTCTCTTACTGAAATGAGCGATTTCAGCGATGTCTGTGGCCTTGGCAAAATCGTCGCTCTCTAAAATCCCTTTCATGGCTTGAGCGAACATTTTGGCCTCGATCATTCTGTTTGAAGTCAACGGAAGATCAGGCATCAGCGCTTCGATAAGGGCTTCCCAACTGTCTTCCTGTCGTTTGTCAATCAGGATGTCGATGAATTGGGACGCTGGACGCTCTCTTAAGGGTTTCGAAGACAGTTTTTGTCCATTCGTCGTCCCCTCGGGAATGAGAGACGAACACCAGCGCTTGGCCTTCGGAGTTCTCGAGGTCAGGAGCGAGATCCTGTGCCGAACCTTCTTGAACGTCCCAGTGCTGGTGACGGCCTGAATTTGTGAAAGTGCTAGAGGGCATGATTGCTTCCTCCTATGCGATATATATTATCATACTTATCTAATAATCTGTATCGCAAACATACTAGCCATGGCGAGCCGTAATGGCCAGTTTCTCCTTTTCGATGCGCTTCCGTTCCTCGGCCCGCTCGCGCTCGACTTGCTGTGGAGAAGGCGTGTTGGGATGGTGGGTGCGGCAAGCGGGATCGGCACAAACTTTGACGACCTGTCCGCGCTTCCATGACGATCGCCTCAGCCATCTTGTCGCATGGTTTCTGGTTCGCGGGGAGCTTGCTACTTGCACCATTTGCTTTCGGCTTTTTGATCTCCAATTCGACATACTGATTCCGCCTCAAGGGAGCGCCTTCGCGGGAATTCCACGCCGCCGAAATCTGGATGAGCTGCGGTTTGGTTTCCAGAGTCTTTCTCACGGAAGCCTCGATCTTGGCCCGGGAAACAGTCGGGCGAAGTGCATTATGTGGAATAAGGATGTCAACGTCTGGGAACAAGTCCGTGACGCACAGACTGTCCTACATCCTGAACGCGACGTCAGGCAATTCCACTGAAATCCATGTGCAGATCGTTTTTCTTCATCCGATGCCGATGGAGTAATCCAGCTACTGGCTCCAAACCCTCCGCCGTTCTTGATTTCCATGGCTATCAGGCTACCCCATCCCACCAGGTAGTGATTCGCGTTGTGGGGCCAGGAAACGTCCGGCGAAGTCACAAAACTGTCAATTTCGAATTCCGGGATCGTCTCGACAAGACTCCAGTCTCCCTCGAACCACTCGTGCCTGCCCTCGACCATCACCGCGCCGAATACGACCTTCGCTTTATCGTCCTTGAAACCTACGCGCCCATACACATTCCACCGTCGGAGGCCAATTGCTCTTCTGAGCCGGGGGTTGAGGCTATCCAGAACTGCTCGGGTCATACGATAAAACATGCTGGTGTTAGCGCGATTGACAACATAGTAGATGCCCGAAGGGCCGATTTCCACCAGACACTCGTAATCAGTCTTATCGACCTTTGTGTAGGGTTCCAGCACGCCTCGGCAGCTGCCATATCGTTCCAGCATCGGAAGCACCTGAGCTTCGCTGTCGCCAATCTTTACAGCCGCGAGTTCCTTCAACATACGCTCTGCTCGGGCGGCTTCGTAGTACAGATAAGCTCGTGCTAAGCCATAGCAACTTAACACGAGAACGAAGGTTGCCGCTGTCGCCAGTACGAATCGCGCCGGTATCTTTTTCATTGGGGGGGGCCCGCCTGCGCTTGGGTTGTATCGCAACCTGACGAGCAATCGTTGGCACGTTGATGTTAACTTCCATCTGCGGCAGATTTTTGTAGCTTTCAACTTGTTTCCCCTGAATCAACCTGAGATCACGATCGCGGATGCTGCACATCGATTCGGTGAGGACGGAAATCTAATCCACAAGCCGACTAAACAATTGATCCAGGAGCTGCTGAGGAATTTGGTGGACTGGACCCGCCGAATTTCGCCTGCACCGCCTGAGAGGTAAATCTCATGATGCTATATCCATCAAGCACGAAGTGCTGAATAGGCAACTCATCGCAGCGCCGTTGAATCGTTCTGTTCTGCGCTAGCGGAACAATTCCTCCACTTTCGACAAAGGGCGTTTAACAGGATTTGGCTCGGATCGGCTGAAGGTAGGGTGGCCATCAGATGAAACGCTTCCTTTAGACCGTAGGTAACTCATTGATTAGGCTTGGCGTCCCCGACGGGATTTGAACCCGTGTTACCGCCGTGAAAGGGCGATGTCCTAGGCCAGGCTAGACGACGGGGACGAGTTTGAGGCAGGAGTGCCGACGAACTTTTGATGTTAGCAGCCGCCTAACTGAGTGTCAAAAAAACTCATTTTCGCAGCATACGACACAATTTCCGGGGCTAGCATTATTCTTGACCGCACGATTGCCCATAGAAGCACTCAAAATCGAGAGACATGTGGCGATGCTCTGCGCGGCGCGCTGCTTGGCAGCGCATTACAATGGAGTGCAGTGAGGCTTGTCGACCCTCCGCTCTGAACCTATGTCCGATCCGTTATATCTCAGCTTGTGGTTTCCCGATTTCTCCGGTCCGGCAATGCTGCCTCATCTGTTTGCCGTCTTGCAGCAGTTCCCTTTCTCGCCTGGGCGTCCGGGCGTAACTTATGCTGCCCTGCAGCCGGTCTCCTGGAACGAGGCCAGCGTCCTGGAACGTCGCTTCACCCCAGGCATCGCACCGGAAGAAGCGGTCGTGGTCGCGGCCGATCTCATTCATGACGACTACGCCTACGTCTTCGACGCGTATTGGGATCTTTGGATGCCCGACCCGAGTGGCCACGATTGGCTCCTCCTTCCGACACTCGTCAAGTTCATTGTGCAAGGAGAAGAATTCGACGACGGAGCCTATCGGGAAACCGGACATCTTGAGATTGATTTTGGCCTGGACTCGCTGTTCGTTCAGGAAAACATTGAACTCACCGAAGAAAATCAGGTCAAGATTCGAGAAAACGTGGCAAAACTGGTGGAGTTTACAAAGAAAGCGGAGATGAATACGCGCGCCTCCGCCAGACGCCTGTGGTCAGAATCGGAAGAGAGCCTGCCCCAGAAGCTGATAGCACGTCTGCAAAGAGTGCAGTAAACAGAAAGTTCAACTCGCAAAGAACTCTCCCCGGCACAACAGCCGCGCCGGACCACGCAAACAAATAATCTTGCCTTCCTTGCGCACGGTCTGCGTGCCGCCGGGAGCATGGACCTTCACCGGAGACTCGGCACGGCCGGTTGCCATCGCGGCCGCCGCTGCAGCGCAGGAACCCGTACCCGAGGATTGCGTTTCGCCGACACCGCGCTCAAAAAAACGCGCCCACAAATCGTGATTGCCCTCGACCACTGCGAGTTCAACGTTCACTCCTTGCTTGAAATGAGAACTGCGTTGGACTTCCTCAGCCTGAGCCCGCCAGTGTTCCGTGAACACAGCAACAAAGACGACGTAGTGGGGGTTGCCCATCGACACTGGAATTCCGCGCACCTCTCCGGCACGCGTCTTCAATGCGAGCTCGCTTTCGACGGCGGCTTGCCCCATTTCGATTTCAAACTCATACACGGAATCGCGGCGTGAGGTCAGAACGCATGTCTTCGGTCCAGCTCCAGTTTGAATCGTAATCTTCTCTTTCCCTTGCTCCGAGCACAAATATGCGGCGACGCAACGGGTTCCGTTGCCGGAGATCTCCGCCTCGGAACCATCGGCATTGATCAGACGGATTTCAATGTCCGCCGAAGGATGCGGCAACATCCATTCCACGCCGTCGGCACCTACACCGTTGTGGCGATCGCAGATGCGCTTGGTGAAAGCATGAATTTGTGCGGCAGGCGGAGCCAGAGAAGAATCAATCAACAGAAAGTCGTTGCCGCAGGCGCTGGCCTTCACGAACGGGATGATGCCGACGCTGGAGTTCACTCGCGCTCCACACGGCCGAGAGAGGTCACTTTGCCCAACACCGTCGAGGATTTCAACTGCCGCAGCAGTTCCTTCTGCTCGCGGTCGCAGCCACCGACGTCAAATTGCAGACGGATATGCTGGCCCGTGCTCGCACTATTCCCGTTCTGCATTAGCCGAAGGTGATCTTCCAGGATGCGGCTGACCTCGTTGCTGATTTCCTCGAAGCTGGCGCCCGTGACTTCGTAACTGGAGAGCAGAACCTTCAGATTGAACTTTTCCTCCGAATGCCCCAGCCCAAACAGCGCCAACACCACTCCGGTGGCAAATACTGCAGTCATGTAGAGCCCGCCGCCTGCGGCCATACCAATTGATGCCACTACGAACAGCGTGGCTGCCGGGGTGATTCCCGAAGTCAGGCCGCGGGTATGCAGAATCGATCCCGCACCGATGAACACGATCCCCGGAACAATCTTCGCCGCGATCCTCGCCGCATCCGAGGGTACGCCGGCCAGCGCGGCGGAGAGGACGGTGAACAATGCAGCGCCGAAGCAGATGAACATGTCCGTGCGCAAGCCCGTAGGGCGGTGATTCAGTTCCCGCTCAAGTCCGATGACGCCGCCGAGGATTGCGGCCAACGCGAGTCGTGCCAGAGAGATTCCGACGATCCCACCGGCCATCTCTCCACGCAAGAGATCTATCAAATGTTGCCAGGTCATGTTCGCATGCCTGCCGCAGCCGGCTTCCGATGCCGGATTCTATCATCGAACGCCCGCGCTTCCGCATTACCTGCCTGATTACCTGATTACCGGGCGCGGTAGAGAATAGCTCGCGCTTGCCCGGTCGTGTGAATTTCCAGGAGCGCCTGCAAATGCAGAGCCTGGGCTGGTTGCCACACGCTGTCGCCCTCGAAGGCGATCACGTAATCGGCGTACTTCGCGGGATCGGCGAGAGCATGCTCCCACAAACCGTCGGGATCAGAAGGTTGTTTCCATACACGGTGGTTGCCTTCATTGATCACGCGCTTGAGCGGAATGCCCGCCTGCTGTAACGCTCCCACGTGATCTCCCAGATACATAAGCAAGGTGGAGTTGGGCGGCAGCTTCCGGAGCCAGATCGCGAGTTGGGCTTCGAGTTGATTCCGCGTGCGCATGTTGAGTTGAGCTTCCTTCAACGAAGCCGGCGTTGTACGCCAGACTGAAACGTAACTGGCAATCACTAATGCGAAAACGGCGAGCACGCACGCCAGCCGCAGCCGCCAGTTCCACTCTGAAGACCGAACGGCCAGATGCACGAGCACAGCCAGGGCTACGGCGACGGCCGGGAGCAATTGCAACCCGTAACGAACGTTGTAATGAGAGAACGGCCACCACGGCGGGACGAAGATCGGAACTCCTCCATAGGCCACCGACAGCGCATAAAAAGGCAGAGGGACAAGCAAGAACATCAGCGGCAGCCATCCGCCAATCGAGGATACTCCGCCCATGGTTGGTTGGGGGCTACGAAGCGCGGCGCCCACGCCCGCAACCGCGAGCAAAATCCAGGCTCGCTGCAGCCATTGGTTCTCTGCCAGATTAACTTCGGCCGATTTCAGAAAGTACATTCCCGCCAATGCTGGATTGCCGCTTCCGGGATGTCCCCGACTCCCAGCATTCTCTGTCCTGCGTTCAATCGCTTTCGCGGAGTAAGGTCCGTTCGCGAACTCAAGCGGATTGCGATAAACGATTCCGTTATAGGCGAGCCACAGCACGGGCGCGGCCGCCGCGATCAATACGAACTTCAAGACGCCCGCTCGCGAGATCCGGAATGCGGATAGGCTATCGCCGGGTGCGCTGCCAAAAAGCCCGCTAAACATTACGACCATCCCGGCGATCGCCGCTGCGAGAAACC
>JGI12659J15293_10000679_pt1 | contig 11063 bp, 8 predicted proteins | sample JacPinW_OM2H0_O1_FD_15293 | JGI IMG/M metagenome (IMG submission 15293) | reverse complement strand
ATCTTGGCTGGGAGGAGTCCTCCCAAGCCGGATAGGTTGCAGCAGACCGATCATCGGCGCTCTCGAATAATCTCTCGCAGACGGGGCGGCCCATACGGTTTAAATGCCTCGACCACGCGTTCATTCTGAGCATGGCGCGGGCGCGCGCTCATAGGAGAGAACCCAAGCTTCTTCAGAAGCTTTCCGACATAGCGCTCGTGAAACGCGACGCCGAACCTCTCGGCGATGACGCGCTTGAGGTCGAGCCGGACGCCAGCACGACGACCCCGTCCTTCTCACGATCCGGGCCGGCCTCGACGATCTGCGCGAACTGAGCCAGTTGCTCCGCCGAAAGACGAGGCTTGGGACCCTCCGTCCAGTTGTCGAGGAGACCCTCCAGACCCGACCCGTTGAAGCGATGGACCAGTCGCGCAACGTCTGGCGGTCCAGGCCGCCGATCCAGGCCGCTTCGCAACGAAATGCTCACATCAATGTAAATGTGGCGACATTGCGGACCAGATCATGGTAGAGGTAGTTGCCGCCAACGAGCGTCAACCGGCGCTGAACGAATCCTTGAGACTGCAATCTAGTAAACTTCCGGATAATTTTCAGTTTGTCAGGCGGCATCCTTCCGGTCAGAGCATCGGCAAGAGCGTTGGCTTGCTCAATCCGCCTTCCAAGCCCACGACGCAGGAAGCTCGCGTCCAATCCCAGTTTTAAATACGGGACAAGGCCAACCTCTTTGGGAACCGAGGCATTTCCGCCGTGGACTCGATACAGTGCGGTCACAGTGGGATCGCAGATGACTTTGCCCATCGCCGCCGCGATGAGTTGCGCCCACCAATCGTGGCTAATGGCCTTCTCCGCAACCGGATTAGACAGATCCAGGAGCGCGCGATTTATCCCGGAGGCCATGCCTTGAATCGGCACGCATATAAGACTTTGGCTTAACTTACCCATCATGCTTGGCTTAAGACGTTTCCATTTCCAATAACTGGGGCTAATCATCTCCAGATCTTTATTGACGACCGCGATGTCCGTAGCAAAATAGATCGGCGTCGACTTGCCATACTTCGCTTCGGCGTCCTTCAGAGATCGCAACGTTAGTTTGACCTTCTCCGGCTTCCATACGTCGTCCTGATCGGCGAAAAGCACATAATTGGCCTTAGTCTCTCGCATGAGTATGGCAAAATTGGCCGTCGCAGACCCCGTCGGCTTTCCTGCGATGACGCTGAGGCGACCGTCGAACTTCGGTTTGTAGTTCTCGAGAATTTCGAGTGAGCCGTCGGTCGAGCCGTCGTCGCGCACAAGCACGTTGAAGTCGCTGGTGGTCTGGCTCAATAAGGAATCGAGCATCGCGGGAAGATAATTCTGGCCGTTCCAAACAGCCAGAATGACATCACAGGTGCTCATCGCGCGCGGATCTCCGTGCAGCCGTTTCCAGGTGGACAGCTTCGCCTGCCCAACGGAATTGTTGCGCGAAACCAGCCGTGCAGGCTAGCCCTTAAAAAAGCTAAAATACAACGGTACGAAGGCCCGTGAGCAAAATTATAATCATTCCAGAAGGCCGAAGCGCTCCCAGATTAAGTTGGTCCAGAATTACGTCTTCGCCGGGCTGGGGCGAGGGCCGCATGGCCTGGCGCTGCGAACTCTGTCCCGGTCTGGGGTGGGATGGCGCGGGCGTTTCTCGCTCAGTTCGGGTCGAACCCGTCACTCTTGGCGCCTCCTACGGGTTGGATGCGACCCGGCGGGGGCGGCAACGCTCCGCGCTGCTTGACAACTTGCGCGGGTCATGATTCGTGCCTCGCGCAATCCAGACGTTTTCTTGAATTTGATCGGCGGCCTCGCGTTTCGGCTGACACATGACCATTTCGACACAGTGCAACTCCGCCGAAAGAATTAGGATGACAGGGACGGGGATGCCAGAACGAAATCGCCGGATAGGACGCAATACTTTGTTGTTACAAATGATCAATCCTGCGTCGGCGTCGAACGGGCTCAAATGTCGGTATCGTCACCGACCGAAGAAGTAGCCACGGTTAGCGCGGATGAGCATTTAAGCCCGTATATCGGACAATGTGGCGACTATAGCAGCCTCATGAGCGTTCAGGAGTCGACAGAGATGACTACTCGCATCCGGAACCGCTTCACCCTATCCCAAATCGCCTCGGTCGCGATGGCGGAGACAAGACTCGCCGGCCGAGCCGTTCCCAGTGTCCTTCGTTACCTTGGGCCGATTGTCGCATGGACAGTCGCGTCAATCGCTTTAGGCGTCGTTCTCGGCTTCTCCGCGGTTATTCTGCCGCCGATGGGTGCCTTTGGAATAGTCGCAGTTGCTGGACTGGTGCTGCTCTGGGTGATGCCAGATCTGCCCCTTGTGTCGCCGCAATTGATTCGCAAGGCATTTTTCGTCATGTTGATCGTCGATCTCATCATTCCCTTTTATTATACTGTCCAGTTCTCCGGCCTGCCTTGGATTTCCGCCCGCCGCCTTGCCACGTTTGCCCTCATTGCGCCGTTTCTTGTTGCGGTTGCAGCTTCATCTGAGGTCCGTGGACATATCGCGGAGCGCGTTCGCGCCTCTTTGCTAATTTTCATTTGCGCGACCGGCTTTCTTGCTGTGGCGGCACTTTCAGTTCTCACGTCGATAAGCCCGACGGAATCCACCTCAGCCTTGGTAGACGCGGTCCTATCGTGGTATGTGCCGTTCTTTGCGATGATTTATATAGCTAGGGATAAGAATGACGTGGTATTTCTATTGAAGATCATCTCCGTCTGCGCGCTATTCAATACCGGAGCCGGGGTCGTTGAGTTTTTTCTCAAGCATCGATTCTTCATCGATATCTTTCCAAAAGGTATGCTGGCGACGATGATTGAGAATAATCCGACACTCGTAAATCTCCTGCCAAACCCTCAAGATTTTAGAAACGGCCTATTCAGGGCGTCGTCGACCTTTGTCACTCCGCTTTCTTTCGGCGAATTTCAAATCATCGTCATCCCAATCGGTCTATTTTTCCTTCTTCACCGAGAGGCGCTTTTTGAGAGGGCCCTTGGGGGGGCCGTTGCCTTCGGCGGAATCGTTGGAATTTTCTGCTCGGGATCGCGAGGCGGGTTCGTCGGCGTCATCGCATCCGTCGCCGCGTTTGTTACTTTCTATTCGATCCGGAAAGCGGTGAGCACTAGAGGAAGTCTTGTCCCAGCAATTGCTGGTCTTTTCGGCATTATCGGCTTCGGCTGCGTCATTGGACTACTTTTGCTCTCCCATCAGGCGCACGATATGGTGCTCGGCGGCGCCGCCCAGTCGAGTAGCACGGATGCGCGATACCTGCAGTGGGCGGTAGCGACGCCATTCATTAAGTCAAATCCGATCACCGGGCACGGTTTCGGGCTGGGAGGCATCATTATCGAACTGGGGCAGATCGACAGCTACATACTATCGCTCGTCGTCGAAACCGGGGTCCTCGGGCTTGTCTTTTTCCTTGGTCTGCTCGTGCTTCCGGTCTGGTACGGCCTGCGGAATTATCTCTCGGACATGTCGGAATCCGGCGCGTTGGCCGGCGCATTGGCTTGTAGCTTTATCGGATTCATTATGAACAGACTCGTTCTGTCGCAGAAGGAGAATCACATGCTGATTTTTTCCCTGCTGGCGATCGTGATGGCTCTTAACTACGAGCTTGCTCGGAAACGAGCTCCACAGCCACTAGGCGATAAACCGCTGCGGAACACATATAATCGTGCGGGGAGTGTTTTCCCCGGCCAGGGAACGCGCCAAACGAGCCAGGCGGGCGCCAATTAAGACCCGCGCCTCGATCGGCGACTGCCTTCGAGACTTTCTCCTTTGGAAGAGCAGCGGCGCCGGACGCGAGCTCGGTCAGGCCAGAGGGTCCCTTTCGGCCGCTGGATCGGGGGAAGTGTCCGTTCGCGAAGACATGAACACGGTGAGGCGATCGGCCGCGCCTCGCAGCACCGCGCGAATGGGCATGGCGTCCGCTGGGCCGGACGCTAGCGCCGCCGCGAACGTCGCGAGCTTTGCCTCACCCTGGATCTCAAGCGCGATCGCTCTGGCGCGCAAGATTACTCGTCCAGTGAGTGTGAGGCGAGGTTCGCCGGCGTTTGCCGCGCGGATCGGCGCGACGAGCTGCCGAGCTGCCGGGTCCATCGCTTCAGCGAGACCGTCGGCGCCAGGAAACCACGAAGCGGTGTGTCCATCGTCGCCCATTCCAAGCACCACGACATCGGCCGGCATCGGCAAATTGGCGATACGCGCGCTTGCTGCGGCTAGCTCCTGGTCCTCAGGCAGGCGGACGTCGGCAAGCGGCGTAAAGCTCGCCGCTTCCGCGCGATTGCGCAGCAGCCTCTCGCGCACGAGTCGAGCATTAGAGCGCGCGCTGTCGTCAGCCACACGCCGCTCGTCGGCAAGAGTGATCGCAACCCGAGTCCAGTCCAGGTCCACGTTCGAAAGCCGATCGAAGAACCGCGCCGGCGACTTGCCCCCAGAAACAATGAGCAGCGCAACCCCCCGCGCAGCGATCGCTCCACGCAAGTGCTCTGCCGTCCAGTCTGCTAAGCCCGTGGCAATCTCTTCGGCATTGACGAATTCTCGGCGTTGGAAAGCGGTCTCAATCATCGTATTCCTCGTTCCAAGTGCGTCCGTCCCGTTCGATTAAAGCCACGGACGCGTTCGGCCCCCATGTGCCCGCGGCATATGGTCGCGGGGACTCCCCAGACTGCACCCAAGCGTCGCGAATAGGATCAATAAACTTCCAAGCCGCCTCGACTTCGTCCCGTCGCATGAACAGAGCCGCGTTGCCGCGAAGCGCATCCATCAGCAACCGTTCATACGCGTCGGCGGGAGCGACCCCAAAAGCTTCGGCGAAGCTCATGTCTAGCGGCACATGCTGAAGGCGCATGTCGCCGGGGCCTGGTTCCTTAACCATCATCCAAAGCTTAATCCCTTCGTCCGGCTGTACCCGCATCACCAGGCGATTGGCGGGTATGCCGTCGGGATGCATCGCAAATATTACATGCGGCAGGCGGCGGAATCCCACGACGATTTCCGAAAAGCGCTGAGGTAGCCTTTTCCCCGTGCGGAGATAGAATGGAACTCCAGCCCATCGCCAATTGGCGATGCCAAGTTTGAGAGCCACGAAGGTTTCCGTGTCGCTCTGCTCCTTGCCGATGTCCTGCAAGTACCCTGGAACCGGGCCGCCATCGGCAAAGCCAGCGCGATATTGGCCGCGCACGGTGAGCGTCGACACGTTCGTTTCATCGATTGGCAGCAAAGCCTTCAACACTTTCAGCTTTTCATCTCGAAGCGAGTCCGCTTCGAGCGAGTTTGGTGGCTCCATCGCAACGAGGCAAAGAAGCTGCATCATGTGGTTCTGGACCATGTCGCGTATGGCGCCGGCTTCTTCATAGTACCCGCCTCGGCCCTCAACACCGAGCGTCTCCGCGACGGTAATCTGCACATGATCAATATGCGCGTTATTCCACACCGGCTCTAGCAAGATGTTGGCGAAACGCAGCGCCATGAGGTTCTGTACAGACTCCTTGCCCAGATAATGATCGATGCGAAAGATGTTTCGCTCGAGGAAGACCGAACCGATCACATCGTTAATGGCCGCAGCGCTCGTGCCGTCTCTGCCGATTGGCTTCTCGACGATGATGCGTGAACGAGACGTTACAAGGCCTTCCGCGCCGAGACGCTTTGCCAGCGGACCGAACAGGTCAGGACGCGTCGCGAGATAATAAGCGCGGATGCGTTCGTCGGCGCCAAGCAACGCCTTAAGGTCTGCCCATCCACCGTCCGCCGAAGCGTCGACTGCGACGTAGTCGAGTCGGGACAGGAATCGCTCCGTCGCCGCGCCCGATTCGCTGTCGATGACATTAAACTTCATCAACGTGTCCTCGACGGAGGCGCGGAAAGCCTCGCGATCCAGGTGACGGCGCGATGCTCCGATAATCCGGGTCGGCTCGGAGAACTGATTGCTACGCTCGCGCCGAAAGAGCGCTGGGTAGAGCTTGCGATAAGCCAAATCGCCGGTGCCGCCAAAAACGACGAGATCGAATGGCTCAACCTTGACAATGCGTGCGGCCATAACGCCTCTGTTCGGTCGTGGAGAGAACTCGCAGTCGCTCAGGGGAGGGTTCGTCGGCCCGGGCGCCAAAACACTAATCGATCAACACGCTGTGAGCCAAGCTCACGCGATGCGCAAGCCCTCAAGTCGCGTGCCTCATCGCATCCTTGAACAAAACTTCTCGATCGCGAGCGAAATGTTTAATCAGTGGCAACGCCGCGCCACCGATCGAACCGGCGTCCGCGCCGATCGAGCCCGAGACAATGTCGACCTCGCTCAAGCCCCGACGATCGAGGCCGGCGAAGACCTGCGCCGTGCGGGCGGTGAGGCGCTCGCGCACTGTCGCCGGCAACGCGCCGTCGATCACGATCGCCTCAAAGTCGATGACGGAGATCGCGGCAACCACCGCATAGGCGAGAGCCGATGCGGTTTCTTCAATCCAGCCGTCGAGCTGCGCCCCGAATTCGCTCCACGATTCGGGCGTCGCACTAATCGACGAGGCGTCGATACCAGCCGCTTCCAATCGGCGCTCCAGTTGATAAATCGACGCACATGCGATCAGCTGGGTAGCGGCGCCGACGTCGTTCTTCGCCATGATCGGCATTGATCCGAGCGCGGCCGCGTTACCCGTGCGTCCCGGACGCAGCGCGCCGTCGAGCACCAACCCGCCGCCGAGAAACTCGCCGACGAAGAAGTAAAGGAAATCGCGGTAGCGCCAGCAGCGACCGAAGAAGAACTCGGCCGCGCAAGCGGCCGTCGCATCATTGCACAGCGTCGTCGGATAAGCGCAGGCCGCCGCAATTTCACTTTCTGCGTCGAAGTGTCGCCAGGCGTTCATTGCCCCCTGCGGCGCGCCGATCTCCGTTTCCCAGCTCCACAACTCGAACGGAGCTGCGACGCCAAGACCAACGATCCGTTGTTTCTGCGAGGCGCTGAGCGAACCGGCGAGCGACGGCACCGAATCTCGGACAAAAGCGAGGACTATGTTCGGTGTCGGAAANGAGTAGGCGCGGTAAGCGCGCTGGCAAATNGCGCCGCGAAAATCGACCAGCACCAAATCACAGCTGCGTCGCCCTATTTTAAGTCCGAGCGAATAAGCGCCTTCCGGATCGACGGACATAGGGATCGTCGGCTGCCCAACTCGGCCGCGGAGCGGGGCCTCCCGCTTCAACAATCCCTCTGCTTGCAGTCGGTTCATAATTGCGGACGTCGATTGAACCGACAGTCCCGTCAATCGCGCGACTTCAATCTTGGACAATGGACCGAAGCGACGTACGAGTGAAAGCAACAGACGCTCATTGTAAACACGCACGCCCGCCTGATTCGCACCGCCGACGTTCAACGGGGAGACGCCAACAAGCGTCGAGGCTAGCGCCGCGCCGCCATCGAGCCCGCTCGCCGCATCAGCGCGCAGATCGCCCTGCGCCTCCTTCATCCTCCGCCTCGGCATTGCATTGTTGTAACCAGCCTCCACCGCATGATTGTGCCTGACAGCGCATCTGTCAAGGATAATTCAAGCGGGTGTAGTTATCCTTGACTCTCGGCCAAAAGTCTGCCCTATGGAACTACGACGGCGCGAGACGGACGCTGGGAGGCGAAGACTTTATGTCCAGCCACCAGGGTCCGTGATGATCGACGTCGCATCATCGACTCATCGGGAGGAAACCTGTGTCCAAGATTTCTGGATTGTTCACGTCCATCGCGGCCGCGGCGCTGTCTCTTGCCCTAGTGGGCGGGCCGGTCCATGCCGGCGAAATCGTCGGGCTTGTCACGAAAACCAACACCAATCCCTTCTTTGTCAAAATGAAAGAAGGCTTCGAGGCCAAGGCCAAGGAGCTTGGCCTGACGCCTCAGGCGTACGCCGGCAAGTTCGACGGCGACAACGATGGCGAAGTCAGCGCGATCGAGCAGCTGATCGCGGCCGGCGCTAAGGGCATTCTGCTTGTGCCCAGCGATTCGACTGCGATCGTCCCTACGGTGAAGAAGGCGCGCGACGCCGGCGTCCTCGTTATCACGCTCGACACTCCGCTCGACCCGGTAGATGCAGCCGACGCGCTCTTTGCCACGGACAACTATAAAGCCGGCCAGTTGATTGGCCAGTGGGCGAAAGGAACGCTGGGGGACAAGGCCAAGGACGCGAAGATCGCGACCCTCGACCTCGCGTCGAACCAACCCACCGTCGACTACCTGCGCCATAACGGCTTCCTCGATGGCTTCGGCATCCCGGTCAAGGACAAGAAGCACTACGCGACGAGCGATAGCCCACAGATTGTTGGATCGGACGTGACCAAGGGCGCGACGGAAGGCGGCCGCCAGGCGATGGAGAACATCCTACAGAAGGCCGACCGCATCGATCTAGTCTACGCCATCAACGAACCGGCGGCCTACGGCGGCTATGCAGCGCTTAAGGCGGCAGGCAAGGAGAACGGAGTCACTTTCGTCGGCGTCGATGGTGGGTGCCAGGGCGTGAAATGGGTCAAGGAAGGCATCCTCGGCGCGACTTCCCAGCAATATCCGCTTCTGATGGCGGCAGACGGTGTCCAGGCAGTGGCCGACTACATCAAGACCGGCAAGAAGCCTACCAGCATCGACACCGGAGAGAAGCTTGTTACCGACAAGCCGGTCCCGGGCGTTCCCTCGATCACGAGCGAGGAAGCCCTGAAGATCTGCTGGGGTTGATTCCCCCTACGCTCGGAGCTTTAATCCGCTGAAATAAAAAGGATCCGCCGCGGTCATGCCTGCGGCGGACTCAAAAGAGACGAAGGACGACCGGAAACGAACGAGGAAGCGATGACCGAAGCGACTGGCCGTCCCACGCCCCAGGAGTTCGAGAGCGTTCTAACTGGCGCGACGGCGACGGTCGCCTCCTTCGAGGAAGAGCATCTTACCGTCCTCCAGCGGACCCAGCGTTTCCTTCACGCCTACCCTACTGTTGTACCGTTCGTCGTGCTCTTACTTGGCGTGCTGCTGGGGGTCCTCGTCAATCCTTCGCGGTTCACCGCGGCGAGCAATTTCTCGACCATACTCACCCAGGTCATGGTTATCGGCATTGTCGGTGTCGGCCAAACCCTCGTAATCCTGACGGCGGGCATCGATCTCTCGGTCGGCGTCATCATGGTCATTTCGTCCGTGGTGATGGGGCGTTTGGCCGTCTACGCTGGCGTTCCGACGCTCATCGCCTTTCCGATCGGCCTCTTGGTCGGCGCTGCCTTCGGTTATCTCAATGGGATTTTGGTGACGCGGCTCAAGATGCCGCCGTTCATCGTCACTCTCGGCACGCTCAGCATCATCGGCGCGCTTAATACGTACTATTCGCAGAGCGAAACCATCGGCATGCAGGACATCGAGGAGAAGGCCTGGTTCCTGCAGATCATGGGCAATCAGCTCACAATTGGCGGCGCCCGCATCATGTGGGGCACGTTCCTGATGCTCGCGGTCGCGGCCGTCGTCTGGTACGTCCTCAACCGCACCGCCTACGGTCGCCACATCTACGCCACCGGCGATGATCGGGAGGCCGCGCGGCTCGCGGGCATCAATACGGATCGCATTCTGCTCAGCGTTTATGTGCTTGCGGGTCTTATCGCGGCGATCGCCGGCTGGGCGCTCATTGGCCGTGTCGGCGCCATCAGCCCGACGGCCGGCGAGAACGCCAATCTCGACAGCATCACCGCAGTGGTGATCGGCGGCACATCGCTGTTCGGCGGCAGGGGATCGATCATCGGCACGCTGGTTGGCGCGCTGATCGTCGGCGTCTTCCGCTCCGCCGTTTCGCTCGCTGGGCTTGACGTGCTTTGGCAGGAGTTCGCCATCGGCGTCCTGATCATTGTCGCGGTCGCTCTCGACCAGTGGATCCGGAGGGTGTCGAAATGAGCGTCGAACCGGCTCTCATGGCTCGCAGCCTTGTCAAGCGTTACGGGCGCGTCACCGCGCTCGATCACGCCGACTTCGACCTTTATCCCGGCGAGATCCTCGCGGTCATTGGGGACAATGGCGCGGGCAAGTCAACGCTGATCAAGGCGCTCTGCGGCGCGGTCATTCCCGACTCGGGCGAGATTCGGCTTGGTGGAGAAATCGTTCACTTCACCTCGCCCATCGCCGCGCGCGAAGCAGGGATCGAGACAGTGTATCAGACGCTGGCTCTCTCGCCGGCTTTGTCGATCGCCGACAACATGTTCCTCGGCCGCGAGCCGCGCGCGCCCGGCATCATGGGACAATGGTTTCGAGCAACCGATCGCGCTCGTATGGCGAAATTCGCCCGGGAGAAGCTGAACGATCTCGGCCTGATGACGATCCAGAATATCCATCAGCCCGTCGAAACCCTGTCGGGCGGCCAGCGCCAGGGCGTGGCCGTGGCGCGCGCCGCGGCCTTCGCCAAGCGCGTCGTCATCATGGACGAGCCGACAGCGGCGCTCGGGGTCAAGGAATCGCGCCGCGTGCTCGAACTCATTCTCGATGTGAAGAAGCGCGGGCTGCCGATCATTCTCATCTCGCACAACATGCCCCACGTGTTCGAAGTCGCCGACCGTATTCACATCCACCGCCTGGGCCGTCGTTTGACGGTCGTGGACCCGAAGGCGGTGACGATGTCGGACGCGGTCGCGATGATGACGGGCGCCATGGCCCCGCCTGTTGAGGCAGAGGCGGCCTGACGCCAGCTTCCGCGTGCAATAACGCTGGGCGCGCCCGCGCGGCGCTGGTCACAAAACCGCGATTTGCGTAAACGAGCCGCACGCGGTTGAATAGGGCTGCGCCACCGACACGGCGCCTTCCAAAGAGGAATTGACGTTTCATGCGCTATCGACCGCTTGGCCGCACGGGCCAATATGTCTCGGAAATCTGCCTCGGGGCGATGACCTTTCATGGCGGCGGCGGAATGTGGCGCGCCATCGGGACGCTCGATCAGGGCGCCTCCACCAAGCTGGTCGCCCGCGCGCTCGAAGCGGGGGTCAATTTCATCGATACGGCCAACGTCTATTCCGAAGGCCAGTCCGAGGTTCAGGTCGGCCA
>JGI12659J15293_10000677_pt1 | contig 11075 bp, 9 predicted proteins | sample JacPinW_OM2H0_O1_FD_15293 | JGI IMG/M metagenome (IMG submission 15293) | reverse complement strand
TGAAGGGTTACGCGAGCCACGAAAAAGATACCCTCGAGGGCGTCGTGGCCGCGCGAAATAGCGCCATGAATTCTCAGGGCCCGGCTGCCAAGGCCGAGACGGAAGGCGTCCTCACGCAGGCGTTGCGCCAAGTCTTCGCGCTGGCCGAAGCCTATCCTCAGTTGCGTGCCGTCGAAAGCTTTAACCAGCTCCAACAAACACTCAATCAAATCGAGGACACGATTCAGAACGCGCGCCGCTATTACAACGCCGTCGTTCGCGATCTGAACACCAAAATTCAACAATTCCCGACGAACATCATCGCCGGCATGTTCAATTTCAAGCCGCGCGAATTCTTCGAGATCTCCGCTCCGGCGGAACGCGAAGTCCCCAAGGTAAGCTTCGGCACCGGAACGGCACAATAATTCCGCGCCGGAAACGACAAGCTGCCATGAAAACCCTTCGCCGCGGAACCGCCCTGCTGCTGCTCACGGTCGTAATCGCGTGCGTCGCGGCGCTTCCCGTATTCGCGCGCTCGCTCGCGATTCAGAAGTTTGATTCCGTCGTCACCGTAAATACCGATGGAACGCTCGATGTCTCCGAAACGATCCTCGTTCACTTTACCGGCGAATGGCACGGCATCTACCGCACCATCCCCGTCAGCTATACGACGGCGCAAGGATTCAATTACTCACTTTTACTCGACCACATCACCGCGACCGACGACACCGGCACGCCGCTGAAATGCGAAGTGAGCCGCCAAGGCGATTACAAGCAATTCAAGATCTACGTCCCGGACGCGGTTGACGCCACGCGAACCGTGATCCTCCACTATCGCGTTGTTGACGGCTTACGATTCTTCGCCGATCACGATGAGCTCTACTGGAACGTCACCGGTGACCGCTGGGATGACCCACTGCCCGTAGTGAGCGCCGAAATCGATCTGCCTGCCGGCACAACCGGAATTCATTCGCTCGCCTTCACGGGCTCCTACGGCTCAACCGCTCAGGACGCGAACATCAGCGTCTCCGAAAACAAAGTCATCATCGAGACACGACACTCGCTAGGCTTTCACCAGGGTCTGACGGTTGTCGTCGGCTGGGACAAAGGCTTCGTCCACGAGCCCACCGCGTTCGACAAGACGATTCTCTTCCTGCGAAGCAATTGGATTCTATTCGTCCCGGTGATTGCCTTCGCGGTGATGATTTGGCTGTGGTGGTCGTTCGGACGCGATCCGCGTCGCCAACCAATCGCCGTGCAGTACGAACCGCCCGATAAGCTCACGCCCGGCGAAGCCGGCACCCTCGTAGATAATGCAGCCGCCATGCGCGACATCACGGCAACGCTTGTGGACCTCGCAGTGAAAGGCTATTTGACCATCCAGCAGATCGATCAAAGTCAGATGCTTGGCCTGATGCACCATAAGGACCACATCTTCCAAATGAAGAAACCCGCAACTTCGTGGACAGACGCGCGGCCTCATGAGGAAGAAATGCTAACTGGGCTGTTCGATGGCGGGCAGAGGGATTCCGTGAAGCTCTCCGAATTGCGGAATAGCTTTTACGTCAATTTGCCGGTGATTCGCGAGCGAATATTCGACGCGCTGATCGGCGACGGCTATTACCTGCATCGCCCTGACGTGGTTCGCAACGGGTTTGTGGTCGGCGGAATTATCATTGGAATTTTCGTCGCGATATTCGGTGCGAGATTATTGAGCGATGTCACCGGCGCAAGCGCAATTGTGAGCGGCGTCGTCACGGCCGCAATCATCGTTAGCTTCGGCTGGTTCATGCCCGCCCGCACCATCACCGGCGCGCGAGCGTACGAAAAAGTGCTTGGCTTCGAGGATTTCTTGCGTCACACGGAAAGCGATCAGATCGCACGCATTGTGAAAACGCCGGAAATGTTTGAGAAGTTTCTGCCATACGCGATGGCTCTGCATGTCGAGAGCAATTGGGCAAAAGCGTTTTCCGGCATCGCCATGCAGCCGCCGCAGTGGTATCAAGGCTCCTACGGAACGGGGTACTACCCGTATTTGCTCGTCAACGATCTCAATTTCATGTCAATGTCAGCCGCGTCTTCGTTCGCTTCCAGCCCTCGCAGTTCCGGCGGCGGTTTCGCTGGCGGCTCCGGCTTCGGTGGTGGCGGTTTCTCGGGCGGCGGTTTCGGCGGCGGTGGCGGCGGCGGCTTCTAAGCGGGATATTCTAGTGTCGCGTCCTTCGAACTTCAGAGCCCGGAGGCCCCGCCTCCGGGAACACTTTCAAATTTCAAGATTCTCTCTATTTAATGAACCCGCAACTCTTCAACGCGATCCAAAACCGCACGATCGTTCTCCGCGTGATATTGAATTCGCACATGATCTCCCACCGAAATTCCCCGCAGCCCTTCGTGCATCTCGAATTCCATCGTGCGCGCCTCCGGCTCCCCCTCCACCGCAACCGTCAGCTTCGTCTCATCTAGCGCGAGAATTTCCCCGATCAGCGCGCCTGCCCCAACAATCGCGCTGCCTGATTTACCTGGAAAATGTCGTCTCAGCCACCCGATTTCTCGAAGATTGTCATGCTCGAACTGGCGCGTCCACGCGTTGAGCACACTCGATCGATTCAAGTAGCCAACCATCCTCTTCGGATTCGCGCGTTCGACCACCGGCAGCCGGCCCACATTATGCTGCAGCATCCGGAACACAGCATCAAACGCCCGCTCGTCCGGATACGCAACGAGTAGCGACTTCGTCGCAACGTCCAGCACCGGCACATCACCCGCCGGATGCCGTTCCACCGCGCGCAGCAAATCTGTCTGCGTCAGCAGCCCCACCAGTTCTTCGTTTTGCGACACGATCGGAAGCCCTCGCGTCAGATCGAGGTGCATGTCGCCCTTCGCGATGCGGTCACCAAGTTCGCGTACCGTCATCTCCGCCGGGATCGTGGGCACGGTTTGGCGCATGAGTTCCCTCACACGCACTTGCTTCAAAATATCCGCTTCAAACTCCTGATGTACGTCGAGGCCGCGGCGTGAAAGCTTCTCCGTCATGATCGAATTCGGCAAATAGCGCAACGCAATCGCGTCGGCAATCACCGATACGAGCATCAGCGGAAGTATCGCGTTGAAGTCGTGCGTGATCTCGAACGCAAAAACGATGAACGTGAACGTCGCGCGCGACGCTGCTCCGAACACGGCGCCCATCGCCACCAGCGCGTACGCGCCCGGCGAAAGATGCGCGCCCGGAAAAATCCGATTCACCAGCATCGCGAAGACGCCGCCCATTGCCGCACTCGACATGAACATCGGCGCCAGTAATCCCCCCGACGTACCTGACCCTAGCGAAATCACGAGCGCCAGCGCCTTGAACACCGCGACGAGCAACAAAATCTTCAGCGTCAAATTGTTATTCAGAATGTCGGAAATCGTGTCGTACCCGACGCCCAAAACTCGCGGCACGAAAAACCCGATGATACCGAGCCCCAGCGCCCCAAGCGCCGGATGCCAAAAATCGCTCACTGGCAGACGATCGAACTGGTCCTCCACCCAGTAGAGCACTTTGGTAAATCCGATCGCAGCAACTCCGCAAATAATCCCAAGAAGGAGATAGAAAGGCAGACCGACAGGCAATCCGTAATTCACGTTCCCCATCTGAAACATCGAATGCTGCCCCAGCAGAAAATAGCGGACGCTCGTCGCCATCGTGCTCGCGACCACCAACGGAATAAACGACCGCGCGCGAAATTCAAAAAGCAGCAACTCAATCGCCAGAATCACTCCGGCGATTGGCGTATTGAACGTCGCCGCCATTCCAGCGCCCGCTCCGCACGCGAGCAACACTTTGCGTTCCGAAGCCGTCATGGAAACAAGCTGCCCCACGATCGATCCGAACGCTCCGCCCGTTTGAATGATCGGTCCCTCCGCGCCGAACGGCCCGCCCGTTCCAATGGCAATTGCCGCGGAAAGCGGCTTCAAAATCGCGACCTTGGCCTCAATCCGGCTGCGCGACGTAAGCACCGCCTCCATCGCCTCGGGAATTCCATGCCCCTTTATTTTTTCTGAGCCATATTTCGCCATCACACCGACGATCAATCCGCCGATCACAGGCACGACAATCACCCACGCGCCAATCTGCGTGTGCTCTGGACTGCGGAAATGAAACGACCAGTCGTGGTAAAACGCGATATTCGTGAAGAGGCCAATCAGATCGTAAAGAACGTACGCGATGAGGCCCGCGAAACTTCCGATCGCCGCGGCAAGCAGCGACATCATTCCCATCCGATAACCGGAAACCGGCGCCGGATTACCAAGTCCCGCCATTCCTCCGATCGAATCCCCCATCTGTGCTCCAGCTGATAAGTGTTTGTGAATGTCGTTCAGAATTTGTGTGCGAGCCCGCCTATAACTTCAGAACCCGCCAATCAGGCCCTCATTTCGATGGATGCACGCGAGTAACTAACTTGCGACTCGCGCTACCGAGCTCTGCGTCGGCCCGATTTTCGCGGCTGCCGTTGTGTGCTGGTGCGCGCTCCATTCTGAGGAATGAAATCTTCCAAAGCTCGAAGCAGCCTCCGCCCGGCCGTCCGCAATTCATCGCGATGCGGCAGAGAAACGCGCTTGAGCTTCCGTTCGCCGGTCGGNGTAAGCTGAACGAGCACCTGCCGCCGATCNACGCGGCTCCGCGTGCGCCGTACCAGCCCGCGTTTCTCCAGCCGATCCATCAATTCCACCGCGCTGTGATGTTGGATTTGTAACCGCTCCGCCAGAACGCCGACGGTCGCCGTCTGGGAGACTGGAACACCTTTGATGGCAAGCAACGCCTGGTATTGCTGCGGCTCCAGCCCCGCTGCCCGCGCGTTGCGTTCACTGAAGTTCAGGTACCGGCGAATCGCATACCGAAAATCCGCCAGCGCCTCAAAGTTGAAGCGTTCTCTGCTGGGCCTCGACATATCCAAGCACGATTATATCGTATTCCGATGTAAATTGTCTCTTTTCGGCCAAACGTGTGCCGCTGGCAACAACACGTGTGGAAGTACGAGGGAATGCCCGCAAGCAATATTTCTTCATAAACACCGCAACTTCAGAACCCAAAGGTTCTGCCGCCTCCGGGTCCGTAGAATCAATACGCGGAATTCGTGTGGTTCAATCCTGAAGCGGCTTTCGAAACGACTTCTGCGTCTTCACGTGCTTGTATCCCAGCCGCTCGTAAAATGCGTGCGCGCGTTCACGAATCACATTCGATCGCAGCGAAACGATCTTGCATCCATGCTCCCGCGCCCAAGTTTCAGCCCGCTCCATCAACAGCTTGCCGATCCCGAGAGACCGCTGCTCGCCATCCACCACCAGCCCGCCAATTTCAGCCCGCGGCTCCGATTCCATCGTCCGAAACAAAAACACATGAAGAAATCCCGCCAGTCGCCCGTCAGCCATCGCCGCAACGAATAAGCCGTGATCAGCCGCTGCATCGATTCCGCCGAATCTTGCGCGAACCTCTTCCTCACTCGATGGATAACCGAGTTGATTGCACAGCTCGGGAAGCTGCGGAATATCTGCTGGCATCGCGCGTCGCACTCGAACGCCGCCGGAGGTCGCCGAAGTCGTCATCGATCAGCCGCTATTTCGCAATGTCAAAAAAGTTTGTCAGAGTCCAACAAAATCGTTACCGGCCCGTCGTTCACCAACTCCACCTTCATATGCGCTTGAAAAACGCCAGTCTCCACTCGCACGCCAAGCAATTCCACCGCGCGCACAAATTCCTCATACATCGCCTTCCCTTTTTCCGCCGGCGCCGCGGAAATAAAACTCGGCCGCCGTCCCCCGCGCGCATCCCCATAGAGCGTGAACTGCGAAATCGCCAGCATCGCGCCACCAGTATCTTTCAGCGAGAGATTCATCTTCCCGTTTTCATCTCTGAAAATCCGCAGATGAATAATTTTCTCGGCAAACGCGGCAGCCACGCCCTCCGCATCATTCGTTCCCACACCAAGCAGCACAACCAGCCCCGCGCCAATTTCTCCAGTCGTGTGACCTTCAACTTCAACACTCGCCCTGCTAACCCGCTGCACCACAGCTCTCATCTCGTCATCACCCGAAAACCGCGCTCAACCTTCGACGAAATCCTTAAGCCTCCCTAGCGCCTGATCCCACTCCTCCGCCACGAGCTCAAGGTAACTCTTGATTTCTTCAATAGGCCGCGGATTAAATTCAAAAACATTTTCGCGGCCGCTTCGCACGCTATGCACGATCTCCGCACTCTCCAAGACTCGAAGATGCTTCGTAATCGCCTGCCGCGTGAGCCTCGAGCCCTTTGTCAGCTGAGAAATCGAGCGCGGCCGTCCAACGCAAAGTTTGGCAACCAGCGAAAGCCGCGTCTCGTCGCCCAGCGCGGCAAAAACCGGCGCACGCTTCGCGATGACCCTGCTAGGATTTCTGCGCGACATAGTTCTCGATATTTTTCATTTGCGCCGTCCACCCTCCGTCGTTCTTGCGGAATGCTTCGGGTCGGCGGTCGCTCGGAATTTTTTCGAATCCTGTCTCGGTAAGCACTAGCAACGTGCCGCTGGGGATCTTCTCCAGCCGAAATTCGACGAGCGTAGGCGTCTCCTTCGAGTAATCAACTTTAGGGTCGATGGCATAAGGATGCCATGTAAACGAAAAAAGCCGTTCGGGCTCCATCTTCTGCACCACGGCTTCCCATTTCACGTGTTCGTATCCAGGATGGGTAATATGCCCGCGTGAAATCTTCCCCGGCACAAACGGTCCCTCCAGCTTCACGCGAAACCACTCTCCAAACTCGCGGTAATCCGTCAGCGCCTGCCAAACTCGCGACACCGGCGCCTTCAATTCTATCTGCTTCTCAATTCTATTCTCCATTGTCAGGCAACCTCCGGGTTGCATATTAAATCATGGCGCGATGCAAATGCAACTCTGTGGTTGCATTTTAAAACCGTCCCTCTGCGCCCAGAGATCCATGTGCTCCTGTATATTGACTTCCCTCCGCAATTTCTCTATTTTGAGTTCCAGCGCGAAGGGCGCATCCAGTCCGCGGAAAGGGCCGTGCCCACCTTCAGTTTCACAATCTGACGAATCTTCTTTCGAGCCTGACTCGGGCGGACTCCAGGCAAACAACGAAAGGAGCTTCGTATGCCAGACAGAGAATTACCCGCCCGTCCAAACCTCGAGCAATATAAAAAGCAAGCCAAAGATCTCGCAAGAGATTGCGATCTAAGCATTCGCGACGCGCTCACTCGCGTCAGACGCCATCATCCGCGCTTTCACAAACTGCCTGAGTCCGAAATGCGAAACGCACAGGTCGCGCTCACCGATGCGCAACTCGTCATAGCGCGCGAGCACGGATTCGAGAGCTGGCCGCGGTTTGCACATCACGTTGAAACGCTCAACCTGATTCGTTCCGTCGCTTCTCTCACGGATCCGGCAGCGGCATTCATTGAAGTGGCTTGCGTGCCTCGCCACTCTGGGCACCGCTCCGGCACGCTCGAACACGCCGAGATGATCCTGTCGCGATATCCGCAGGTTGCCACCAGCAGCATTTATACCGCAGCGATCCTCGCCGACGAAAAAGCTGTACGCTCATTTGTTTCACGCGATCCGAAAAGCAGCACAGCAAACGGCGGCCCGTACAATTGGGATGCTCTCACCCACCTGTGCTTCTCGCGGTATCTCCGCCTGGATAAGTCTCGCTCCGAAGCTTTCGTACGCACGGCTCGGACTCTTCTCGATGCCGGAGCCAGCGCGAATACAGGCTGGTTCGAGACGATCGATCATCCGAATCCTCGACCCGAGTGGGAGAGCGTGCTCTACGGAGCGGCGGCTCTCGCGCAACATCCCGAGTTGACACGCCTGCTTCTTGAGCGCGGCGCCGATCCCAATGATGAAGAAACTCCATATCACGTGCCCGAAGGTTACGACAACACAGTGATGAAGATCGTGCTGGAGAGCGGCAAGCTGAACGCCGTCAGCCTGTCGTGGATGCTCTTGCGCAAGACCGATATGCATGACCAGGAAGGCATTCGAATTTTGCTCGAGCATGGCGCTGATCCAAATCTCATGACCAGGTTCTGTCACAACGCATTGCACCATGCTATACGCCGCGACAACGGCCTAAGCATCATCGAATTGCTACTCGATAGTGGCGCCAATCCTGCCTTGCAGAATACGCGCGACTCCAGATCCGCCACCTCGATGGCCGCGCGGAGAGGTCGCGGCGATGTTCTTGCAATGTTCGAAAACCGCGGTATTCCTCTCAATCTCGACGGCCTTGATCGTCTGATCGCCGCATGTGCGAAAGGCGATAGCGATGGCGTCAGTTTGCTCATCGCAAGTGAACCGCAACTTTCTCAAGAACTGATTGCAGAAGGCGGAACGCTTTTATCCGAATTTTCCAGCAACGGAAATCTCGAAGGCCTACGATGCCTGCTCGGCATCGGCGTGAGCGCAACCGCTCTCTACACCGAAGGCGATCTGTACTTCGACATCGCCAAAAACAGCACGGCGTTGCATGTCGCAGCCTGGCGCGCGTGGCCTCCCGCCGTGAAAGAATTGATTGCGCGCGGATCGCCGGTGAACGCTCTGGACGGCAAAGGCCGCACGCCGCTGTTTCTCGCCGTCAGGGCCTGCGTTGACTCTTATTGGACCAATCGGCGTTCCCCCGATTCGGTAGACGCTCTGCTCAAAGCTGGCGCATCGATCTCCGGCATCGAAATTCCTACAGGCTACGAGGAAATTGACAAACTGCTGCGCCAACACACTGAATAATTCAGAGCCCGGAGGACTCCCGCCTCCGGGAACCCATCGCTCGGCGCCTTCAATCACCGTCGAAATCGGTTAGTCAGTCCCATATCGTGTTCCTTCGCTGTTATACGAGAAAATATCAGCGTCGAAATCATTTGACTTCAAACGGCAGGCACGAATGAATAAGAACCGGCAAGGTTTTCCTGCGGCACTCAGCAAAGCCCTCCTGCTCGCTTTATTGATTTACATGCAGGCGCAACTCGCCGCGGCACCGGGTAAGGCCCCCGTTGATTCAGCCGAAGCCGATGTGGATGTAAGAGAATTCCGTCTGGAAGAGCTGGAAGCAAAACTGCTCGCCATGCAGCCCGGCCCCGAACACGACTATTTCGCCGGAGTACTGGCGAACAGATCAGGCCGCCTTGAGGAATCGATACGCTTGCTGAACAGCGCCCTCCCCGGGATTCGGACTTCGCATCCGGATCGGGCAGCCATTGCACTGCTATCGCTGGCGGACAATTACAACAAGACCTTCCGTTACGCCGACGCCGCTCAGGCCTACGACGACTTGCTCGCTCATTTCGCGAGTGAACTAGTTGGCTCGCGGTTTCAGGACACCAAGGACGATTCCGGCTTGGCTCATCTGCTCCGAGACGCGCCGCCGCAAACGATCACTTGGGACGGACCTACCCGATTGAAAACAGAACGCAATCCTTTGGGATCGATCAATACAGAATTGACTGTGAACGGAGTTCGAGAAGAGTGGCTGCTCGATACCGGCGCAAATCTCTCCGTGGCCACCCGAAGTTTCGCGAATCGGCTTAGGCTCAAGCTTCTGCCGGGAGTAGGACAGACCACGTCGGGCGTAACTGGAATTGAAAATCCGCTGCAGTTGGCGTTGCTTCCCGCGCTGCAAATGGGCGGCGCCACTCTGCACAATGTCGTCATCATGGTCATGGACGATGCAAGCCTCAAGGTCGGCTTGGGCAAAGAATCCTACCAGATCAACGGAATCATCGGATACCCGGTCTATTCGGCGCTCGGAACTGTCACATTTTTACAAAATGGCGAATTCGTTGCCGGAGATAAGACTCAAAGCAGTCGGGCAGGCGCACGGATGTATATGGAGCAGCTGACGCCGGTAATCGAATGCGTTGTGCAAGGCAGGAATCTGCCCTTCACTCTCGATACAGGCGCGTCCGCAACGAATCTCTCCGTGCGCTACTACGATCGGTTTCGTGCCGGCTCTGCGAGCTGGAAAAAAGCGCAGTCCAAGAGTTTCGGAGCGGGCGGCGTCATAAAGCGAAAAGTCTATCTTCAGCCGGAACTCAGTCTCGGCATCGGCGACAAGACCGCCACCTTGCAGCGCGTATTAATTTTTCCTTCGACGATGGGAGCAGGCATCGATAACTTGTACGGAAATCTCGGGCAGGATGTGTGGGCGAAGTTCGACAGCTTCACACTCGATTTTTTGACAATGACCTTCAGCCTGGGCGATCCGTTACCTCCACCTGCCAGCCAATAGGCGCGGCCGGCTGCGACAACACTGAATAGTATTCAGAGCCCGGAGGCTCCCGCCTCCGGGAACCCGTCTCGCAGTTTCCTCAATCACCGTTAAAATCGGTTCGCTCATTCCCAATCGCCTCAGCGCACACTTCGTGCAACCACGCCCGCCAGCACTTGTAGCGCCGGGCTTTCAGCCCGGCACGCTGCTTGCAGGGAATATGCAACTCGGAGTGCAATGTTAGTTCGCAGATTTAAACCGAAAACTGTGTTAGAAGAAGAGCGAACGTTTACTCCAGCTTCCGAGGCGCTTTACATTGAAACTCGCATTAATCGGCACTCACGGCGTCGGCAAGACCACGCTGGCGTACGAAACCTGCTCGCTGCTGAAGAAGGCTCACTACAACGTCGAGCTCGTGACCGAAGTGGCGCGGCAATCTCCGTTCCCGGTGAACGCGGCAACCACGCTCGAAGGCCAGCTCTGGATTTTGCACGCGCAAATCGCCGCGGAATTGGATGCTTCACGCCGCGCGCCCTGTGTCATTTGCGATCGCTCCGTCCTCGATAATTATTGTTATCTCGTTAACAAGTTTGGCCGCCAGCCGCAGCTAGAATCCTGGCTCGAATGGTGGATGGAATCCTATGCGTTGCTCGTGGGAGTTCCGAGCGCGTTCGAAGAAATCAAGCCTGACGGCTTTCGCTCCGAAGATCGAATCTTCCAGCATCGCATTCACGATTTACTCAACGAACTTCTTTCCGTAGCGCCATTCTCCCATGTCCGAAAGAATGTAATCTGGCTCGAAGCGGGTGATCGCCATTCTTGGGGCGAGCGCATTTTTGCCGCTGCCTTACCGCTCCTGGAGGCG
>JGI12659J15293_10000676_pt1 | contig 11081 bp, 9 predicted proteins | sample JacPinW_OM2H0_O1_FD_15293 | JGI IMG/M metagenome (IMG submission 15293) | reverse complement strand
ATCGAGAACAACCACACGACCGGCGCGAGAGCGATGAAGAGGACTAAGGAGATCGCCAGTCGGCGCGCGATCAAAAGCACACGGTCGCGGTCAAGCATGCCGGTTCCTTCCCGGCTTGAGGACGGCGATGAACGCCGCCGCCATGGCGAGGATGCATATGACGATCACCGTGCTGACCGCGGACGCGGCCCCAATGTTAAAGAATTCGAGCCCCTGTTTGACGCCATAGACCATTAGCGTGTTGGTCGCATCCGCGGGCCCACCGCTGGTGGTGACGAAGACGATGTCGAACACCCGGAAAGCGTCCATCATGCGCAGAATGAGCGCGAGAAAAGCCGCGGGCAGCAAGAGCGGTAGCACCATGAGCCGGAATCGCTGCGCCCCATTCGCGCCGTCGACCGCGGCCGCTTCGAGAATGTCGGTCGGCACGGTTTTTAGCCCCGCAATCAGGATCAGCGCCATCAGCGGCGTCCATTCCCAGGCGTCGATCGCGACCAAGGTGGCGAGCGCAAGCTGAGGGTCCGCGAGCAGCCCACGCGGACTGGACAGGCCAAGTTCCGCGAGCGGGTAGCCGAGCATGCCGTATTCCGGACTGAGCAGCGCTTTGAACACAAGCCCGACCACGAGCGGCGTGACGGTCGCGGGAATAAGCAGGAGGCCGAGCGCGATGCGGTTGAACCAATCGTCGCGCCACAGGAGCAGCGCAACGCAAAGGCCGAGAACGAATTCGAGGGTGACGGCGCCGAAGGTGAAGGCGAAAGTGTTGACTACCGTGCGGCGCGCCGTCGGATCCCGCCACAGCGCGAAATAATTGTCGAGGCCGACGAAATGGTGCGAAGCCGGGCGGATCAGATTGTAATTCTCAAACGAGTAGAGAAAGCCCTGGACCATCGGTCCGACGGCGACGGCGAGCACGTAGATGAGGGCCGGCGTAGCCATCGCAGCCAGAAACATCTGGCGCTTTCGGATATAGGACCAACCGGCCGAAAGGGTAGCGTCGTCGTCGGTCGCGGCGGTATCGCGCGAAGCAGCGCTCACGTCAGGCTCGTATTGGTGGGTTCGCGCACCCCTTCTCCCCCGGGGAGAAGGTGGCTCGAAGGGCCGGATGAGGGTTTGCCCCGAAGCACGATGAGGTGCGCACACCCAGTGCGTTCGCGTCGCGTATTGAACAAACTCGCGAGCCCTTCGGCCGAAACCCTCATCCGTCGGGCTTCGCCCGACACCTTCTCCCGGGGGGAGAAGGGGGGGCGCCGTCCGTTGCCGCGCCTCTCCTCATTCGGGGATCCGACAATTCCGTCAGGCGCGTTGTCCCGGAATCATTTGAACAAAGCCTCCGCCTTGCTCTGAATATCGTCCATCGCCGTCTTAGGATCGGCTTGCCCGACCAGCACGGCATTGATGGCGCCGCCGATCAGATCCTGCAGTTCCGGATATTGTGGAATCCGCGGGCGGAAGTCGCCGTCTCCGTGTTCGAACGAGGTCGCGATCACCGGCAGGAACGGATATTTCGCAAGCAAGTCCGCATCCATCATTTCGCTCTTGCGCAGATAGCTGCCGGCCCCGCGCAGGTTGAGCTCCTTATGCACCGCCGGGCTCGTAACCCATTTGATGAAGGCCCAGGCTACCTCCTGATTCTTCGGCTCGATGTCCTTGTTGATGCCCAAAGCCCAGCCGCCGATGCCATATTCCTGCGGTTGCCCTTGCGCGGATGGAGTGAGCATGATCCCCGCCTTGCCGGCGATCTTCGACACTTTCGGATTGTCGTAGTCAGCGGCGCCGATCGACCAGGTCTGCATGTTGGCGACCGCCCCATGTCGGAAGCTCTCTTCGCGTCCGCCCCAATCGTAGTCGGCGGCGCCGGGAGGCGCGGCTTCGTCGAACAGTTTCTTGTAAGCGACGACGCTCGCGATATTGGCGGGTGAGTTGAGCGTCGGCTTGCCGTCCTTGTCGAGGATCGAGCCGCCGAACTGACGATTGTATTGCATCCAGTCTTGCGCGACCGCCGGGCCCTTCTGGCCGTTGGCGACGAAACCGTAAGCCTTTTTGCTCTTGTCGGTGAGCTTCAGAGCGTCGGCGACGAACTCGTCCATCGTCGCAGGCGGCTTCAAGCCAGCAGCGTCGTAGAGATCCTTGCGGTAAGCCAGCACGTTGGCGTAGCCGGCGAACGGGAATGCGACCTGCTTGCCCTTGTAGCCGCCGAGCGAGGACATGAGCGAGGGATAGATGTCCTCGACCTTGATCTCGGCTGCGTCGCGCTTGATCCAATCGGTGAGGTCGACGGTGTAGCCGGCCTCTGCGAACTGACCGGACCAGACGATGTCGACAGTCGCGAGGTCGTAGCCCTTGGTATGGCCGACATAGTCGGCAGTGATCTTGGTCAGGAGCTCGGGGTAGCTCAGGATATCGACGTTGACCTTGGCGCCGGTCAGCGTCTCGAATTCCGGCGCGACCGCCGCCAACACCGCGGCGAACTGATCGTTCTGCGACGCGAGGTTGAGCGTCACTCCATCGTAAGGCTTGTCGGCCGCGCCCACGCCGGAAACGCCGACCGTGGCCAAAACGCCGAGCGCAAGCGCTGTCGCCTGACCGAGAAACGGTTTCATGTCGGCTTCTCCCCTGATGACGATGAGACCAGCTAACACCCTGATTTTCGTGAGATCAATCATATTATGCGGGGTTCTCAGTCGAAAATAACCTCACGCATGCTCGCTTTTTGACCGCGCAAATGCTCACGCTTTCACCGAAGGTCGCTTTCCAAGCCACGGCCTATGGGATAGCAACGCAAGGCACGCACTGGAGGAGCTCATGAGCGCAGCGTCGGCGCGCGCCATCTCTTCGCATCCGGACTCCGCGACGCGACGGGGACTCGAGCGGGCTGTCGCCTGGTCGCGACAGTGGAGCGCGGAGTTCCCGTTCTGCCTCGCCAATCATCTGCCAATGGTCCTGGTCGCGCTGCATCGCATGGGCGCGAGCGACGAACGTCTGGAAGCCTATTGCCACATCTATCGTGAGCAGAACGGGCTCGTTCCCGTTCCGGAACCGATCGAAGCGATCACGCGCGATAATTGGCGCGAGTTTCTAGGCCAGCGCGAGCGCGAAGCGGACTATCGAACGTTTTTTGCCGGCGAAGTTGCACGGCTCGACGCGACGCCGTCCGCCCTGCACTATCTACCTCACCTTATGCCCGGTATGGCGGCTAGCGCCACACATGCTTTCATGCGCATGGCCTATGCAACGATGACGAACAGCGATGAGGAGACCGGCGTCGCGCTCGCCTATTGGGCCGCGACCTACCTTTCGCTTGGGCCCTCGCGCGGGGCTAAGCCTTCGACCGACGATCCGGCTAAGGTTCTCGGTTTCATGTCCGGGCCGGCGGCGTTCCGGCATGTCGAGACCGAGCGCGACCTCTTGTGGCACTTCATGCGCGCAGTCGCCCAAAGACCGGAATTCGCGCCCGTCGTCGATATGCTGGCGATCGGGCAAGAGACCCATAACCGGATCGCCCAGTGCTCGCTAGCGCTCTATGCTGCGACGCTCGACTTCTGCGCCTTGCATGCGGTCACGGGAACGCATTGGTTACGCCTCATGGCGCCGCGCACTCCCGATACGGCGACGCCGATCTGCTATTTCTGGCAGGCGATCGCATCGCTGGTCCCGAAGATCGGCTTTCCCGGTCTACCCAGCTCCGAGGAGCTTGAGGCCTGGCGGCGCGTTCGCCTGCCCGACTGGCCCGAGATCTATCGCGAGGCGGTCGCGCGAGATGACGAGCATGATCTGAGCCTGACTTTCTCAGCCGGCGAAGAATTCAATTACTATGGGGACCGCCTCTATCAATATGCGGCGGCGAAGCGCCTGAGCCTCGTCTGATGATCCTGGCCAACGCGCGTCTTTCCCAAGGCGCCCTAGCCGATGTCGAGATCGCAAGCGGCGTCATAGCGGCGCTGCATAAACCTGGAAGCGCTGATCAGCCGGGCGAGCGCATCGACCTCAAGGGCGCGCTCCTCCTGCCGGCGTTCGTCGATGGTCACATCCATCTCGACAAGACGCATTGGGGCGCGCCGCGTCTGCCCCATGTTGAGGGACGCAGCGTGCGTGAGCGGATCGCCGCCGAACGCGTCGAACGCCATCGCGTCGCGCTGCCGATCGAGGCGCGCGCCTCGGCGCTCATCCGAACATTGATCGCCAACGGCACGACGCGAACGCGCAGCCACGTCGACATCGACAACGACGTCGGCCTTGCCAATCTGGAAGCCGTACTGCGGGTGCGCGAGGCCTATCGGGACTGGATCGACATTCAGCTCGTGGCCTTCCCGCAAAGCGGGTTGACAACGGAGAAGGGCGCGCCCGACCTTCTGGCCGCGGCGCTGGGGGCCGGCGCGGACTTGATTGGCGGGCTTGATCCGGCGGGTTTCGACGGCGATGTCAAGGGCCAACTCGACATCGTCTTCGGTCTCGCCGAGCGCTTCGGCAAGGGAATCGACATTCATCTGCATGACAGCGGCAAGACCGGGGCCGCCGAGCTGCGTGACATCGCTGATCGGACGATCGCGGCGGGCATGCAAGGACGCGTCGCGGTCAGCCACGCATTCGCGCTCGGATCCATCGGACCAGACTTGTTCGCAGAGACAACCGACGCGCTTGCCCGCGCGGAAGTCGCGATCATGACGTCGTGCCCGCCATCTGCGCCGGTGCCGCCCGTCGGCAGGCTGCGCGCGCGGGGCGTGACGCTGTTCGCCGGGTCAGACAACATTCGCGATTGCTGGTCGCCTTACGGCAACGGCGACATGCTTGACCGCGCCGCGATCATCGCTGAGCGCCATGGCTTGTTTACGGACCGCGAGCTGGAGGAAGCTTTCGCGCTGACGACCAGCGAAGCGGACAAGGCGCTGGGCCACCCCCGCCGAGAGCTTCGCGCCGGCGCCGTCGCCGACCTGGTCGTAGTCGCAACCGCCAGCGTCGCCGATGCGGTCGTCGACCGGCCCCCCCGCTCTCTTGTGCTGCGCGCGGGACGCACCGCGGCCGAGCGAGGCGTCGCCTCTGCGGCGCTCAAGAAATTGTGATCGCCCGATCGAGTCGATCGCGGGTTCGGCCGTTCCGAGTTATGTCGCAATCGACGGATAAACTGGGACGTCAGATGTCGGGGCGCCGGCGCCAAACGAATAGGAGGACGTCATGTGGGGTCAACGTAGGATGCTTGCGGCCGTTGCAGCGGCCGCGTTCCTGGGCGCCGCTGCGCCAGCTGCACGGGCGGACGGCTGGATCGCGAGCTGGGGAGCGAGCGATGTCTTTCCGATCGGTCAGCAAATTAACTATCAAACGTTGCGTCAGATTGTCCGCTTAAGCGCCGGCGGCAAGCAGGTGCGCGTCCGCGTCTCCAACGAGACCGGCCTCTATCCGCTGGTCATTGGCGCCGCCCATATCGCGAAGCCTGCGTCCGACGCCCCCGTGGGGGCCATCGACACGGCGAATGACCACGCGCTCACCTTCGGGGGGCTCGGCGGAATCACCGTGCCGCCGGGCGCGGCGGCGCTGTCGGACCCGGTCGACATGGAGGTCGCGCCGCTATCGACGCTGGCCATTAGCCTGTTCGTGCCGCGGTGGACCGGACCCTCGGTCATCCATCCGGACGGGGTGGCGACAACCGACATCTCGGGCGAGGGAGACTTTACAGCGGCGGCGGCGATCCCTTCGCCTAAAACTTCGACGTCGAGATTCTTCCTCAACGAAGTTGATGTCAATGCGTCCGGTCAGCCGGCGGTCGTCGTCGCGCTCGGCGACTCGATCACCGACGGCTACCGCTCTGAAGTCGACGCGAACCATCGGTGGCCCGACCGATTGGCGGAGCGGCTGGCCGCCCGCCCGAACGCCGAGCCGGTTGGCGTGGTCAATGAGGGGATCGGCGGCAATCGAATCCTCCACGATCATCCGGAAGATTTGTTCGGTCCCAACGCTTTGGCCAGGCTCGATCGCGACGTTCTATCCGTCCCGGGCCTCCGCTGGGTAGTGTTGATGGAGGGAATCAACGACATCGGCCATTCGACCAGCGCGAACCTTCCGGAACAGGACGTATCCGCGGAGGAGATCATCGCCGGCATGAAGCAGATCATCGCGCGCGTGCATGACCGCGGGGCGAAAATCTATGGCGCGACCCTCACGCCGTACGAAGGCACGACCTTCCACGGCTTTTACCAACCGGTGGGAGAGGCGAAGCGCGAAGCGGTGAACGAATGGATTCGTCGCGGCGGTTCTTTCGACGCGGTGATCGATTTCGACGCCGCAGTGCGCGATCCCGACCATCCGACCCGGATCCGCGCCGACTACGACGTCGGCGACCATCTCCATCCAAACGACGCCGGCTATCGCGCCATGGGCGATGCTGTCGACTTGAAGCTGTTCGACTAGCGACAAACCATCCGGCGATTCGAGAGGCAGCGGTCGCAACGGGCCCGAGGCGACGCCGGGCTCGATGCGCTTTATGCGCGGCGCCTACACCCGATCGCGAACCCCTCGGATCGCCAGACCTTCGTCATAATCAGTGGCTTACAGGTCGGCAGACGAGCACGGCAGCAGCGCGCGCTTCCTTCTGAACGATTTGCGGGTTTCGCTCCGCGCTGACCAAGTAGAGGCTTAGCCATAGCGCTACGATGGCGCCCAATGCGACCGCCACGGGGACCAGGCTGCGATCATGGGGCAGATATGCGCGGTAGAACACCGCCTGCTTGCCGATCTCGTTCATCACAGCCTCCGTCACGTAACCTTCCGTGTCCTCCCCCGCCGCCGATGGCCTCCAGCTGAAGATGTCTTTCAGGCGGGCTCGGTTTTAACCATGTCACGGGCTACCGCGCTGTGACGCGCATCACACTGTGATCTTCGCGCCGGCGAGCGATGCCCGTCCTCGCTACGCGAAGGGTTTCTCGATGTGATGGCGGCGTGAGCCGGCGCCGCCAGGCGATGTTTTGATAACTATTGGCCGGCGTCAGGCGGCCGGCGCTTAAACCAGCCGCGAGCGAGCCCGGCGGCGAGCCTCTTTTCCGCATCCACTCGCTGCGCCTGTTCGACCGCGAGGTCGGCGGTCATCTGGTCGACCCTGGCTGACATCCGGTCGGCCAAAGTCCGTTCGACGGCGAGTTCCGCGGCATGACGCGTCTCGCGCGCGGCGAATTCGGCCGCCTGCTTTTCGGTGCGCTGCTCAGCAGCGGCAAGCTGCGTCTTGAGCGTTTCGACGTGGGCTTCAAGCGCTCGGATGACCTGATTAGCCAGTGCTCGTTCGTCGACGACGCGGGCGCGCAAAGCGCGATCGTCAGAGACCCGAACGAGATCGTTCCAGCCCTCCGGGGGCCGAATCCGCGTTCGCTTATCGTTTCCGAGCGTCTTCTGCCACCGGCCGCGCTTGGCCCGTTGCCGGACCGCCTCGGTCGACACGCTCAACAATTCGGCCGCCTGCCTGTAGGTAAACCACTCGCCCGTCAAACTTGTCCCCCGTCGGTAAGACGTCGGACCCCCTCGCGTCGTCACGCCGCGGCGCGGCGGGACTTTAGTTCATCGTGGTCTCAGCGCTCAAGATAAGGCGCACCGATATCTGAGATCCCCGGCACAACAACCGCGCAATGATCGCGGGCATACTGGTGTTCTATTTCACTCAAACAGCAAGCACGTCGGCAATGCCGGCGGTGACGCGGGAAAAATCTATCAATTTGATGAATTGACATAAGCGGCAGTCTCAAGTCGCGACCCAATCCCCCAGGGAACTTTCGGCGACCGCGACGGTTGGAACGCAGCGTGATTCTCGTGCGGGCCTTTGACAGACCATGGAGCACAAAATGCCACGAGCGCCTCTCGTTCTTTCGGCTGCAGCGATATTCTGCGTCTCGTCTTTTCTGGCCCTGGCCGACGAAAAGAGCGCCATCGCGAGCGTGGTGGAGAGCGGCCGAGGCGCTGCAATCCAAAAATCAGCGGCCAAACAGCGGCAGCATGGTTACTACGCGTATCGACACTATCGTGGCTATGACGAAGGGCCAGCGCTTGGCGCATGAGCGTTTCGTCCGGCGTCCTGACATCCCATCGCCCTTGAGGGTGTGACCAAGCCACACAAACCATCCAGTTAGCGCTCCTTTGCGTGACGGTTCCTTGCGCCTAACATCATCGTATCGATGCTGGCTCAAGGTGAGCGGAGGCGGAAACGGCGTTCCTGAGGCGATTTGGACGAGCGGGCGGACGTCTGCTGAGCGGGTTCACGCCGATGGTCTTCGTGGTGGCCTTGGCGTTTGCCGACGCCGCCGGAGCGCAAGACTGGCCGTGGAGCGATTCCTCCCTGCCTCCCGTCCAGCGCGCACAGATGGCGCTTGACCAAATGACCGAGCAGGAGAAGCTGTCGCTGGTCTACGGCGTGATCGCGGCCCCTTGGGGGGGCAAGCCCAAACCGAGCGGCTCAATCGGCTCGGCAGGTTACGTGGCCGGCGTCCCGCGCCTCGGCATTCCCGCGCTGCAAGAGACGGACGCAGAGCTTGGAGTTTCGAACCCTGGCGACGTTCGTCCTGGCGATACAGCAACGGCGATGCCGTCCGATCTCGCTCTCGCGTCGACCTGGGACCCAGAGATTGCGCGGCTCCAGGGCCAATCGGTGGCCATCGAAGCGCGAGCGAAGGGCTTCAATGTGCTTCTTGGCGGCGCCGCGAACCTCATTCGTGACCCGCGCGGCGGGCGCAATTTTGAATATTTTTCCGAGGACCCACTGCTCACCGGCGCCATGGCCGGCAGCATGATCGAAGGCGTGCAAAGCCGTCACATCATCTCGACTATCAAGCACTTCGCGCTCAATGCGCAAGAAACCGACCGGGTCGTTCTCAATGCGCGCATCGACCCGGCCGCGACGCGCGAATCGGACCTGCTCGCCTTTGAGATCGCAATCGAGCGCGGGCGCCCGGGCGCCGTCATGTGCGCCTACAACCAGCTGAACGGAAGCTATTGTTGTGAAAATGACTGGCTTCTCAATCAGGTCCTCAAGACGGATTGGCGGTATCCTTTTTTTGTGATGTCCGACTGGGGCGCGGTCCACTCGACAGTTCGCTCGGCGATGGCCGGGCTCGATCAGGAATCAGGAGAGCAACTCGATACGCAAAATTTCTTCGAGGGGCCGATGGCGCGTGCGATCGCCGAGGGTGAATTGCCGGAGGCTAGGCTCGACGACATGGCGCGGCGAATTTTGACCTCGATCTTCGCGCATGGCCTCGCCGACAAAGCAAGCGCCTCCGAACCTGTGGACTTCGCTGGCGCCGACCGCACCGCGCTCGCCATCGCGCGCGAAGGAACGGTTCTGTTGAAGAACCAAGGTCTCCTGCCGCTCTCCGCCGATACGCGCAAGATCGTGGTGATCGGAGCTCATGCCAATCTCGGCGCGCCTTCGGGCGGCGGCTCTTCGCAAGTCATGCCGCGAGGAGGAATCGCGGCGAAAGAACAGCTCGGCAAGAACCGCGCCATGATCTTCGACCCGGGTTCGCCGCTCGAGGCGATCCGCCTTCAGTTTCCGCGCGCCCGCGTGGACTATGATGACGGGTCCGTCGCCCCGCGGGCGGCAAAGGCTGCCGCGGACTCCGATGCGGTCATTCTGTTCGTCGATCAATGGATGACAGAAACCGCCGACGCCCCAAACCTTAGCCTGCCGGGCGAACAAGATCGTCTTGTGGAGGCTGTCACTCAGGCGAATCCCCGCACCGCGGTCGTGCTCGAAACGGGCGGGCCAGTACTCATGCCCTGGCTCGCTCAGACCGCCGCTGTTCTCGCAGCTTGGTACCCGGGACAGAAGGGCGGCGAGGCGATTGCCGAAATCCTCTCCGGCGCCGCCAACCCTTCAGGTCGCCTGCCGGTCACCTTCCCAATCAGCGAAGGCCAATTACCCCATCCGAAGATTCAGGGCGACCCCGACGGCGCGCCGATCGGACCGGTGGGGCGGGGCGGACACTATGGCGCGATGTTCACCGGCGTGTACGATGAAGGCGCTGCGGTCGGGTATAAATGGTTCGTCGAGCGTGCCGAGCCGCCGCTGTTTCCGTTCGGCTTCGGGCTTTCCTACACCAGATTTGCTTTGAGCAACCTTGCCGTGGACGTCAGCGGTCGGACGGTGACGGCCAGCGCGACCGTGCGCAACTTGGGGGACCGAACTGGCGCGGCGACGCCGCAATTCTATGTATCGGGACCGAAGAGCGCGAACATTCGCCTGCGCCTCGTCGGCTGGGATCGAGTGGAGCTCAAGCCTGGCGAAGATCGGCAGGTGATTGTCTCGATCGATTCGCGCCTGTTCGCGAGGTTCGACGAGGATGCACGAAAGTGGCGAATCCAGCCCGGCGTCTATCGATTGACCGCCGGATTTGACTCGCAACAACAGGAGCTCGCTGCGAGTTTTGAGCTTCAATCGGCGAGCCTGCCGCCCTGAGGAAATCCAATAATTTTTTCGTTCCCGCCGAGATTCATCCGCTCGCCCGAGACGATGGCGGAGGCCAATTTCACTGCTGCGACGATCTTCCCCGCCCCTTCCCAATACTCCGCGCTCTCTGGCGTCACCCGGAGAACTCTTATGCGCGGATCGTTTTTGTCGGGCCAGAAGGCCTTGTCGTAAACCGACCAGAACTTCTTAACGCGTTCTCTGTCATCGATCATTTCCGCATGGCCGGAAATCGACACATATTTTTGGTTCTTGTTGTCCGATAGGGCGAGACAAATCGACTGGTTATGGCGAATTTCCTCGGCTTTTGGGGTGTCAGCGTCGGTCAAGAAATAGATCGCGCCTTCGTCCCGAGCCGAACGAACGGCCATCGGCCGAGCCCGCATGTTTTGGCCCTGACCTTCATGAGTGACGACCATCGCAATAGGAATGTCGCCGATCAGCTTCCAGACATGATCGATATCCGCTGCTCTATCCGCCATGGTCGCTCTTTTAAGTGCTTTGACGCGACGACCAAGATCGCTCGCCGCGTCGCTGACGCAAGTTGTTCCTTAGCTAGGGATGTGCCCAACACCGCCCGTCAACGCGCCCAAGAGCCAAAGAACGATCAGGACGACCAGAACCAAGCCGAGCACACCGCCCA
>JGI12659J15293_10000673_pt1 | contig 11097 bp, 9 predicted proteins | sample JacPinW_OM2H0_O1_FD_15293 | JGI IMG/M metagenome (IMG submission 15293) | reverse complement strand
TGCACACCTCCGGCAGGTCTCTGTCTCCTCGGCGCCTGGCGCCGGCGCCTTATTTGATGAAGAGAATCTCCGAGTACTTCGGCAGTGGCCACAGGTCGTCCGCGATCACCTTTTCGAGCTTGTCCGCCGCGGCTCGAACTGCCTCCATGGCGGGGATGACGGTGTCGCGCATGTACTCGGCATGAGGCTCGATCTCTTCCGGCTGGTTATCGGCCAGGTTGGCCGACTCGAGCGTCTTGGTCGCCTCGGTGAGCTCGGCGATCAGATCCGAGGTCTCGGAGGCCAGTTCGCCCAGCTGCGCCTCGAGCAGCAGCACCAGGTGGCGCGCCGCGGCCGGGACCAGCATCGTCCGTGCGATCGACGCAGCGACCTCGGCCTCGATGTTGAGCTTGGTCACGTACTGCTCGAGGAATACCTCGTGGCGCGACTCGAGCTCGCGACGCGAGAGCACGCTATGGCTCTCGAACAACGCCACCGTGTCGTCGGCGACGAGATAGGGCAGCGCGTCCGGTGTCGCGCGGAGGTTCAACAGGCCCCGGCGTTCGGCCTCGGCGTGCCATTCCTCGTCGTAGTTGTCGCCGCCGAACACGATCCGCTTGTTCTCCGCGTAAGTGCGCTGGAGGATCGGGCGCAGCGCCGCCTCGATCGCGACGGTCCGGGCCGCATCGCCTGCGGGCGGACCGCCCTCGAGCTCCTTCTCCAACTCGTCGGCGAGCTCGTCGATGGCCTCGGCCACGATCGTGTTGAGCACGGTGTTCGGGAGCGACGGCGACTGGCTCGAGCCGAGCGCGCGGAACTCGAACTTGTTGCCCGTGAACGCGAACGGGCTCGTCCGGTTCCGGTCGCCGCCGTGCTTGGACAGTCGCGGTAGCACCGGGGTGCCGAGGCCGAGGAACGACTGCTCCCGCGTCTCTGACGTCTCGCCCCGCTCGATCGCGCCGAACACCCGCTCCAGCTCGGCTCCGAGGAAGATCGAGATGATCGCCGGGGGCGCCTCGTTCGCGCCGAGGCGATGATCCTGTCCGGGTGAGGCAATCGAGGCGCGGAGAAGGCCCTGGTACTTGTTGACGGCCTGGATGACCGCGGCGCAGAAGAACAGGAACTCGAGGTTGTCGTGGGGCGTATCACCCGGATTCAGCAGGTTCTTGCCCGTGTCGGTGCCCATCGACCAGTTGTTGTGCTTGCCTGAGCCGTTGACGCCGGCGAACGGCTTCTCATGCAGCAGGCAAACGAGCCCGTAGCGGCGCGCGACGTTCTGCATGATCTGCATGGTCAGCTGCTGGTGGTCGGAGCCGACGTTCGAGTTCTCGAAGATCGGCGCGATCTCGTACTGATTGGGTGCGACCTCGTTGTGACGCGTCTTAACTGGGACGCCCAGCTTGGCGAGCTCCCGCTCGGTGTCGAGCATGCAGGCGAGGATCCGCTCGGGGATCGAGCCGAAGTAGTGGTCGTCGAGCTCGTGGCCCTTGGGCGGCTTCGCGCCGAACAGGGTGCGGCCGGTCGTGTACAGGTCGGGCCGCTCGAAGTAGAACTGCTCGTCGATCAGGAAGTACTCCTGCTCGGGGCCGATCGTGGTGAACACGCGCGCGGCGCGGTCGTCACCGAACAGGCGCAGGGCGCGGATGGCCGAGCGCGACAGCGCGTCCATTGAGCGCAACAGCGGGATCTTGTGGTCGAGCGCCTCACCCGTCCACGAGGCGAACGCCGTGGGGATGCACAGCAACGTGCCGTTCGGGTTCTCGAGGATGAAGGCCGGCGACGTCGGATCCCAGGCGGTGTATCCGCGCGCCTCGAAGGTGGCGCGGATCCCGCCGGTGGGGAACGAAGAGGCGTCAGGCTCGCCCTGGATCAGCTCCTCGCCCGAGAACTCGGCGATCGCTGTGCCCTCGTCGGTGGGGGCGTAGAAGCTGTCGTGCTTCTCCGCGGTCGAGCCCGTCAGCGGCTGGAACCAGTGCGTGTAATGGGTGGCGCCCCGCTCCATCGCCCACTCTTTCATCGCGAGCGCGACCGCGTCGGCGAGCGACGTGTCGAGCGCCTCGCCGCGCGCGAGCGTGACCTGGAGGCGGTTGAACACGTCGGAGGAGAGGCGCTGGCGCTGTACGGCGCGGCTGAACACGTTCGCGCCGAACACCTGGTTGTCGGAGAGCGTGAGATCGGGAGCCCCGAGTGCGGCTCCGTTTGGAGCCCACTGCGCGGCGAGGACGTTCTGCTGGCGGATTCGAGGCATGCGTTTTCGACTTCCTTTTCCGGTGGGCGCCCCGGCGGCACGGAGGCGCATACGAAACCCCGCCTCAGCCAAGCCGAGGCATACGACTCGAGAGGCTAACGGGCGCTGTCCGGGCCGTCATTATCCGGATGTCCAAACTGGCCGCAGCACGTGGATAACGGCGGCCGTGGAATACTCGGGTGGTGCCGCTCAACCGAGACCTCGCGTGGCAAGCCTACGTGGCCGATGAGGCGCGCTACGACCGGATGCCCTACCGGCGCTGCGGGCGCAGCGGCCTCAAGCTGCCGGCGATCACGCTGGGACTCTGGCAGAACTTCGGCGACGACCGGCCGCTCGCGAATAGCCGGGCGATGATCCGCCGTGCGTTCGATCTCGGCATCACCCACTTCGACCTGGCCAACAACTACGGCCCTCCGTACGGCAGTGCCGAGATCAATTTCGGGCGGATCTTCAGCGAGGACCTGAAGCCCTACCGCGACGAGATCGTCATCTCGACCAAGGCCGGCTACGACATGTGGCCGGGCCCGTACGGGGAGTGGGGCTCGCGCAAGTATCTGCTGGCCAGCCTCGAGCAGAGCCTCCAGCGGATGCGACTCGACTACGTCGACATCTTCTACTCGCACCGGTTCGATCCCGAGACGCCGCTCGAGGAGACGATGGGGGCGCTCGACACCGCNGTCCGCCAAGGCAAGGCGCGCTACGTGGGAATCTCCTCCTACAGTCCTCGCCGGACCGAGGAGGCGGCGTTGATCCTGCGCGANCTGGGCACGCCGCTGCTCATCCACCAGCCGTCCTACTCGCTGCTCAANCGGTGGATCGAGCCCGAGTTGCTCGACGTGCTCNACCGCGAGGGCGTCGGCACGATCGTGTTCTCNCCGCTCGCCCAGGGCCTGCTGACCAACCGCTACCTGGACGGCGTGCCCGAGGACTCGCGGCTGCGCCGGGGCAACTACATGTCCGAGGAGATGGTCAGCGACGAGAACCTCGCNCGCGTGCGGAAGCTCAATGAAATCGCGCAGCGGCGCGGGCAATCGCTGGCCCAGATGTCNATCGCCTGGGTGCTCCGCGANCCGCGGATCACCTCGGCGCTGCTCGGCGCGAGCTCGGTGNCNCAGCTCGAGCAGAACGTGGCGGCGCTCGATCGCCTGGACTTCGACCCGGGCGAGCTCGAGGAGATCAACCAGGTCGCGGTTGACAGCGGCATCAACCTCTGGGCCGCCTCGAGCGAGGAGTAGGCGCCCGCCTTGAGCGAGAAGTAGCCGCCCGCCTCGAGCGAGGAGTAGGCGCCCGCCTAGGGGTTGTTCGCGGGCGTCGTGACGATCTGCCCGCTGTTGTTCACGTACGTCTGCGCCGGCGCGGTCGAGATGTTGACCGTGAACGTGCCGTGAGGCGCCGAGCCGTTGCTCAGGACGGCCTTGGCCTTCCCGTTCAGGCCGGCGGCCACTTCCCAGGCCACCACGTGACGCCCCGGCGCGACCGCGGTCACCGCCCAGTCGAATCGGGCGGTCCGTCCGGGGGAGAGGGCTCCCAGCGCCCACGTGTTCGAGTACGCGGTGACGGCGCCGCCCGGGCCGCCCTCGCCACCGGGTGAGTTGGCCTTGCAGCCGTAGTTACACGCGCCCGGCGGGCGATCGACGACCCACACCGGCCGTGACGCGTTGGCCAGTCCCTGCATCTGGAGGTCCTGGGCGAAGGCTCCGGCGGTTGTCCCCTCGCCGGCGGGGGCGGGATAGGCGCAGGTGACGTTGCAGATCGTCACGGCGATGTTCGGGATCGTCTTGCTTCCGGTGTTGCGGATCGCGAGAACGAAGTGGCTGTGCCCGGACAGCCGCTGAGAAGCCGGGAAGCTTGCCGTGGTCACGACAACGGGGAAATTCCCGCTCGGCTCACTGGCATCCTGGCGTGCCCCGCCACCGCACGCGCTGAGCAGCAGGGCGAGCACTCCGCATATGAAACCGACGCGCCTCCAGGTCACGGCGGCCGAACATACCAACTGCCTGGGCCGCCTGAGCCGGTTCTCGACGGCGGCGGTTGGACGCTGCCCGGCCAGAGCACCGTCACGTTGATCTGGCGTTGAGCTACGGCGTGTCCGGGCGCTAAGGCGCGACGGTTCCCATTTGTCATTCGCACCGGTAGGTCCGTAGGCTTCATCCGGTCCAGCGGCAGGGCTCGACCCGGGAGGCCAGAGAGCTTTGATCAGAGCCGTCGCCGATCGAGGGTATGCGCCTGTCAAGGGCCTGCTCGAAGAGGTCGGCAACATGATGATTCTGACCGGCAAGACACTTGTGTCTGCCGTGCGCCCCCCGTACCCGTACGGCAGCGAGTTCGTCGGGCAGTTCATGTTCGCGCTGCGGCTGTGCTGGTTCCCGCTGCTGATCTCGACGATCGCCTTCGGCTACGAGGCTCCCGGCCTTCAGGCGGCCAACTTCCTCGTCCTGTTCGGCGCCATCGACCGCCTGGGCGGCTTCTTCGTGCTGTCGTCGATCCGCGAGTTCGCGCCGTTCGTGGACGCGATCGTGCTCGCCGGCGTGGCCGGCACGGCGATCACCGCCGACCTGGGCGCGCGCAAGATCCGCGAGGAGCTCGACGCCCTCCAGGTGCTCGGTGTCGACCCGATCAAGAACCTGGTCGTGCCGCGCTTCCTCGCGCTTATGCTGGTCACCGGCCTGTTCGACGTCTACGCGGTGATCTTCGGCATCTTCGGCGGGATCCTGGCCACGCTCGTCAACCACGCCACGCTCGGGCCGTTCTTCGCCACGTTCTTCAACAACGCCGAGACGACCGACCTGTGGGGTTCGGTGCTCAAGACGACGCTGTTCGGCGCGATCATCGCCGTGGTCTGCTGTTACAAGGGGATGACCGCGTCGGGTGGAGCCGAGGGCGTTGGCCGCGCCGTCAACCAGGCCGTCGTGATCGCGTTCCTCGGCATCTTCGCGTTCAACTACGCGTTCACGCAGACGCTGCTGGCCACCCACCCCGAGATCACCACGATCCCACGATGAGGGCATGAACGACCTGATCGTCACCCCCAAGGGCTGGATCGAGAGCTTCGGCGAGATCGCCAAGTTCGGCGCGCAGGTGGTGGGCGAGGTGTTCCGCCTGCGCGTGTTCAAGTTCTTCGGGGAAGCGCTACGCCAGGCGGGCATCCTGATCGTCGGCTCGGCGCTCGTGATCTGCGCGCTCGTGTTCATCGTCGGGCTCACATGCGGGATCGAGGGCGCCTACCTGCTCCGCTCCCAGGGCGCGCCCGCGTTCTCCGGCGTGTTCGCGGCCTGGTGCGATCTGCGTGAACTCGCCCCGCTGGCGTTCGGTTACATGCTGGCGGCCAAGGTGGGCACCGGGATCGTGGCTGAGCTCGGGTCGATGCGGATCTCGGACGAGATCGACGCGCTCGAGGTGATGGGGATCAGCGGCATGACGTTCCTGTGCGGGACGCGGCTGCTCGCCTCCTGGCTCGTACTGCCGTTCATCTACCTGATCTCGATCGGCGCCGGCTTCCTGGCCAGCTACGTCGCGGTCGTGCAGCAGGTCGGGGATGTCTCGTCCGGGGGCTACTTCCTGATCTTCTGGGAGTTCCAGAACCCACCGGACCTCTTATTCAGCTTGATAAAGGCGATGGCGATGGCGACGCTCATCGTTCTCGTCGGCTGCTACTACGGCTACAACGCNAGCGGTGGGCCTGTAGGGGTCGGTACCGCGACCGCGAAGTCGATGGTGCTTAACCTGGTNGGTGTGCACCTAATCGGAATGCTTGGCACGCAGTTGTTCTGGGGAGCTAACCCCCGGGCGCCAATCGGAGGCTGAGAATGTGGTTTGACAGAGAAGACGAAGACGATCAGTGGGACGAGGCTGACGACGCTCCGGACGAGCGCGAGCCCGAATCCCGCGGTCACGATGAGGACCGCGAGGCCGAGACGTCCTCCTCGCGCGTGTCGGTGGTCGACGAGCAGCCGCCTCGCCCCGGACCGCCGCCCGGCGCCGACGAGGACGACTACAAGTGGCACACCTATCGGGTGTATCCGTCGGGCCGCCCCGACGCCGTCGAATTCATCGACACCTACAAGGCGTTCGGGCGCACGCCCATCCTGCGCGGCCTGAACATGGGCCTCCCGGAGGGGATGGTGTCGATGATCCTCGGCCCGTCGGGCACCGGCAAGTCGGTCTGCATCAAGCACATGGTCGGGCTGCTCTACCCCGACGAGGGCGACATCCTGGTGCACGGCCAATCGGTCCCGGACATGCCCGACGACCAGCTGTTCGACATGCGTAAGAAGTTCGGGCTCCTGTTCCAGGACGGCGCGCTATTCGGGTCGATGAACGTGTACGACAACGTCGCCTTCCCGCTGCGCCAGCACACCGAGAAGGGCGAGGACGAGGTCGAGGACATCGTCATGCGCCGGCTCAAGGAGGTCGGTCTGGCCGACGCTCGCTTCAAGGCGCCCAACGAGCTCTCGGGCGGGATGCGCAAGCGCGCTGGGTTCGCGCGCGCGCTCGTGCTCGAGCCCGACATCGTGCTGTTCGACGAGCCGGACTCGGGGCTGGATCCCGTGCGCACCGCGCTNCTCGGCGAGCTGATCCTCGAGATCCACCGCGACATGATGGAAGAGGCCAAGCAGAAGGAGCGCGAGCACCTGCCCACCTTCTGCGTGATCACCCACGACATCATGAGCGCCCGGCGCGTGGCCGACTACATCAACGTGCTGTGGAAGGGCCGGATCGTCGAGGCCGGACCGGCCGAGGACATGCTGAACTCCGATAACCCGTTCATCCGCCAGTTCCTGTCCGGGGAGTCGCAGGGTCCGCTCTCGATGGATTGAGTCCCCCGGTTCCATGATGGCTAAGACGTTCGAGCGACTGGTGCGGGCCGCCGCGGGCCGGCCGGCCGTGACGCTGGGCATCGTGCTGGCGCTGGCGCTGGCGGGCGGGGCACTCGCGCTGCGCCTGCAGCCGAACACCGCCACGGACACGTTCGTCGGCTCCTCGTCGTCGAGCTACAAGGCGAGCCTCGACGACAACCAGCACTTCGGTGGCGACCCGGTCGTGATCCTGATCCGGGAGTCGCTGCCCAACCTCGTCGAGACAAAGGACCTTGGCACGGTCACCGAACTCGAGGCGTGTCTGGCCGGAGACGTGGTGGTGCCGAACCAGCAGCTCCAGGCCTTCACGCCGGCGCCGGCCGGATCGCAGACGCCTTACGGCGGTTGGAAGAGCCCGTGCGGGAAGTTGATGAAGGGGCGTCCGGCGCAGGTCGTGTACGGGCCGGGCACGTTCCTCAACCGCGCGGTGGCGGCGGTCAATCAGGAGATCGCCTCGATCACCGCGTCGTCGCAGCAGGCGGTGACGAGCGCGCGCCAGAACGCCTACAGGCTGGCTCTGGGCGAGCACATGTCGCACAGCAAGGCGCTTGCCGAAGAGAACGCGGCGGGCCAGCTCGCCCAGCAGCAGCAGTACGACCAGCTCATCGAGATGTACCTCGACTCGGGGATCTCGGGCACGCCGAGTATCGACGACCCGTCCTTCATCCCAGAGATCGTGTTCGACTCGACCCGAGGCGTAGACGTGCCTAAGGCGCGCTTTGCCTATCTCTTCCCGAGCAAGAACTCCGCGCTGATCCAGGTCCGGCTCAGGTCGTCGCTGAGCGCGGCTCAGCAGGCCCAGGCGATCTCGTGGATCCAACAGGCGGTGCGGATGCCGATGTTCCGCTCGGCTTACGGCGGGACTTACACGGTCTCGGGCGTGCCGGTGGTGACCAACGCCCTCGCCTCGACCATCACCGGCTCGATCGCCGGGCTGCTCGTCGCGGCGCTGCTCGTGATGGCGGTGGCGTTGCTCCTCGTCTTCCGCAGCCGCCTGCGGCTGCTTCCGCTGGTGATCGCCCTCGCCGCGGTGGGGATCACGTTCGGCGCCACCTCGCTGCTCGGAGGCTCGCTGACGATGGCCTCGATCGCCGTGCTCCCGATTCTCATCGGCCTGGCCGTCGATTACGCCGTGCAGTTCCAGGCTCGCGCCGAAGAGGCGGCCCGCGTCGGCGTGACGGTGGCCGACGCGACGATCGCCGCGGCGCCCACGATCGCCACCGCCGCGCTGGCCACGGCGGCCGGTTTCCTGGCGCTCTTGCTTTCGCCGGTGCCGATGGTCCGCGGGTTCGGCGAGCTGTTGATCGTCGGGATCGCGGTCGCGCTCGGCTGCGCGCTGAGCGCCGGGACGGCCGCGATGGCCCTGAGCCGGCGCCGCGAGTCGCTTCCACGGTGGCGTACACCGTCGCTCGGGGCCCTCGGCGCGTCGGCCCGGGGGGCGGGCGAGATCCTGGGCGACACGCGAGCGGAGATTGCCTCGCCGGTCAGCTCGGCCGCGCGGCGCTCGCTCGCCGCGGCCGTGCGGCGCCCCGGTCGGGTGCTGCTCGTGGCGCTGGTGCTCGCCGTGCTCGGGTGGGTGGCCGGCACGCAGACGCCGGTCCAGTCTGACATCACCAAACTCGTGCCGAGCAACATGCCGGCTCTCGCGAACCTTCGCACGCTCGAGCGCGTCACGGGCGTCTCGGGCGAGATCGACGTCGTCGTGCACGGCGGCAACGTGGCGACGCCGAGCACGATCGGCTGGATGACCAAGTACGAGAACGCGCTGCTGGCGCACTTCGGCTACGTCGAAGCGAAGGGCTGTGCGCGCGCGACGCTGTGCCCGGCCCTGTCGCTGCCTGACCTGTTCTGCTCGGGTGCGCAGACGTCGAGCGGGTCGTGCGGCGGCTTGACCGCGAGCGCGATCTCGAGCCTGCTCCAAGCCGTCCCGAGCTACTTCTCGCAGGCGGTGATCACGGGCAATCACCGCGAGGCGACGCTCGCGTTCGGCATCCGCCTGATGCCTCTGTCGCGCCAGCAGCGGGTGATCGACTACATGCGCGCGCAGCTCCATCCGCCGCCGGGGGTCACGGCTTCGCTGGCCGGCCTGCCGGTGCTGGCGGCTCAGGCCGACGCGTCGCTGTCCTCGTCGGGGCATCGCCTGTTGATGCTCGTCGCCGGTCTGATTGCCGTCGGGCTCGTGCTGCTGATCGTGCTGCGCACGGTTGAGCGCGCGCTCGTACCCCTGGTGCCGATCGCCCTCGCCACCGGTTGGTCGTCGCTGATCCTGTTCGCGACCGGGATCCCCCTCAACCCGATGTCGGCCACGCTCGGGGCGCTCGTGATCGCGATCTCGACCGAATTCAGCGTGCTGCTCTCCGAACGCTTTCGCCAGGAGCGCCGCGCCGGCCGCGACGCCGGCGAGGCGCTGGCGCGGACCTACCGGTTCACCGGGTCGGCCGTGCTCGCGTCGGGGATCACCGCGATCGCCGGGTTCGGTGTGCTCACCCTGTCGAGCATCACGATGCTGCGCGACTTCGGGTTCGTAACGCTGATCGACCTGTCGGTGTCGCTCCTCGGTGTCCTGCTCGTGCTGCCCGCGGTGCTCGCGCTGTCCGAGCGCGGCGACCTCGTTCAGAGCGCCCGCGAGCGAGGACGGCGCGTATTCGCCGCGCTGCCCCGCCGGCGGCGGGCAACGGTGGCGTGAGCGCTCCCGAACCGTCGCCCCCGAAGCCAGCGACCCCAGCGCCCATTGACACTCGCCGCTACGGCTGGATCGTCGGGCTGCTCGCCGCGGTGCTCGCGGTCACCTTTCTCCTCTACACGCTGAGCTCGAAAGAGCCGGCGACCGCCGGCGTGCCCGCGGGGAGTCGGCTGCACTTCTTCGCCGCGCCGCTGGCAGCCACGACGCTCGACGGCGACGCCAACCTCAGCCCGCCCTGCACGCTCGCGCGCCACGATCCGCGTGCGCTCAACGTGTGCCTACTGGTCAAGCGCGCGCCGCTCGTGCTCGGGTTCTTCGTGCTCGACTCCTCGGCGTGCGAGCGCGAGGTCTCAACGCTCCAGGCGCTCGCCGGCGTGCCGGCGCTGCGCGGAGTCCAGTTCGCGGCCGTCGCCATCCACTCCTCACACGCCGCCACCGACAGAGTCGTGCACCGGCACGGCTGGACGATTCCGGTGGCTTACGACGCCGACGGTGCCGTGGGCGAGGTGTACAGCGTCACCGCGTGCCCGATGATCGAGGTCTCCAAGCGAGGCGGAACGGTGGCGGGTCGGCTGATCGGCGAGCACTGGCTGAACGAGAGCGCGCTCGAGGCTCGCGTGCGGACGTTGCTCGTGCCCGGGAGCGCGGGATGAACGTCTCGCCTGGAATGGTGGAGACCACCGTACAATCCGAATTCCCTGGGCTTCGGCTGGACTGGACCGTGCTCGAGGCGACGGTCCGTCCCAGCCCGCCGGCGGTTGAGCGGCGGCTGAGCGAGCTGTCGAACCTCTACCGGGGCGCCGGCGTGGTGGCGATGCGCACCAAGCCGATCCCGCATGCCTATCGCGCGTTTTTTCGCCAGGTCGGCCTCGACCCGGACGCGTCTCGGATCCCGAGCGAGGACGCGGCCGTCAGCCGCCTGCTCCGGGGGCGCTTCCGGTCCCGGGACACACTCGAGGACGCACGCCTGATCGCGCTGGTCGAGACCGGCGTCCCGGTTTGGGCGCTCGACGCCGGCGGGGTCGACGAGGACAGCCTGGGGATCCGGAGCGCCGCCGGGCGACTCGTCGTCGCCGATGCGGTGCGAGTGCACGCGACCTTGTTCGACGANCCCGAGCCCGGCCACGCTCCGGGCCGNNGCAGNAGCCGGATCGTNTTGTTCGCGGTGGGGGTGGAGGGTGTCCCCGCGATTCATCTCGAAGAGGCCCTTTGGGTGGCCCATGGAGTTCTCGCGCCCGGGTAAGGCCGCTATGGTTCTCGTTGGTAGGCTGGATGGCTCCGGAAAGGAGATTTGAGTGGAGCTCCTGCAACAGCACAGACCGCCCATGGAG
>JGI12659J15293_10000672_pt1 | contig 11130 bp, 12 predicted proteins | sample JacPinW_OM2H0_O1_FD_15293 | JGI IMG/M metagenome (IMG submission 15293) | reverse complement strand
GCAACTTCCTGCGGCAGGAATTTGAGGGCAACGAAGCGATGGAGCCGCGTGTCCTCGGCCTCGTAGACAACGCCCATTCCGCCGCCGCCGAGTGTTTCGACGATGCGGTAGTGGGAAATCGTGCGTCCGGACAGTGGAGAAGAATCTGGCATCGGCGCGAATCTTATGATGCGCCCAACGGCAAGTCAACGCGCGTAGGATGGTCGCAACGGTTTCTGTTCGATCTACTGCGAAGCGACTGAGGCACTCCAAGAATCATCTGACTCATACCCGAACGAAACGGCGATCGACCGCTCCGCGCTCCTCAGTCAGTTGGAGATCACGCGGAACAGAGTTTTTGTCACGTCGCGGAAAATTCCAGGAAATGACTTCGCTCCGCCATCGGGGAAGGACCACTGCGCGCGCTCCATGCGGTCCGTCCCGAAGTAGTCGTTTGCCGCGATGTGGAATTCGATGTTGTTCTCGTCCATGGAGCGTGTGACCCTCGCGCATCGCTCGTGAACGAAATTGCCGACCATACGGAGTTGTTGCGTGGTAGTCGAATCAACATGCCGATTTCAGATAGGATCTCTTACAAGTCGGCATTTAAGGGTCTGGCCGGGCATGGACGGAATGAGAGGCGATTGACGCGGGCGTCTTGCTATGATCCGAGTTCCAGCCGAACGGTGAAGTGGAATGTAGAACCGCGTCCAAGTTTGCTCTCGACCCAGATTCGCCCACCCATCAGATCAACGAGTCGATTTGAAATGGTAAGACCGAGTCCGGTGCCCCCAAACTTGCGCGTAGATGACGAATCTGCTTGCGAAAATGCATCGAAAATCAACTGCTGTTTGTCGTTTGGAATTCCGATCCCGGTATCTCGGACACTAAAATGAAAGGTCGTGCAGTCATCCCTTTCCGTCTCTTTTCGCGCTTCGACTACAATTTCTCCCCGCTCCGTAAACTTAAGGGCGTTTCCCACCAAATTAATTAGAATCTGTCGTAATCGATTAGGATCGCCTACCACCGACGTGGGCACACTAGGGCGAACTGTCAGGAGGAGCTCAATGCCTTTTTTATGAGCCTTAATCGCGAGTAGTTTCATCACCCCTTCAAGGCTCTCTCTTAAATCGAAAGTGACGGATGCCAGTGCCAATTTGCCGGCCTCGATCTTTGTAAAATCTAAAATGTCGTTGATAATCATTAGAAGCGAGTCAGCAGAGGTTTTTATCACCTGGAGGTATTCAGTTTGCTCTCGGGTCATTTGCGTATCGAGTAGGAGGTCGGTTATCCCAATAATGCCGTTCATTGGCGTTCGGATTTCGTGACTCATGTTCGCGAGGAATTCGCTCTTTGTCCGATTTGCAGCTTCTGCGGCTGCTCTGGCGACTTCCATCTCTTCCATCGCTCTCTTGCCGTCGGTAATATCTTCAGCAATACCTACAATGCGGGCCAAGTTGCCCTGCAAGTCCCGAACCGGAAAGCTACGTGCGTGAATCCAACGGATTGATCCATCAGGCCGACGCATCCGGTACTCCATGGCCGTGGCAATGCCTCGCAGAGACTGTTCGAAAACGTCTACCACATGATGGCGATCTTCTGCATGAACCGAGTCGATCCAGGCATCGGCCCGGTCGTAAAGTTCCTGACACAGCCTTCCAAAAACTTCCTCGTAAGCCGGGCTGATATAAGCCATTCTCGGTGGATCTGGCGTCATGATGAAAAAGACTTCGCGGATGTTTTCCGCCAACTGGCGAAACATCTTCTCACTTTGCTGTAGGGCGTACTGTGCTCTCCTGCGCTCAGTAATGTCGACGAAAGTTACTACGGCACCCATCAAGTGGTTGTCCTTACGTATCGGGTAGGACCAATACTCAACCGGGAAGCTTGTTCCGTCGGCACGCCACATGACTTCATCGTCCACGTGGCTACCCTCGCCTCGACGAAAAGCTAGGTAAATACGACATTCTTCGCTGGGGTAAAGTGTTCCATCGGCGCGAGAATGGTGCATCATGGTGTGCATCTTCTTACCGATGAGTTCTACAGGTTCCTTGTATCCCAGAAATCGCAGACACGCAGAATTGCAAAACATGCAGTTGCCCTGCATGTCTAGCCCAAAGATCGCCTCTGCCGTGGAGTCCAAAATCCTTGCCAGTTCTTCGGTCTCAATCCGAGCCTTGGCTGGTGCGGGCCTCCTAAGTTCACTTGTCATTTGAATAGTGCTGCTTTCACGGTACGTGGTTTGTTGGCTTGGAAGCTGTGGCGTAGTCTTTGAGCTTCCGAAAGAGGGTCGTCTTTCCAATACCGAGGAGACTTGCGGCGGCGAGCTGATGCGGCTCAGTTGGTCCATTGCTGGGAGTTTGAAATTTCCTGCATTAGAAAATCGTAGGATCGCATGGCCTCGTCGACTAGGGGCTTGGTGGTCGCGATTGTCTGCTTCAGATGATTCCGGTAGGTGTCGATATTCCCCGGGTCCTCGAACATTGTGTTACGGATGGCCGCAACGTCAGCCATGACCGCGCTCAGAGTGACATGCAGGGACCTTACGCAACTGAGGATCTTTTCCAAGTGGGGCCGAAGGTCGCTATGGTGTTGCACTTCCAACCTCGAGGTCGGCATCGGTAGTTCCTCCTCGACGGAATACTCCCATCGAGGCGAACGTACCACCGGTTGGCGAGGTGAATCTATTATGCGTTGGTGAGTGTGACCTTTACTTTAGTGAGTTTTCACGATTGCTGCGGGCGGGAATCCTATCTTCCCAGCCATCCGGACTAAATCAGGCAAGGAATTCGCTCGCATCTTACGCATGAGTTGACTGCGGTGGACTTTGGTGACGGCCTCGCTGATTCCAAGTTCGGCGGCGATTTGCTTGTTAGGCAAGCCGGAGACCACGAGGGGGAGCACCTCGCGTTCACGAGGCGTCAGCGAAGCAAACCTGGTTTCTAACTGCGCAACTTCCGCGCCTCGCTGGCGGCTCTCCCCGTCCTTTTGCAGTGCGGTGTGAATCGCGTCAAGTAGGTCCTGATCGCGGAATGGCTTGGTTAGGAATTCGATGGCTCCCGCCTTCATGGCGCGGACGGACATCTGGATGTCGCCATGCCCGGTGATGAAGATAATCGGAATGGAGATGCCACTGTCGGCTAACTTGCCTTGAAAATCCAGGCCGCTCATACCGCGCAGCCTGATGTCAAGGACAAGGCAACTGTCCGCATCGGGTCGCTCGCACCTTAGAAATTCCTCCGCGGAAGCAAACAGCTGAACGCGCAACCCGACCGAGCGAATCAAGCTGCTAAGGGTCTCACGCGTCGAAGTGTCATCATCGATCACGAAAACCAATGATTGCCGTTCCGTCATTCGGCACCACCGTCGGCCTTGGCGAGGCTGAACTGGAAGACCGCGCCGCTCGGGGAACGCGACACAACCCACAATTGGCCTCCATGAGCTTCAATGATCGAACGGCTGATAGAGAGTCCCATTCCAATCCCATGTCGCTTGGTTGTGTAAAAAGGATGAAATATACGGTCCAGGTCTTCTTGACCCAGCCCGACTCCGGTGTCTTCGACAGAAACTTGCACGACACTGGAATCCGTTGTTGATGTGATGCGCAACTCTTTTGGGCGATCCTTCACCGCTTGCATAGCTTCGATGGCATTGATGATCAAATTAAATAGCACTTGCTGGAGTTGCACGCGATCTCCCAAAATAATAGGCGCAGTCGCACTCAATTCACTCTTCACAACGACGCGACCTTTTGCAATTTCATTGCCCGCCAGCGCCAACACCTCGTGGATCACTTCGTTGAGATCGAGGCGCTCCATTCGAGGCGTTTCTTTCTTCAGCAATGCGCGGATCCTGGCGATTACCTCGCTGGCGCGATTTGCCGCGCCAACTGTCTGCGTTGCGGCTTCCCGCGCTTCCTGGAGATCTGGTGGCTCGTTCCCCAGCCAGCGCAATACGGCACTGGCACTATTGACCACCGCGCCGAGAGGTTGATTGATCTCATGCGCAATAGACAGTGCCAACTCTCCGAGGGATGCGGCTCGACCGACGTAAACGAGTTCCATATTTGCCTGTGCCAAAGCCAATTGGAGTGCCTGGGCTTCGAAGCGGCGATCCACGAGCGATGACAGCATGGCAAGACCAAGGATAAGCAGCGTAACGATGATGATGCCTGTAGTTCCGAGTGCCGAAACGCTCACGGATTGCGTCAGATCCGGCTCGACCCCGGAAGCTCTGAACGTTGTTGCTGCCATGCCGGTGTAATGCATCGCACAAATCGCTGAGGCCATGAAAAAGGCGCTTCCGATTTTTCTCATGGCCTCGCCCGTTGCGTCTCGAAAGTAAAAGGCAAGGCGCAGCGCTGAATAGGAAAACACAATGGCAAACACAACGGACAGGACCACCAACGTGGAATCAAAGTGGCAATAAGCCCTCGTCCGCATCGCCAGCGTGTCCAAGTAATGTAAGGGAGTAATTCCGGCCGCCCCCATCACGACGCCGCCAACCACCGCGCGAGCTCCGCTCATTTTCTTGCGGCTTACCAGATAGAGGGCTAGGGAGGAAGCAAGTACCGCTACGATAAAGGACAGCAACACCGTCCGCCAATCGTAGCTCACCGGAACTGGCAGCTTGAACCCCAGCATAGCGGTGAAATGCATTGACCAGATTCCAATTCCCATCGCGACCGAGCCGCAGGTTAACCATGCCCCGAAGCGCCAGCCTTTATAAGCAGTGACGCGTCCCGCAAGATCAAGGGCGACATAAGAAGACGCGACCGCAATCACAACAGACAGAGCGACGATAAAAGGATCGTAGGAGCCCGTCAAAGTCGTTCCCGCAGGAATCATCTTCAGAGGCCTCTGTCGCTTAGTTGTACTGGCCGGGCAAGCTCCCTAGGCCTACTTGAAGCCGCGGGGTTAAGGGATTTGGCTTAATGCAAACTCCTCTTAAGGTTGGTAAAACCCCTATATTGAGGGTACGCGCGTCGATGCGCGTGGCTCACTTCAATGCGTCGAGGTTCCCGGGAACGCCGTGTGATGGACCATACGCCAGGGTTTCAGTGCAGTAAAGTCTTATTCGTGGAGTGAACTGTCGTTGCATAGCAGCTCCAAGTTGCAATCTGACCACTCTTACACCAAGCGGTTTTTGAGTTCTGACTAACGCGCCCACCGTTCAAGTGAAATCGGGCTAGATTCTCCGAAATCGGGCTAGATCCCAATGTCCGTTACGCGACCACTCGGAAGGTGACACGATATGTAAACACAAACGCGTTTTTCAGGGCGACCTATAATGTTCATGCAAGCTCAATGATCATCCACACAGAGGACTTGTGGCATGACGGCAGTATTTGCGTTCAATGAGCAAAATGAGCACAGTCCCTAGCTTCAGCCGTGGGGAGCGTCAGTTCATGGGCAGTCGGCCCGAGGGCTAGCGTTCATCCTGCTCGTTGTAATACGTAGTCGCCCTTCGTAGTCAATTCCCTCTTTCATCGCAGTGATGCCTGCATCCATCAATCGGTCCAGTGCAGCGTTTTTCTGCCTCGGCTTGTATCTCGTGGTTCCCTTCGACGGCCCCAATGACGGGTCGCCGATCACCGTCGTGGTTCCGAAGGAATTGAGCCAAAGACTTCTTGCCGGCCGTCTCACCGCCAGCTCCGAGCACCTACAAAATCGTTGTGTCAATCGCCCCTTGCGTTCTTCGGTGCGTAACTAGCTTGAAGATAGACTCTCGCCTCGATCACTTTGCCGCTGGCGTCGTGGATTTTCAGTGGGCCTCCGCTGGTTGGGTCAATCAGCTCGATGCGAAGATTCCGCGGTGGTCCAATCGTCGCTGTGTTGGACGACACATACGTGATCACATAGCGGACTCGCAGGTTCTCCATGAGGTCATCGTAAATCGCGGCTATCTCCCCATCGGCGCCCGGAACGTAAGCGCGGCCCCCTGACCCTTTCGCAAGCGCTTCCAGTCGATTTTCCGCGCTATTCCAATCAATGCGCGCAAAGGGCGCCGCAGTCCCGTAGATGGAGAGATCCGGTTGTATCAGTCGAATCAAACCAATCGTGTAAATCGTGGTCGCGGACTCCCGAGTCGCTTCGAGCACTTGTTGGTAGCTCTGCTTGCTGAAGGTGTCCAGCCCGCTCGATACGACAATGAGCGCCTTGCGCCCGCTGACACTCCGCATTCGATTCGATGTTTCGATGAGAGCATCGTAGAAATTCAATTCCGATTCGGGCGGTGTCCCTAACTGATCGAGAGCGCTGTTATCCGCGTCCCGAGGCTGATTGAAGTCGGCAAGCGTTTCCAATTTCCCGTTGTATGCAAAGATCGCAACTTTGTCGTCACTGTGAAGGCGGTCTAGAAACAGCCGGCAGACTTGCGTTACCTCGCGTCCGGTGGCTTGATTCAATTCGTGGTAACGGCCGCCAAATTCCAGCAATAGCGCCACGGTCACGGGCGCGTGCTCGATATCCACCGTGAGATTTTTCTGCCGCACTCCATCCTCATATACGGCGAAGTTGTCCGGTCGGATGTTTGGCAAAAAGTACCCGTTGGGGTCTTCGACCTGAAATTTGACAGTTACGGTGCGGCTGAGTGGAGCGAACTCGATCTCGGATTTTTGAGTGCCTTGTTCTCCCTTGTAGAGTGGGCTGGCGGCTCTATTGGGAACGGAAACCGGTGCTTCCTGCCCGGATTGCTGGTTTGCGTCCGAAGGTTTCTGTGCGTTCAGAGTTCCGGCGCTATTGATCATGACAAAGAAGAGGACCAGAAGCACGGAAACGCTGAATCGCTTCAGAATGTTCATAGCTCTATTCTCCTTTCGCTTGGCGAATTTCGCTTCGATCGCCGCCTGTTGGTGACTACGACGGCAACTCGCTTGCGGTCCGAGTTTGCGTCGGGATATTTGCGCTTTAGGTTCACGAGTGCCGGCCTGATGATGGAATAGTCTTCGGCATCCGCCTTCATCACGGCCTCGGCAAGCGCACAGAGGAAACGCCCCGAGCATTCGTCGCCGAGCGTCATGACCCATTCGCTCAATTCCCTGTCGTCGAACGCCGTCCGCGTGGCCGAATCTTCTTTCTTTGCCTTTGTCACTTCGCGCGCCCGCATATTCCATTCCGCAGCCTGCTGCGGTCTGGTAATAGGCTCAGCGCGCGTCAGACGCAAACTGCCGAACGCGAAGCATCTGACGGGAGCGACGTCACTATCGATTGGTTGTCTGGTCGCCACCTTACGCTCCAAATCGATCGAAGCGTGCAAGCGGACGCCTGCACGCCTCGACTTCGGTTTTCTTTGAGATGCAGCGTGTCCTGAATGCTTGTTAGGCAGTTGCGCCTTTGGCCTTTTGCAGGCTCTGTATTTCGATCCGCTTGGGCAACGCACTGGAGATAAGAGGCGCCGTAATTTCGAGCACGCCGTTGTTGAAATCAGCGCTGATTTTCTCCTTATCGGCGATTTCAGGCAGCGTGACTGTGCGCTCGAAATGTTCGTAGGAGAATTCTTTGCGCATGTAATTCGACTCTTTTTTCTCCTGCTCGCTGTTATGCTCGCCGCTAATCGTCAAGTCCTTGCCCTGAAGGTTGATTTGGACTTCGCTTGGATCTACGCATGGCAGGGATACGCGCAGGTGATATTGGCTGTCTTTGACATCTACGCGGGCCTCGATCGCCGGAACCGTGGCAAAAAGCGCTACCGGATTTTGTGTCCCTTGCGACGAATGAGCCAGCAAAAGGTTGAACAATCCATCGAAGTCGCGCCTGAAATCGAACAACCCATCGAGAATGTTTTCCCTTCTAGCTAGATTTGCCATTGACATGCTCCTTGAATGTTTCCCATGCACCTTCCATCGTGTTTTGAATGAGCCCCGTTAGAATCGGCTGTGCAGTCAATGCTATGCCGAAGCTGAAAGCGCCCCGACGGTAATGCTATTGTCCACAGCGCGGACGCCAGGAGCCGCCCACGCGGCGCGTTCCGCCACGTCCCGCTCGGCCCAAGAACGCAAATCCGAAATTATTCTCATGCTGCTTCGTCGCCACAAAATGTTTCTCCGATTTAAATGTTGGAGTCTTGCCGACGCTGGTCTAACACAGCATCTTTTGTTCCAACGCGATGACAGTCTTGGGAGTCTTGGCATCTTCGCTGTACGGAATGGATTAGCGCAGGATGTGAGGTGCGGGCGAGGGTTCGGGAAAGTGATCGCGGGGAATTTACGTCAGTCTTTCGACAGTGTTTTGACAGCGGCTGCGTGAACCGATTCGTTGGGATCTCGCACACACTTAATAATCCATCATTCACGGCCTCGGCTATTTTCGCATTTACGACTGGATGACCTTTGTCTTCCTGGAAATCATGAAAGTCGCAGAACCTCGACTTCAAACTTTCTACGTTGCGATTCGCAGACAAACGAGTACAGTAGGGCGTGGCACCGAATGGGCTTAGTGATCAAGCCCGTACCCACAAGTAAGGCAAGCATTAATTCTCTCAGTGGACTGCCTGGCACGATTTCTATGCAAGGCTCCGATTTCCTTCCCGCGCCGCAGAACCGCCGGCGCAACTGGCCCCGGTAATGTTCTTGAGGCTCTGCTGGATTCCCAGCGGAGAAGCGAGGAGGATGGCATGGACTTTCTTAGAAGGCTGTTTTCTGCCGGTGATTTCATGCCGCACGGTTATTCCTACATATGGCAGCCCGGCTTGGTCTGGCTTCACGTGGTGTCGGACACCTTGATCGCGCTCGCCTATTTTTCGATTCCCCTCACGCTTATCTACGTCATCCGCAAGAGACGGGACGTTTCATTCAACTGGGTATTCGTTTGTCTTGGAGTCTTCATCCTGACGTGTGGTGCCACACACGCCATGGAAGTGTGGACTCTCTGGCACGCAATCTGTTGGCTATCGGGGGCGTCAAAGTGAGTGGACTGGAGCTTCAGCGCGAGCTTTCCGGCAACGCCAACGCAGTCCGATCATCTTCATGACCGCCCGCTCCGATGATAGAGTGCGAGAACGGGCGCTCGAAGCCGGCGCCGTTGCGTTCTTTCAAAAACCTTTCAACTCCGAAGCGCTATTGGATGCTGTTCACTCCGTCTTGAAATAGAGATTACCTGGGGGATGTCATGGCAACAACAGCACGAATTATTCGGGATGGCAGGATGATAGAAGGCACAGCCGATTACCGGAATAGTCAGTTGGTTGACAAACTTCGGGAGAGCGCGGGAGCGGAGATCATCGGAATGAGTGGGGCCCTGAAACGGGTGCTGAGCCAGGTGGAAACCGTTGCAGCGACAGATTCGACCGTGCTGATCCTCGGCGAAACCGGCACCGGAAAGGAGCTCGTCGCCAGGGCAATCCATAAGCTCAGCGCGAGGCGGGATCGGAATTTTGTCAACGCCAATTGCGCTGCGATTCCTGCGGGATTGCTTGAAAGCGAACTGTTTGGCCACGAGCGGGGAGCGTTTACGGGGGCCGTCGCGCGAGAAATCGGTCGCTTCGAGATGGCCGATAAGGGATCGATGTTTCTCGATGAAGTGGGCGATATGCCGCTGGAGTTACAATCTAAACTGCTGCGAGTCGTGCAGGAGCAGGAATTCGAAAGACTGGGCACCGCGCGGACGATTCGCGTGAACTTTCGTCTGGTGGCCGCAACCAACCGAGACCTTCTTGAGATGGTCGAGACAGGCCGATTTCGGAGAGACCTTTATTACCGGCTGAATGTCTTCCCGATTACAGTTCCTCCACTGCGCGACCGGCTCGAGGATATTCCAATTCTGGTATGTCATTTCGCCAAAGCTTTCGCGGAACGGATGAATAAGACGATCGACCATGTACGTCCGAAAGATACCGAAGCTCTAGTTCGGTATTCCTGGCCCGGGAATGTCCGGGAGCTTCAAAATGTTATTGAGCGATGCGTGATTCTGTCGTCAGACCGAGTTCTTCACGCGCCTGAATTTCCTGACGCGAAGCACGTTGGGAAAGAGGCCTCGTCGAAACCTCGATCATTGGCGGAGGCCGAACGCGAGCATATATTGCAAGCTCTGCGGGATACCGAGTGGGTGATCGGCGGCCCTCACGGTGCCGCCGCGCAACTCGCGGTGAGACGCACGACGTTGCTTTACAAGATGCGCCGGCTTGGCATCTCCCGCCCCACGATTGACGGATCACTGTCAGCGCGATGACACCAAACGACTTCTCCCAGCGCGTTCGTGGCTGCGCCTAGCCTGCAGATCTCCTTAACCGGTTTGTGCATCAACACTTGGCGCCCTCCCGCAAATTCTGGTCGATTTGGAGCGATAGATGCGAAGGACTGGACTTAGCAATCCGCCGCCTGCTCTTAGAGGAGGAACAGTATGAAGTCGGTCCAATATGGTGTGCCCACAAATGACACTGTCGAGAATCGCGCGCGCTTTATTACGCGTCCCAAATTTCACTGCAATTCGATTTGCACTATTCCGTTCGCGAAGCTCTTTCTCCTCCTTTCGCTCATGGCGCTTTTCGCATTTCGAGCTACGGCGCAGAACCCGCCGCCCCCACCTCCACCACCTGCCGCAACGCCGGCCGCTCCCGAGCCTGCGCCGCCTGGCCCGCCGCTCACCGAGAAACAATTGGAAAATCTCGTCGGCCGCATCGCGCTGTATCCCGATCCGCTGCTCGCGCAAATCCTGACGGCATCCACCTATGGGAACGAAATCGCCGAGGCCGCCACGTGGGCCGACGAGCACAGCAACCTCAAAGGCGAAGCGCTTGCCAACGCGATTCGTGAAGATAATTTGCAGTGGGACCCGAGCGTACTCGCGCTGCTCCCGTTTCCGTCGGTGCTTGACATGATGGCAAAAGACCCGGCGTGGACCGAGCAACTCGGCAACGCCGTGCTCGTGCAGCGCGGCGACGTCATGGACGCCGTGCAGCGTCTGCGCAAGCAGGCGCGCAAGTACGGCTACTTGCAGACGAGTCCTTATTGTAACGTCGTCGAAACCGACGGCTATGTGGAGATCTTGCCGGTCAATCCGGCGTACATCTATGTGCCCTATTACGACCCGTTTGTGGTGTTTGGTCCGCCCGCCCCGGGATTTTTCGTCGGCGGAGCGATCCGGTGGGGGCCGGCGGTGATCATCACCGCGGGATTTTTCCCGTTTGGATGGGTGCATCCGTATTTTCTGTGGG
>JGI12659J15293_10000668_pt1 | contig 11177 bp, 8 predicted proteins | sample JacPinW_OM2H0_O1_FD_15293 | JGI IMG/M metagenome (IMG submission 15293) | reverse complement strand
TCAATGCGGCCGGGATAAATGGCTTCGAGGAGCTTGTACGATTCTGCGACCTCGAGTGCGGAGTGATTGGGAAGCATGACGCCGCCGGCGCCGAGGCGGATTCTCGTGGTCATCGAGCCGACGTGCGCGATTAGGATATCGGGCATCGTGGTGGCGATGCCGGGCATGTTGTGGTGCTCTGCGTACCAGATGCGCTTGTAGCCGAAGCGATCGACCGCGCGGGCGAGTTCGGCGGCGGCGCTGAGCGCGCTGACGCTAGTGCCTCCTTCGACGAGGGGAACGAGATCGAGGGCTGACAAAGGAAGAGCGACGGCGGCTTCATTTGCGCGTGGCGATGGCGACGGATTGCGAGAGGCGGGCATTATGCGCTCTGCGCTTTCTGCCAGAATCGCGCGACTGCGGAGAAGTCCACATCTTCTTTGGCGGCGGCTTTGACGGCGCTGTAAGTTTCGTACGCTGCGGCTCCGGCGGGGAGGGTGATGCCTAGCTGCTTTGCGAGATCGAGTGCAAGGCGCATATCTTTGTGCATGAGGCGAAGCGGGAAACTCGGTTTGGCATCGCCCTTTAGAATTGCTGGGGCTTTTACGTCCAGCACGCCGGAGCGGGCCATGCTTGATTGCAAAACTTCGACGAGCTTTTCTCCCGCGACGCCTGCGCCGGTTACCAGGGCGAGTGCTTCGGAGAACGCTTCGACTTGAAGCGCGAGGATCATGTTCATTGCGAGCTTTACCGTTTGACCTGCGCCGGTGGGCCCCAGCAGAAAAAAACGCTTTCCGACGGCTTGAAGAATGGGTTCAACTCGAGTGAGCGTTTCTTGACGGCCGCCGATCATGAAGACTAGATCGCCGGATTCGGCGCCCCAGGTTCCGCCTGTTACCGGCGCGTCGAGGAAATCCACGGCTCGCTGGGCGCAGTCCGCGGCAACGCGACGCTCAAGCTCCGGCGAAACTGTGCTGGAATCTACGAGCACGCTGCCTTTGCGCAATCCTTCGAGAACGCCGTCGGTGCCCCAGAGAATGCTTTCGAGCGCCGGCGGATCGCTGACGATGGTGATGACAAAATCGGAGGCGGCTGCAACGGCGCGGGGCGATTCGGCCCAACGAGCGCCTTCGTGCAAGAGGTCGTCCGCTTTGCTGGCGGTGCGATTCCAAACCGTGAGCGGAAATCCAGCCTTGAGCAAATTGCGCCCCATGGGCTTGCCCATCAGTCCGAGTCCTATCAGTCCAACTGCAGGTTTCATGGTTGCCTCCGAAAAGAAGCAGTGTACTCCAGCGCGCGACAGGACGGGAGCGACACGAAACCTGCACAACAAGAGAGCGACGGAAAAATTGGACAAATCTTTGGACGGAATGTTACCAGAGTTCGAAAACGCTCTGGCCGAGTGGCGGCAGAGCAGTCAGGTCAGCAAATCTGAAATCATTGGGGTGAGGCGCTCGAAGATTTCGGCGTTTCAACAACGCGGAAGATGAATTGGTAGGGAATTTCGAGACGCATTTTCTTTTCGCGGCCGTTCTGAACGAAGTTGTCTTCTATGGAAATGGATTTCCCCGAATCCGCCACCAGAGTTCCTGCAGCGGAGAGTTGAAGGTCGCTGGCGCGATAGTGCGCTTCGACTCGCTTGCCCACCAAGGCCTCGTAGGGCGTCAACATGATTGACAGTTTTGCAATGCTGAAAAAGGGCGGCAATGGTACGGAGGTTTCAACGATCGAATAGTTTCGAGAAGATCAACAAATCGGTGATCGAAATAGGAGAATGGATCGGCGCGAAACTATCAGTGATGGCCGGAGGTGTGGCCGCCGTGCGGCGGTCCAGCTTGAGAGTGAATTTCCTGCGCGCGGGGCTCGGACTTGATGCTTAGATCCGCCGTCAACATCAAAGCGAGAGGCGCGACGATTCCGTAGGCGAGAATCGCGTAGAGGACCGGGAAGACCCAACCGAGTGCTTGATGGCTTTGCGACTCGCCGGTTGCCAGGTACCAAGCTACGGCGCCGGCGATCAAGCCGAAAATCACGGCAATATTCCGGCTGATTCGCGAAATCTCCAGAGGCCTTCCGCATGCGGGGCAAACGAGATCGTAAGAACGAGTCACCACGGTCAGTGGAGAAATTTTTGTCAAAGAATACGGACAGGTCAGAAGCGCCACGCACCACCTCCACTAGCTCAACAATCTCCACAAACTCACAGGGCTTACAAAAATAGCTCAAAAGCTAGGAAATCACAGCGAATTCGACGCGATGGCGGAACGGATCAATGCGTTCGGCACGAACTCGGACGCGATCACCCAGACGGAACGCTCGCTGCGCCGCCCGGCCTTTTACTTTTGCGCGGCGTTCGGGCTCGCAAACGATGGCGTGATCCCGTTCGCGGTACAAGCACTTCCCGCCGGTAAACATTTCGAGACTGTCGATACCCACCAGGCCTTCAACGAAAACATCGAATAGCTCGACAAAAAATCCGAATTTCTGAACGGAAATGACGAGAGCGTCGTATTCGTCGCCGAGATGGCTTTCCATGTACTGCGCCGTTTTCCACTCCATCAACTCGCGTTCAGCGCCTTCGGCGCGGCGTTCGGCCTCGGAAGACTCTTCAGCAATTTCTTCGAGCTGCGGACGAAGATACGGGCCGATCATCGGCCGAGGCTCGGCGGGTGGATTGGATTTCGTGCGAGATTTGGATTGAGACTTGGGCGCAGCGTGCGATGCCGGCGGGCGAGCATTCGGATTCTCGAGCGCCCACTTGAGCGCGCGATGAACGATCAAATCCGGATAGCGGCGGATGGGCGACGTGAAGTGAGTGTATTCGTCCACGGCGAGCGCAAAGTGTCCGAGGGGATCGGCGAGGTAGCGGGCCTGGCGCAGCGAACGAAGCATTAAGTACGAAAGGATGCGCTCCTCTGGCTTGCCGGCGATTTTTTCGGTGAGGCGTTGGTAGTGTTCCGGGCGAATTTCAATTTTATCCGACGCGGGGAAAGAAACGGCCATCTGGCGCGTGCGTCCGCCCCCCTGGCGATCGCGTTTTGCGGGCGCTTGAGTTTTTCCGTGGCGCACGACAATTTTTCGCTCGAATAAATCTTCCACACCGATGGAATAACCGAAAGTTTTTGCCAACTCTTCGAATTCAAGAACTTTTTTGGGGTCCAGCTTTTCATGAACGCGATGAAGGCTGCCAACGCCGCGGCGTTCAAGATAGCGCGCGACAGTTTCATTGGCGATGAGCATGAATTCTTCAATGATGCGGTGGGCGATGTTGCGCTCGCTGCGCAGGATTCCAATCATTTTCCCCTGATCGTCAAATTGAATCAGCGGCTCGGGCAAATCGAAATCAATCGAGCCGCGCGCGTGTCTGCGTTTATTCAAGATCAGCGCCAGATCGCGCATGCGGAAAAAATTCGCGGCGACATTTTCATATCGCAGGCTCATTTCGGGGTCGCCTTCGAGCACCTTGTTGACGTTTGTGTAAGTCATTCGTTCGGCGGAACGAATTACGCCGGGCATCAATTCGGAATTTACAACTTGCCCTTCGGCATCAATTTGCATCAGAACGCTCATCACGAGCCGATCCACTTGCGGATTCAGAGAACAGATGCCGTTCGAAAGTTCCTCGGGAAGCATGGGGACGGCGCGCAATGGAAAGTACACCGATGTGGCGCGGAGGCGCGCCTCGTTGTCGAGGGCCGAGCCGCGAGGAACGTAATTGGCGACATCGGCGATATGAACCTGGAGTTCGAATCTTCCGCCGGGCAATTCGGAAACGTGAACGGCATCGTCAAAATCACGCGCTGTTTCGCCGTCAATCGTGACGATCGGCAATCCGCGAAAGTCGCGGCGTCCGCGTATATCGGCATCGCTCACCTGTTGCTGCACCGCGCGCGCTTCGGCGAGAACTTTGTCCGGGAAAATGTGCGGGAGATGATGTTTGCGGATGATGATTTCGGTATCCACACCCATATCACCGGGGCGACCGATGATTTCAGTGACGCGGCCGACCGGCGGAAGGCCTTCTTTGGGGAAGCGCGTGAGTTCGACGTCAACGACCGCGCCGTCGAGTTCGGGAAGGCGCATGCGTTTGCGCGATGCCGCGGTGGCTTCGGGCATATCGCCCAACTTTTCTTTTAATGCGGGCGTCAGCTCTTCACCCGGCGGGACGACAACTTCGTGGAGAATTCTCGTGTCGTAGGGGAGGACGCTATTGCCGTGAGGGCCGTAACGAAACAGACCGACGATGGTCGGGTGCTTGCGTTCGAGGACTTGGACGATCCGGCCTTCGGCGCGGCCATCGGGGCGGCGGCGTTCGATACGCGCGAGGACATGATCGCCGTGCATGGCGTCGCCAGTGCGGTCGCGACCGATGTAGATATCGCCTTCGAGCCTGGGTTGCGGCTCGGAGGGCACGACGAAGCCGTAGCCGTCGCGATGGGCGATGAAGCGGCCTGGGATCAGATTTGGATCGCGAGATGGGCGATGAGGAATTGCGCGAGCGGCTGGCTGCGCATTCGGTAGCTTGGCGGCGCCGGATTTTTGTGCGGGCTTTGTTCGGGCGCCCTCGCCGAGTTGATAACGGCCGCCGTGAATTTCTTTCACTTCGCCGCGGCGCTTTAATTTCGAAAGAATTTTGGGGAGCGAGCGGCGGCCGCGGTGACGGAGGCCGAGTTGGTGGGCCATTTCGCGAATGCTGATTGCGCGCGGCGATTTTGCCAGGTGCGCGAGAACGTCTTGCGCGGTGATTTCCTCGGTGTCTGGTTCGAGGACGTCGGATTCGGGAGTGTGGTTTTGTGGGTCCATGGTGGCGGCGGGAAAGAATCGCCGCGGACATTCTACCGGCTGGGAGGGTTGCTGGGGCGATTTTCCTCTGGACGGAGGGGGCAAAAAAGGGCTGTGTTGTCGTTCGCGGGTTGCGGCGGCGGCGAAAGGCCTCACGTCTCGTCGCGACGGTGTCGCGACCGGGACGCGAGCTACAGATGAACCGAAATTTTGCTATTGCAGCGCAACTTTTTTTGCGGGTTTGGGTTGCAACAATAACGGCTGAAAGGTCCGCGGCCCGCTTCTCCTGGCTGGGTCGCGGACAGGTACCCCAGGGACAGAGCGGGGGAGGCGAAGCGCGATGGTTCGTCTCCCCTTTTTATTTTCAGTACTTTAGCCCCCTTTGAATATCCAGCACTACTGCCCTAGCTCCTTACTCCAATGAGTGACGGGAAGAAGATGCCTGCCAGGATGAAAGGCTGCCGGGCGTGAAGCCCGGCGCTACAAGTGCCATTGCGCGCGCGGCCGGTTAAGGCGTGAAGGGTTCGACTTGGCGCGAATTGTCCATGTCGATCGTGCCGTCCGCTGAGAGCTTAAGTGCAGGGCAGTACAAGCCGCGAAGTTCACGACGCCACCAGGCGCCTGTGGCTCGTTTTGTCTTTGGATCCGTGAACCAATATTGCCAGACGACGGCGCGGATGGTGCGGGGAGGGGAGCCGTCGAAGGGATTTGAGGCGAAAAGCGCGAGGGCGTCCGGGCTATTTTTGAGGAGGCGCTCCTCGGTGTAGACGACGAAGGGATAGCTGCGCCAAGCGCCGAGGGAGGCGAACCAGAGGTTCCAATCGAAGCGTGGCTGGTACGGCGCGTAGATGCCGGGTGCCTTGTTCACATCTTGCGGTTTATAGCGGAAGGGATAGGCGATCCAGGTTTTGCCATCGCTCGTGCCCTGAAATTCGATTTCATATCGTTCATGGGTCATGACTGCAAATAGGCCGTAGTGATCGGCGACTCGAAATGGCTCGAGAAGCGCCACGGGCCCATCTGGAAGAGGGAGCCAGGGAGCGAGCATTTCGAGGAGTTGCGCGCTCGAGGCGTAGAAAACCCATGCGAGCAGGAGAGCGGCAAGCGCGAGACGTGCGGTCGCGAAGGCGCCACGCGTTCTCCCGAACCAGCTGACCGTGTCCGTTTGAGGATTTGTGACGGTTTCTTGGGGAGAGACTGCGAGCAAACCTCGCCAGCGCGCGGGAAGAATCGTTTCGATGAATTTGTCGTCGAGCAGGAGGAAGCCGAGTAGCAGGACGAGATAATTCAGGAACGTGTAGTTCGCCGTGAGAATGATGCTGATTTCGAATGGCGTGACGATGAAGAAACAGATGATGCGAAAGCGGCGCGGGAGAAACAGCATCCACACCAGCAACAGTTCGATTGTGAGTGTCAGCAAGGCCGCGCCGGCGTGAAACCAGTGCGGGAATAATTCCTGCACGTACCAGCCGATCCAAGTGGGCAGAGGACCGTTCTGATAGTAGTCATCCATGGCGGTGAGATGACGCCAGGATTGATCGCCGCTCGCGATTTTGGCGACGCCGGATTCGAAATAAATCCGGAACCACTCCCAGCGCAACAGGAACAGGCTTGCGCGTGATGGCGCGTGAGTGCGGCCAAGGCCCGGCCAAAATCCCGGCGGCGCGAAGAACATGCTGATTAAGCCGGCTTCGAGAAGCATGCCGTCCGATTGATAGCCGGAAAAATCGCGCGCGGCGCTTACGAAGGAGACGTAGGCTGCAAAGCAAATTGCGAGCATGCCTCGCGGCCAGAGGTTCGCGATGAGCAGGACTGAAGCAAGCATGCCGATCCAGCAAAGGGTTTCGAGCGCGCGGTCGCCGCTGCGGAACCACAGAAGCGACGGAACAAACCAAAAACGTTGCGGGCCGTTGAAATAGTGCGCCACGGCTTCGAGGTATTCGCGCGCGGGAAGTAAACCATCCGGGCCGATGAGACCTTTGATCTGGAATATCAGGGAATAGAATGCCGAGAAATAGATCAGGCCGAGGCAGCGCAGAAAGAACCATCGCGGGCCGAGATGTTGCGGGCGGGCGGCTGGTTCAGGACCGAGGAACCAATCCAAAATAGCGCGATAATTCTGCAACATGGATATTTTCCAACTTCTCGAATTCGACGGCTCAACGACTCATTGGCTAGGCAATTGATTTGAAGTAGCCCAACTTACTTATGCCTGCTCCGGCCCGGACGCGCGCATCGCGGCGGTCTTGAGATGTGATGCGGAGTTCGCTTGAAGCGCATCACGCGGCATTATACAAAGGGAGGCCGCGCGGGGCGGGTATTTAGAGTGCCTGTGCCTGACGAGTGCGTTGATGCCTCGCGTGTCGTCATTTATTTATCTAGGATTCTGATTTGCAATGGTGAAAACAGCAGCTGTCATCGGATTGGGAAGATTGGGGGCGCCACTGGCGGCGTGCCTCGCGTCGAAGGGTGTGCGAGTTATCGGCGCTGATGCGGATCCGCAAAAAGTTGCAGCGCTGCAAGCGGGGCGCGCGCCGGTGGCAGAAACCGGACTCGAGTCTCTAATACACGAGAATCGCGGACGACTCAGTGCTACAGCGAGCGTTAGGGACGCCGTTGGTGATTCGGAGATCAGCTTTATTGTGGTGAGCACGCCGAGCGAGCCGTCGGGAGGATTTTCGTTGCGGCACGTTCTGCCGGTGTGCGAGGCAATCGGGCGCGCGCTGAAAACGAAAAGCGATTTTCATATTGTCGTGCTCACAAGCACGGTGCTGCCGGGAATGACGGGCGGGCCGGTGCAATCGAAACTCGAAGAATTGAGCGGAAAGAAGTGCGGACGCGACTTCGGGCTGTGCTACTCGCCGGAATTCATCGCGCTCGGCAGCGTGATTCACGATTTTATGAATCCGGACTTTGTGCTGATCGGTGAATCGGATGCGCGCTCGGGCGGGATTTTGCAGGAACTTTATCAACACGTATGCGATTCGAAGCCGGCTGTCGCACGGATGAATTTTGCGAATGCGGAAATCACGAAGCTGGCAGTGAACACGTACGTCACGACGAAGATCAGCTTCGCGAATATGCTGGCACGGATTTGCGAAAGGGTGCCCGGCGGGAATGTTGACATCGTGACGGCTGCGCTGGGACTTGATACTCGCATCGGCGGAAAATATTTAAAGGGAGCGGTGGGTTACGGCGGGCCTTGCTTCCCGCGTGACAATCACGCGCTGGCGGCGCTCGCGCGCGAAGTCGGCGCGACTTCGGATCTTGCGCAGGCAACGGATCAGTTCAATCGCGCGCAGGTTCAATGGCTGGCGTCGTTTGTCGAGCAACATGCGGGGAGTGGCGGGCGCGTGGGAATTTTGGGATTGACGTACAAACTGCAAACGGACGTGGTGGAAGAAGCTGTGGGATTTCTTCTTGCGCGGGAATTGATATCGCGAGGAATTCGGGTGAATGCGTATGACCCGGCGGGAATGGCGAACGCACGGCTCGTGCTCGGAGACAGCTTGCAGTTCGCGAGCTCAGCCGAAGAATGCATCCGATTATCTGATTTAATTGTGGTGGCGACGCCGTGGAAGGAATTTATCGATATACCTGCTGAAAAGTGGGGCGGAGTTGACGCAAGCGCGGAGAAAGTTGTTGTGGATTGCTGGCGCGCGCTGAAACTCGACGATAAGACTGCGGGAGTGCGTTATATCGGCCTTGGATTGTCGCAGGAACGCACCGTGGCCGCGTGGCCGCGACCTGACAAACCTTAGAACAATTTCCCGGAGAAACAATTGCTCACGCTTTTCGCGATGCCCAAGCCATTCGAAGGGCATATCGGCATCATCCAACGAAACGCGGTGACGAGCTGGACGCGAATTTCTCCGCGGCCTGAGATTATTCTTTTCGGCGACGAAGCGGGGACGGCGGAAATCGCGAGAGAGTTCGGCATGCGTCACGTGGCGGATGTGAAGCGCAATGACAAAGGGACGCCGTATCTGAACGATCTCTTCGAAAAAGCGCAGAGCCTGGCGAGTCATCCAACAGTTTGCTACGTGAACGCCGACATTATTCTTTTCGACGATTTTGCGGCTGCTGCCGCGGCCGTGGCGGCAGGGCGTCCCGCTTATCTGATGGCCGGGCGGCGATGGGATATCGACATCACTGCTTCATTGGATTTTGGCGCCGAAAATTGGGCTGAGAAGCTTCGCAGCGATGTGAGGATGCGGGGGAAACGGCGGTCGGTAAGTTGGATAGACTATTTCGTCTTCTCGCGCGGGATGTATCGCGAGATGCCGCCGCTGCTGCTCGGGCGCGTGTGGTGGGACAACTGGCTGGTTTGGCAAGCGCGCGCGCTGGGCGCACCTGTAGTTGATTCGTCGCCGCGCGTTTTAGCGGTGCATCAGAATCACGGCTACGCTCATCCCGGCGGGTTCTTCGGAATCTGGAAGAGCGAAGAAGGACAGTGGAACGAGCGGCTTGTTGATGGCGGCAAAAATGCGCGCACGTTGCGTGACGCGAATTACAAGCTGGGCCGCTTCGGGATCCGGCCAAACGTGGAAGCGAGCGTCGAGCGCTGGTGGAAATCTCTCGGCAAGCGTGCACGCAAGAATAAAGCTGCGTCGCAAACGAGGGCAGCATCGACCGAGGCTGATTCCGCGGGAACAGCTCCTAAGAGCGACTAGCGGGATTGTGATTGAGCGGGGCTACTGCGTGGCGAATTGTGTGCCCGTTGCGTGCGTGGACTCACGGGCGGCGGTGGGAGCGACGCCGAGGACGATGCCGTTGCCGAGTTCGCTGGTGTCGAGGACGGGCGTTTGACCGGGTGGAGTTATGCCGCTCTGGCCTTCAGCGCTCACACCGCGATTTCCGGCATTTCTCGCCGCGACTGCTTTTGAAACTTGCTCTTTTACGTAGGCGAATACCTGCTCGATGTTATTCATTCCGCCGTTTTGCCGCAGCGCATCGAGAAGAAAGTGCGTGAAATAGCCGTTCTGATACGGCGCACCTTCGTACGAGACTTGATCCTCCGAGCTCGAGGCCACGATGGCGCGCCCGAGGCCCTGGCTGATTCGCTCGAGAGCGCCGCGCGAAGGTGCGGAATCAGCGAGGGCGCGCTCTTTGGTCGCGACGGTTGCGGCGCCGCTGTGGCACGTATCGAGAAGAATGACGGTGCGGCGGGCCTTGATGCGGCTGCGCACGATGTCCGACAAATCCACCATGGCCAATGACGTGGCGAACAGGCTGTCCTGCGGCTGCAATTCGGTGTCAGTGGTGACGACGTAATTCACATCCGCGGTGTCCATGGATCGCGCCGTGCCGTGGCTGGCAAGGAAGATCACGACGAGATCATCTTCCTGAGCCATGCGTGCGAGCCAATTCAATTCCTCCTTCAGCTGCCGAGTGGTGACTTTTTCCGAGAGGACGTGGACGTTCGAGGGCTTGAATCGGCCGGCGTTCGGATCTTGTAGAAGTGTCGCGAAGTCCTTTGCGTCTTTGCTCGTGTACGCGAGGTCAAGTCCGCGCTCATTGAAGCGCGAAATCCCGATGGCGAGAGCCCATTTTTCGCGAACAGGTGAAAGTTCGGTTTTTCCAGGTTGAACCGGGGCGGCGAGGATGAACGGATTGGCGTTCTCATTCATCGCGTCGGAGCCGAAAAGTTTGGCTTTGCCGAGTGCATAGCTGGCGTTGGGAGCGTGGCCAAGCTTCGCCTCGAAGAGAGAGCGGTAATACCAAGCGTCGCCGTAGGTGGGGCAGACTTCGTTCGCGTGTTTCAAAAGCTGAAGCCCGTCGGCAATTTCCGGTTCTGTGCCGGTTTTGATGTGTTCAAGACCTTGTACTACCAAATCTTTTGCGGCGCCGCATTTCACGCCTTGCGCGAAAGCGCTGATTGGAAAGAACGCCAAGAGGAGCACAGCGGCTGACAAAAGCGTGCGCGGCAGGCCCGACTTAATTTTTCGTGACATGACTGAAGTAGGAGAAGACATGCTTACGAATTCCATAAGGAATCAGCCACCATCCGTCCTCAGTTGGAAGCTGGCGGCGACGTGTGGTGCGTTGATCGCTTATCGCGATCGCGCATCGCGCTCACGACTTTGCCTTTGACGCCGTTCTGCGCGAGTTGAATCAACGCGTCCGGCGAGAGATCGAATTGGACGGACGCGGCATCGTGGATAGCACCGATGATGGTGTCGTCATCAACCCCGGATTTCGCCATCTTCACGACTTGCGCATTGGTGAGAGCAGGAGCAGCAGGAGTCTTCGAGGGTGCGCTACCGGAATTCGAAGTCTTGGTTGTGGTCGAAGATTTCGTTGACGAACCTGTCGAGCCGGAATGAGGAGTAGCGGACCGGGTTCCCGTGCCAGTTTTGGCGGGCGGCGTCGAATTGGCAGTGGTGGCAGGCGCAGGTTGAGCCGGGGCAGGCGGG
>JGI12659J15293_10000663_pt1 | contig 11210 bp, 8 predicted proteins | sample JacPinW_OM2H0_O1_FD_15293 | JGI IMG/M metagenome (IMG submission 15293) | reverse complement strand
ATCGACGATGCGCAGCGCGGGGTTCTCGGCGAGAAGTTCAGGGATTATTTCCAACGAAGCCTCGTGAGGCGTGGACAGAAGGACAAGTTGCGCTCCGCTTTTCGCTATCGCCTCGGCAGAAAGCGGCATGCAACGAGCTTCGCCCCAGCCGCGAAGCTGAGGAAAGATTTCAGTCAGGCAACGAACGTTAGCATGTTCGCCTCGGACGAAAAATATCGGTTTTTCAATCTGAGGATGCCGGAGGAGCAGGCGGGCGAGCTCGAACCCGGCATATCCCGTTGCACCCACGACGGCGACTTCTGCTTTGTCGTTCATTGCAGCATTTCCTCGATGCGTTTCTGGACGGCTGCGCGTGCGCTGCGGGAAGGAGTGACGATCAAGACGGTATCGTCACCTGCCAGCGTGCCGGCAACTTCTTTCCAGCGCTCAGCGTCAAGGGCCGCAGCAATCGGCTGAGCTCCGCCGGGCGGAGTTTTGAGCACGAGCATGTTCTGCGCGGGGCGCACGTCGAGCAGGAATTCCTTTACAGCACGGGCTAGAGCGGCAGCCGGAGACATTTCCTCAGTCCCCGCAGCGGACAGCGGCCTGTAACCATCGGCAGTTTTCACCAAGCGGAGTTCGCGAATGTCGCGCGAAAGGGTGGCCTGGGTCACGCGCACCCCCAGGTGCACCAGTTGACGACGCAGCTCGTCCTGGCTTGCGACCGGCGATCCAGCCAGCAGCTTCAGAATTTGACCCTGTCGAAACCTTTTGTGCGCGCCCATCGCAACCTTATGCTTGATTATGCATTCTACTGCATAATAATACAGCATGGAGTGTGCGTGTCAATACTCTGATGTCACAAACATGAGCCTAGGTGTCCTCGGAATCACGAGATCCAAACGAGTGGCGTTGGTTCAAGGACTCCAGAGACGAAACCAAAAAAGGCCGCAGGTATTTCCGGCTCGCTTGTTACAATCCCGGTGGAAATTGGCTGGGTAAGGACGGATCAGCCCGCGCAATAGATTTTTATATGGAGCGTTGTCATGAGGAGGGCTTCGATGAGGGGTTGGGGATCGTTATTGTTGCTGTGCTCGTTTGTGGCGGGGGTGTGCGATGCGCAGACGACTACAGCGAAAGCACCAAATGAAATTGTAATTCATGCCGGAAAGGTGCTGGACGTTCGCACAGGGAATTATCTTGCGGATCAGATCATCTGGATCGAAGGCGAGCGGATCAAGGCTATCGGAAAGAGCGCAGAAATGTCGGGCCAAATTCCAGCGGGAGCCAAGACGATCGATCTTTCGAATGCGACGGTTCTCCCGGGGTTGATTGATTGCCATACGCATCTGACGTACACCCCCTACATGTCGGGTCCGGCAGGCCTGCACGTGTCGTATCCACGCGAGGCGCTTATCGGGGCGCGCAACGCCCGCGTGACGTTGGAAGCTGGATTCACCACTGTACGCAATGTGGGCGCCGGCGGATATTCTGACATTGCTCTGCGAGATGCCATTAAGGCGGGAGATGTGCCGGGTCCGCGGATTCTGGCATCCGGACCAGCTCTTAGCATCACCGGAGGCCATGGAGACCAAAATTTTCTAGCGCCTCAGTATAATTTTTCAAGCGATGGAGTAGCGAATGGCGTTGATGGCGTGACGGCGAAGGTGCGGGAGAACATAAAATACGGCGCTGATCTAATCAAATTTATGGCCACGGGCGGAGTGCTATCGGAAGGAGATAATCCGGCGCTGGCACAATATAGCCCCGAGGAAATGAAGGCAATTGTGGATTCCGCGCACGGCCTGGGCCGTAAAGTGGCGGCACACGCGCACGGGGCAGTGGGAATCAAATACGCGGTGCTCGCCGGCGTGGATTCCATCGAGCACGGCAGCTACATAAATGAAGAAGACATCCAGTTGATGAAACAGCACGGGACATATTTGGTTCCAACCATTTATCTGGGCGATTGGCTGATGGAGAATCTCTCGACACTCGGTCTGACGCCGAACATGATTGAAAAAGCAAAGATCGTGCTTCCTATTGCGCGTCAAAACATCGGGACGGCTTTCAAGGCAGGCTTGAAAGTGGCGTTTGGCACGGATGCCGCGGTCTATCCTCACGGCCTGAACGCGCGGGAATTCGCAGTAATGGTGAAGCTGGGGCTGTCGCCGTTGCAAAGTATTCAAGCCGCGACAGTGAATGCGTCAGATTTGCTGGGATGGACCGACCGTGTGGGCACGCTCGAAGTTGGAAAATTTGCGGACATTATCGCGGTTGACGGGGATCCGCTGGCCGACGTACATGTTTTGGAGAATGTCCGATTCGTTATGAAGGGCGGCGATGTGATCAAGAATCAGTAATTCGAGATCCAGTAAACGAAAGGACTAGTTGGCATAGTACTCTCATTAATCTTTTAGCAGCCCCAGTGTTTCATTTCGAGAATCAACCGCAGAGAATATCACGACAAAATCTGGCTGTTCGGCGAATCCAAAACTGTTGGCATCCGATTAAGCGCAAACGGATGAGACAGAAGTAGAACAAACTTTCCTCCTATCTGGGTATCGCCCTACAACACCCTCTGATTCCGCGGCATTTGTTGTTACTCCTTGCTGGCTAATCGATTGCAGGTGTAGCGGTAGTGTGGCGTGTGCTCTAAGGACGCCTTGATCGAGGAGAAAGCGTGAAGGCTCTCAAAAGGACGTGCTCGGTACTACCATTACTACTACTGGCTTCTTCCGTGTACGCGGGCAGCATACCGGCGACGGTCTACTTCAACGGCGGTTACGCATTCGCGGATAATGGTTTTGGGATTCCTCCTTATCAAGGAACTCTAAACGGACAAAACGCGCTCTTCTATTGCGTCGATTTCAGTCACGAGATCACCGGGAATACGAGTTGGTCCGCCACGGTCACCGGCCTGAACGCTTCGAATGGCGCATTCGGCTCGACGCGTCTCGATAACAAGAAAACTTATTTGGAGATGGCTTGGCTGATTACTCAGATGAACGCTGCCTCCACTCAAACCGAGAAGGCCGAATATCAATGGGCTGTCTGGAGCTTTTCGGGCGGCAACGACCCGTACGCGGGGAGTAATGTCCTGATCGGCGACGCTTTGGCGGCTGTAATCGGTGGATTCGGCGGAAAAGGCTGGGAGATACTCACGCCAACCGGCAGTTACGGACAAGAGTTTTTGGTTGCGGATCAAGGTCCGCTGACTACTGCAACCCCGGAACCTTCCGGCCTGTTGTTATTCGGCACGGTGTTGTTGGGCATGGCCTTCGCGCTGCGCAGGAAGTGGCCCGCTCCTGATGCCAACGCAACACCGCCAGCGGCAGAATAAACGCTGCGAACGCTAGCTTCTTTACCGTTCATATAGAAGACCGATTTTTCCTCTCAACCTCTAGTTTCCATCGTGCCATGCAGGGCCGCGAAGCGCGCGGCCTGCTTTCGCGCCCGTTAATGTCCCACGTTCGAATTCGAGCTGGCCGTTCACGAAGACATAGTCCACACCTTCCGATATTTTCGCCGGCTCTGAGTAGGTAGCACGATCAATGATCTTTTCCGGGTCAAAGATAGTGATATCAGCGAAGAAACCAGTCTTGATCAGCCCACGATCGAGCAAGTGTTCGCGTTGGGCTGGCATCGACGTGATTTTTCGAATGGCTTGTTCCATGGGAATGAGGTGTTCATCGCGGACGTAGTGGCCGAGGAATCGCGGGAATGAGCCGTAAGAGCGAGGATGCGTGTGAGGCTCGAACAACGGCCCGTCGAGCGATTGCTCGCCACTATCGAGGCAGAGGGAAGTCCATGGCTGTTTGAGCGCGTAGGTAAGATCCTGCTCACTCGCCATAAAGTAGATCGCCCCGGTCTGAGCCTTATCCTCTTCTATAAAATCGAACAACGCGTCGAGCTCCGGCTTGCCTTGAGCCTTCGCCATCTGTGCCACGGTCATCCCGTCATACTTCTTCAGGCCGGGATTGATTACGCCTGAAATCATTACGCCGGCTCCGCCGCCGCAATCGAAATAGAGGTTCTCCCAGTCTGTATGTTCCACGGCCATTTCTTTCTTGATTCGCTCGCGAATTTTTGGATCGTGCAGTCGCTCCAGGAGTTTGTCCGCACCGCCGTCGGCGATCCATGGCGGCAGCGAAGAAACCAGAGCCGTGGAGCCCGCCACGTAGGGATATTGGTCAGCGCGTATATCGAGGCCGGCGTCCCGAGCAGCTTGAATTTTCGCTACTACGCGGGGCATAGTTCCCCACCGCGGCTTTCCGCTCACTTTCAAATGGAATATTTCCACCGGCAAATTGGCTTCGCGTCCGATCCTAACTGCTTCGTCGAGAGCTTCCATTTCACTGGCGCCTTCGCTGCGCATATGCGACGCGTAGATTCCGCCGTACTGCGAGGCCACTTGAGCGAGGGCTATCAATTCATCTGTCTTTGCGTAATGGCCTGGCGGGTAAATCAGCGCGGTCGAAATTCCGAGTGCGCCGTCTTTCATTGCCTGGGCCACGAGCGCTTTCATCTGTTCGATTTCGGCAGGCGTAGGGGCACGGTCATCGTCTCCGATTACCGCCTCGCGAACTTGCGCGGCACCGACGTAAGTACCCAGATTTATGGGGGTGCCGTCTTTTTCCAAGCGGCGGAAATAGCCGTCGAGCGTGGTCCAGTCAATGGTGAGATGGAACTGGTCGAGGAAAGGCTTCAGCGGGGCTAAAGTCTTTTCATTCTGCGGCGCAATCGAGCCGCCTTCACCCGTAATTTCCGTTGTGATTCCTTGTGAGAGCTTACTGAGCGAACGATTGTCGATCAACAAAGACATCTCGGATTGGCCGAGCATGTCTATAAAACCTGGGGAGACTATCATTCCTTTCGCATCGATCACTTTTTTCGCTTGCGCATAAGCAAGTTGGCCGATGGCCTCAATGCGATCTCCGCGGATTCCGATGTCAGCGGCATACCAAGGGCTCCCACTGCCGTCCAGTATGTGACCGTTCTTAATGATCACGTCGAAGGGAGCGATCCCACCGGCAGGTGCGGAATAGATGGCGTTTGCGATTTCGCCCAGCGCCTGGCCTGCAATTTTCTGCGAGGCATCCGGCAGGTCAACGGGCATCGAAACACGGTTAACATACGCCGCGAAAGCGAGGCGCCGCCCGTCGGCGGTAGTCATATAGCCGGCGAGACCTTTTCCGTTGAGCATCAGTTTTTTATTTAGGGCATCGTAAGAAACGTATGTACCGGTCTTGGCGAACACGTGCCCCGCGGCCGGCGAGTTTACTTGGATATCCCAGAGGGTTCCGTCGCGTCCTAGAATCGGCAGCGACTTTTCGAATAGTTGAAACTCCTTTTGTTTGGCCATGTAGGCCAGGTAGCGAACCATAAAATCCGGTGTGTAGTACGCGGATTGCGCGCCACCCGCACCGTCTGCTTGCGAAGCTCCTCTTAAATCGAGCGCGCCTTTTGTCAGGAAATCGCGTTCTAGATCGAATCCATCCTGATCTATGTCGTCCGTTTTGTGTCCCAGAACCGCGCCAAGAATAAACGGCGTCATAGTAGCGTGCAAATTTTGGCTGACTTTGAGGGTGACCTTTATTTCTTCGGAAAGCGGGGGAGAAATGTGTTCGGCGACAATATTATCGGGCGTGTAGGCGGCAGCCAGAGCTTTGAAGTCAACTTTCTCATCGAGTGGAGGAAGCGTTGCGATGATTCCTTTCTCGCGTAACGCTTCCACCAAGCTCACTTGTGCGAAGCGGCTGGGCTGAGGAACGGCATAGGTGTAAACAATAGGAGGTCCACCGGCCGGGAATTTTCCTGCAAGCGTCACGGTGTGGGAGCCGTCGGCATTGGTTACGTCAGCCGGTTTAACTTCAGGTTTTGAACCCGCTAGTCCGGTTGTGATCATATTAACGAATGAAACATAGGCGCTTGCCGGCGAGATATTCAAACCAGTCGCAGCGCCTTCACGGTTTCCCGGCGAGACCGTCAGGTCCACTACGTTGTCATTCAGAGAGATCGGCGATACGACTACGTTTGTTCCTAATTCCCGGTCGCCCTCTGGAAACAGGGTCGCATCCACGAGCACGCGGCCTTCGATTCGCTTCAACCCATGCTTGGTGACCTGGGCTGCGAGTTCGCGAATTACCAAAAGCGGATCGCCCGGCACGACTTTCGTATCGGGGCTGCCGTCGTAAGAATGATCTTGGTTCTCAAAGCCGAGCGTGCCATCGGGCTGAATGCGCCCCGAGAGGTTTGGATCACCACTCGCCACTAAAATCAAATCCCCATGCAACGTACCGTCCGCGCCGATCGCGCCTGTTCGGTAAACACGAGTGTGAAAGCGATAATCCGCGCCGAGAAGCTCCAGCGCAGTGCCTTCCGTGAGGAGTTTCGTCGTCGAACCGGGTGTGAAGAGTTGCTGGCCGTGAAGCGCGTAGACAATTTTGTCGTCGTCCAAGGAATAGACTTCGACGCCGAAAGTGGAATGTTTGTATTCCGGCCGACTGGTGATTTCGCGGATTTGAGCATCGAGCGCGCTATCTTTTTGCGCCGTTGTCTGGCGTGGCCAACAGAACAAAGTGATGGCACACGCAGCTGTGAACATGCAAAACGAAAATATCTTTTTATGATTCATTGTCGATGGCTAAAGTACTTTCTTTAGAAGTTGATATTTCTTGCCGCCAAATTTGCAGTAAGTAATGGAAACCATATAGGCAATCGCCGGCGTCAAGCCTACCTCATGAGAGGCCCTCAATCAGGCGCTTAATAACTACAAGTGATGAGAGACTCAACAACGGAAACATCGGTGCCCAGGAGCGGCGGTGGGACCTGAAGAGTAGCTGGTGAGGCAAGGATGGTAGGCCCGTGCGGGCTCGAACCGCAGACCTCCACCGTGTCAAGGTGGCGCTCTAGCCAACTGAGCTACGGGCCTACTGACTTGCCCATTCTAACACAGCGCTTGGCGGCTTCGCGCGGGTGAGCGCTCAATCCGAGAGTTGCTTAACGGAAAATCCCATAAGCAGAAGGGAGCGCTGCGAGAAAGGCAAAAACAAGAGCGCGGCGGTTGCAGCAAAGGCCAAGCCGAAGCCTAGCCGGTGAATTATCAAGAAGGGTGCGAGTGCCCACAGTTCGTCAAGTGGAAGCAGAAACCGAAAGAGCTTCTGGAATTTTATGCTTAGTCCGCCATAGTTGAATGCCGTTGCCGCAAGCAGATAGAGCCGAATCGGAATTCCGATGGCGGCGGTAACGATTAAGAGGACCAAGATCGGAAGAGCAAGGTCTCTCGAAGCTGCGAGGATCGCCTCGACTTGGGGCAATCGCGCCAGTGAAAGGACGTAAAAGATCAGGTACATCAATTGAATCAACGAAAAGAGAATCCGCACGGACGTTTTTGAAGCGAACGGCAGCTCATGCGAATCGCTTAAGATTGAAAAGCGAGCTGGCTGCGAATCGAGTATTTCAGCGCGATTTAAATTAGCGCTGTTGCCTACCGCGGGGCTCTGCGCCGAAATTCCCGGGCCCGAGCTCGACGTAATCTCGACGGGTGCAATGAAGCGGTATCCGCGGCGTGGTACGGTTTGGATAAAACGAGGATTCGCCGCCGAATCGCCGAAGGCGCTCCGCAGCTGGTTGACCGCCGTGTTTAAACCGTGGTCAAAATCGACGAAGGTGTCGGATGACCAAAGGCGATCCCGCAGTTCCTCCCGGGTGACAAGTTCCCGCGGACGCTCTAGGAGCATTTGGAGAATCTGAAGCGCCTGATCGCGAAGCCGAGGCTGCGCTTTGCCGTCCCTCCACAGTTCGCCAGTTCGGGTGTCGAGTTCGAACACACCGAAACGAAGTTTTTTTCTTTCGCGTTTAGGCTCGTTCAAGCGAAATCTCTCAACTGACATCATTCTAAAGGAGAAACTTCATTAACCGGCTGATTTTAAGCCGTTTATGAAATGAGTTTTCGGTGATGAGAAATGACCTCCAGGTCATTGAATCCGCCGCAGCCTCCGAACCATAGTGTGCATATGTCGAGCGGATTCGAGGGAGATGACAGGATGAGTCAACAACAACTAGCTACAAAACCAACGCTTGCCCGAGAACCTAGTAGAAAACATTCAAATATGGCCCCAGCGGAAAGACCTGCGATGGAATTCAAGAATGCAACTCGCGTTCAGGACAGTGTCACATCTATCTTTGAACACAGAGCATTGCTCTGGTTAGCCGCGCACTTAGCTGCCTGGGTTAGCTCGGACCAGCTGACCTTTCTCGGATTCGTGGCTATGTTTCTAGCAGGCTGTAGTTATTTCTTAGCGCATTGGCATCCGGTCGGGCTGCTGCTTGCGACGATGTTCCTGGCGCTGAACTGGTTTGGGGATAGTCTTGACGGGACTTTGGCGCGTGTAAGAAACCGGCAGCGGCCTCGTTACGGTTTTTATGTTGACCACATGATTGACTCATTCGGAGCATTGTTCTTAATGGCTGGTCTCGGGCTTTCCGGTTATGTTGACTGGCGGATCGCAATGGGAATGCTTATCGCATTCCTGCTGTTGTCGATCGAGACCTACCTCGCTTCCTACACGCTTGGAGTTTTTAGACTCTCTTTCGCCAAGCTTGGTCCCACAGAAATCAGAATCCTTTTGGGTTTCGGTAACTTTGTTTTGTGGCTGCATCCGAATATAAGAGTCCCGGGATTATCCTGGCGCCTGCTCGATTTCGCCGGTTTAGTCGCAATTCCTGCTATGGGGATTATGGTTGTTAGTGCGGCGGTGTGGCACACTGCGGAACTCTATCGGCAGGAAACGCAGTCACAATGAATACTCGCAAAAAAATCGATCCAATCGTTCTTCAATGGACGATGGGCATAAGACATGGGCCCAGACGCCGCCTTCTTTTTTCTAACCGGAGGTTCCAACTATTATCTAAGCGCCTTCTTCAGAAATGCAATCGTGCGTGCCCAGGCATCCGCAGCGTCCGCGGGTTTATAGCCGGTTTGGTTATTTGGATTTTCGAAGGCGTGACCTGCATCATCATAAATTTTGATATCTACATAGCGGCCAAGGGCTGTCAGCGATTTCTGGAACGCCTTGACGTCTGCGGGAGTTATTCCGTGATCTTGTCCTCCGAAATTTCCAAGTACTGGCGCGCCAATTTGTTGAATATCGTTGGGATCGGTCGGAAGCGCACCATAATTCACCACGCACGCAGCCAACCGCGGCTGATGGATTGCGAGTTGCAAAGAATAGCCGCCACCCATGCACCAGCCCACTGAACCGATGCGTCCGGTCACATCCTTTCTCGCGGCCAAGTAATCGAACGCCGCTTGCATATCGCGAACCGCTCGGTCTTGGGGCAATCCTCGCATCAACTCATGGGCTTCATTCGGGTCCGTTGCTGTTTTTCCGCGGTATAAGTCCACCGCCAGAGCTACGTAGCCCTGCTCGGCGATTTTTTGCGTTTGCTCTTTGACCCAGTCATTCAATCCCCACCACTCGTGCATGACGATCACGCCGGGGTAGCGTCCGGGTTTCTCCGGAACGGCCAGAAAACCTTCAATGGTGTCTTTGCCGCTGGGAAATTTCACCATTTCAGTTTTCGAGTCCGCGGCGTGCGCCGCCAGGATCGCAGTTAACAAACCAACTAGAAAGACAGCCGAAATAATGCGGTGCGTCCCCTTCATCAGCGATTCCTCCCGTGCCTGAGGAGCATTATATATGTTGATAGCTCTGTAGATGCTCGGGAATTACAGTTCCCTCGGCCGGGCGCACATGTACCAGCCGGCCAGAATGCTTTCCCCGGGGCCTTTCCGACGCAATTTCAGCACATTGACGCGCCTCCGCGACTTTGCTATGTTCGCGTATGATTTTTTCCGGAGGGTGCCAGTGAAGCGTCGCACGGTCCGCACCTCAGCGAACTCTCAAGCCAGCCATAAGTTATTGAAAAAGAAGACGATGAAGGCATCGAAGAAGAAGATTATCGCTCCCCCGGATCCTGACGCGCCAGCCAAACAAGCTCAGCTAAGGTTCTACGAAGAAGGCCTGAAGCACTTTCAGCAGCAAAAGTTCCAGCGCGCCAAGCAGTCCCTGGAACGCGTCTTGGAAGGCCCCACCAAGGAATTAGGCGACCGCGCGCAGGTGCACATACGCATTTGCGAGCAGCGAATTACTCGTCCACCAATTCCGCAGCTGAAATCCGCCGAAGAGCACTACACTCAGGGTGTCGCGCTGATGAATCTTGGACGCTGGGACGAGGCCCGCGAGCATCTTGACCGCGCGCGAAAGGCCGCGCCCAAGGCGGATCATATCGTTTACGCCATGGCAGCGCTCGATTGCCTGACCGGGGAAGCGGAATCCGCCATGCAGAATTTAAAGGTTGCGATCCAGCTGCGACCGGAAAATCGCTACCATGCTCGTAACGACGAAGATTTTTCTTTCTTGCAGGAAGACCCGCGCTTTACGGAGTTGCTCTACCCGGAGCGAGACGGATCCGCAAATTAATTTCCCCCTAGTCGTGAAAGTTCAGTGAGCCAGCCTAATCGCTCCGTTCGCGTTGTCGCTCTTGGTGGAGGCACCGGCCTTTCCATGGTCCTTCGAGGACTGAAGGAATATGTAGCCTCTTCGAAGAAGGAGCAAGTTGGCCGGCCAATCTCGGATCTCGCGGCAATCGTAACCGTAACGGACGATGGTGGCAGTTCCGGACGCTTGCGCCGCGAGTACCGGGTCCTGCCTCCCGGCGACATCCGTAATTGCATGGTGGCCCTCTCGAAAGACGAGCACTTGCTCGGAAAACTGTTTCAGTACCGCTTTCCGGCGGGACGCGGTTTGGCCGGACACAGTTTCGGCAACCTTTTCCTCACGGCTCTTACGAATGTGACTGGAGATTTTCCGGAAGCAGTTCGTGTTTCCGCGCGAGTGCTGGCCATTCGCGGGCGGATTTTTCCTTCGACTGCGCAAAACGTGACGCTGGAAGCGGAGCTCGAGGATGGCAAAACTGTTCACGGTGAAACAAACATTTCCCGTTCTCGAAAACCGATTCGAGAGGTCCGCCTGGTTCCTAGCCGTGTTCAGCCGCTTCCTGAGGTTCTGGAGGCAATCGCTTCCGCTGACTTGATCCTGGTGGGACCGGGCTCGCTCTACACCAGCATTATTCCGAATCTTCTGATTCAGAAAGTGGCTCAGGCAATCAAACGGTCACGCGCTACGTGTGTATACATTGCCAACCTGATGACCCAGCCGGGAGAG
>JGI12659J15293_10000660_pt1 | contig 11226 bp, 6 predicted proteins | sample JacPinW_OM2H0_O1_FD_15293 | JGI IMG/M metagenome (IMG submission 15293) | reverse complement strand
GCGATTGCGGCGATTCGCCTCTAGCGTTGGTCGAAGACGCGACCATCGACGGGCTCGCGCTGATGGAATGGGCCAATGCGGCTCGGCAAAGCGCCGCGTTTGTCTCGTCCCGTGATTCTCCACCGCCCCTGCGCAGCCCAATTGCCGCCGCTGCTCAAATTTATAGGAGGCTAAATGAATCGCAGCGGCGCCCAAATGCGGCTGACAAGCGTTATCGCGATATCCCATCGTGCGCGAAAGAGAGCGCGGAGATGCGTGGGCGCTTAGGGGCAATCTCCGTGGAACTCGCAGATCAGGAGGCGGGAGGCCATAGATATCGGCCGGATCCGACATCAAATCGCTCTGTATTGAACACAATGAGCGACAATTTTGCGATAGGACTTTAACGAGCTCGCCCGCGAGACGGACGAAAGGAAAGATCTATATGCCCCGTTCAACGGCGCTGGGGTCTGGCGCTGATCTGCTGATCTGGTTGGGTCTGGCCGCCGCCACCCTCTTCTTCGTGGCGACAGGCGCAGTCGCTTATCTCAATTTCCAGACTTTGAAACAGGACAGCGCCCTCGTTGTCCGCAGCGGTGACACGTTGACCGCGTTGGAGGATGTGCTTTCCACCGTGAGAGACGCCGAAACGGGCCAACGCGGCTATCTGCTGACCGATAAAGAGAGCTACCTAGCTCCATACAACGTAGCGACTCAGGAAATTGGGCCGCGCTTCGATACGCTCCGGCGCCTGGCAATCGACAATCCCGCGCAGCACGACGCCCTCGCAACCCTGAAACAGCATATCGACGCCAAGCTCGCCGAGCTCAAACAGACGATCGATTTGCGCCAAACCCAAGGACAGGCCGCGGCGCTTGCGGTCGTGCAGAGCGATCGCGGTAAGCAAGACATGGATGCGATCCGCGACCAGGTCGCCGCGATGGAGCGCGAGGAGGTCGATCTGCGTGCGAAGCGGCTGGCGGAGATGGCCGACGCCTATTGGAGGGCGATCCTTGGCGGCATCATCTCCAGCCTGCTCGGACTCGCCCTCACCGGAGTCGTGGGTTTTCTGATCCTTCGCAACGAGGCCGCCCGACGCCGAGAGGATTGGCTTCAGACGGGTCGCGTCGGCCTCTCCAAGGCGATGCTCGGCGACCAGCCGATCAATCAGCTCGGCGACAACATTCTGGGCTACCTGTGCCGATATCTCGACGCTCACGCGGGCGCTGCTTTCTCCAGAGACCGAAACGGCCCCTATCGCCGGATATCCATCTATGGCGTCCCCGCCGACACGAAGATCCTGGATCATTTCGCCAGCGGAGAGGGGCTCCTGGGGCAGGCGGCGGTCGATGGCCGATCGATTCTCGTCCGCGACGTCCCCGATGGCTACCTCGCCATCGGTTCGGCGTTCGGGGAAGGCAAGCCCCGGCACCTGGTTGTCGCCCCGGCGATCGTAGACGGGTCGACGAACGCCGTGCTGGAGTTCGGATTCGTCCACCCGCTCAGGGAAGACGGGCTCTCTCTTCTCGAGCAGATGTCGGAGGGAATCGGTATTGCCGTTCGCTCCGCCAATTATCGTGCGGAGCTTCAGAACTTTCTTGAAGAGACGCAGCGTCAAGCCGAAGAACTCCAGGCGCAGGGAGAAGAGCTCAGGGTATCGAACGAGGAGCTCGAAGAGCAGGGTCGAGCGCTGAAGGAGTCGCGATCTCGCCTCGAACTTCAGCAAGCCGAACTCGAGCAGACCAATTCGCAGCTCGAGGAGCAGACGCAGCAGCTCGAGAACCAACGGGACGATCTGGAGCGTGTGAACCAACTCGTGCGGCTCAGGGCTCAGGAACTCGAACGGGCAAGCCAGTACAAATCAGATTTCCTGGCGAACATGTCGCACGAACTCAGGACGCCCCTGAACTCGCTCTTGATCCTCGCAAAGCTCCTCGCGGACAATGACACCGGACGGCTGACCCAGGAACAGGTGCGTTACGCTCAGACGATCCAATCGTCCGGCAACGATTTGCTGACTCTCATCAATGACATCCTCGACCTCTCGAAGATCGAGGCGGGGCATATGGAGATCAAGCCCGAGCCGCTTGCTCTCACCCGTCTGACCAAAGACCTCGCGAACCTTTTCACGCCGGTCGCCGAGAAGAAAAATCTGGAGTTTCGGGTCGAAGTCAGGCCGGAATGCCCAGCTTACATCGAGACCGACGGCCAAAGGCTCGAACAGGTCTTGCGGAACCTGCTGTCGAACGCGTTCAAGTTCACGGAACAGGGCAAGGTGGAGTTGAGAGTCGCGCGCGCCTCGGACGGTCAGATTGCACTATCGGTCGCCGACACAGGCATCGGCATCTCCCAGGACAAACAGAACGCCGTGTTTGAGCCTTTCAGGCAGGCGGACGGAACGACCAGCCGGAAGTACGGCGGCACCGGCCTTGGGCTATCGATCTGTCGGGAGCTGGTCCGTCTGCTTGGCGGAACGCTTGCGCTGGGAAGCGTGGAGGGTCAGGGCAGCACGTTCACAGTCCTCGTTCCCGAAACCCTTAGCGCCGCGAAAGCGCAGCCGCGAACGGATGCGTCTCGAGCTCCCCCTGCCCCGCTCACCGTCGAGACGTCGCAGCCGGTCGTGGCGCCAGTCGCAAACCGAAGTCCGGGTAGGCAAGTCGAAGACGATCGAGATCGGCTCAGCGGTCAAAGGCGCGTTCTTTTGGTCATCGAGGACGATCAGAGTTTCGCTCGCATCCTTCAGGATCTCTCCCACGAGATGGAGTTCGAATGCCTTGTCGCCGGCAGCGCGATCGAGGCGCTTGCGCTCGCCACGGAATTCCTTCCAAGCGCGGTCGTGTTGGACGTAGGTTTGCCGGACCATTCCGGCCTTTGGGTGCTCGATCGGCTGAAGCGCGACGTTCGCACCCGTCATATTCCGGTTCATGTAGTTTCGGCCACCGACAACGCGCAAACGGCTCTCTCGCTCGGCGCCATCGGCTACGCGTTGAAGCCGGTGAAACATGAGGACTTGACTGAGGTTCTCAAGAAGCTCGAGACGAAGCTCGCGCAACGAATGCGCAGAGTTCTCATCGTTGAAGATGATGCGGTTCAGCGTGACGCGGTGCGGAGGCTGTTGGGCTCGCACGAGGTCGAGACCGTAGCGGCCGCCACCGCGGCGGAGTGCCTCCTTCTTCTCAAGAACCAAACTTTTGACTGCATGGTCCTCGACCTTTCACTTCCGGACGCGTCCGGATATTCGCTTCTCGAAACCCTGAGCCAGGAAGGCGCCTATTCCTTTCCGCCGGTCATTGTCTACACGGGCCGCGATCTTTCCGGCGAGGAAGAGCAGAGACTACGCCGCTACTCGAAGTCGATCATCATCAAGGGCGCAAAATCGCCCGAGCGGCTTCTCGATGAGGTTAGCTTGTTCCTGCATCAGGTCATTTCCGACCTTCCGGACGAACAGCAGAGAATGATTCGTCAGGCTCGCAACCGCGATGCGTTGCTCGAGGGACGGCGAATCCTTGTGGTCGAGGACGATGTGCGGAACGTTTACTCCCTGACAAGCATTCTCGAACCGCGCGGCGCGCGCGTGCAGATTGCACGAAATGGCCGTGAAGCCATCGAGGCGATCGATAAATCCTTCAAGGAGGGCAGCGCGATCGACCTCGTCCTGATGGACGTCATGATGCCGGTGATGGACGGCCTGATGGCGACCGAGAAGATCCGGCAAAACCCCGACTGGAGAAAGCTGCCGATCATCATGTTAACAGCAAAAGCCATGCCCGACGATCAGGAACGATGCCTGTCAGCCGGCGCCAACGATTATATGGCGAAGCCTCTCGACGTCGAGAAGCTGCTGTCACTCGTCCGCGTGTGGATGCCCAACAACTAATCGGACGGCGCGGTGGATAAGACCGAGGAGATAGAGATTCGGTTGCTGCTGGAGGCGTTGTTCCAGAAGTACCACTTTGATTTTCGCGGTTATGCCATGGCTTCGCTGAAGCGGCGTCTGAAGCGGGCGCGCGACGACCTAGGTTTCGCGACCACCTCCGCCATGCAGGACCGGTTGCTGCACGACGCTGCGATGGCGCCAAAGCTCCTCGGATACCTGACGGTGCAGGTCAGCGAGATGTTTCGCGATCCCGCCTATTTCCGCACGATTCGGGAGAGGGTCGTTCCGCATCTCCGCACCTACCCTTCGCTGAAGGTCTGGATCGCCGGCTGCAGTGCGGGCGAAGAGCTCTATTCGTTCGTGATTCTCTTCCGCGAAGAGGGTCTCGAAGACCGGACGTTGTTCTATGCGACCGACGTCAATCAAGATGCCCTGACAAAAGCCGAGACCGGGATCTACGACCTCGATCGCATCAAAATGTTCACGGAGAACCATCGCCTGTCAGGGGGAAGGTCCTCCCTGTCGGACTATTACACGGCCGCTTATGGCCGCGCTTCCTTCAGCCGGGGCCTTCGTCAGCGTGTGGTGTTTTCCGACCACAGTTTGGTGACCGATGCTTCATTCGGCGAAATGCATCTCATATCGTGCAGGAACGTCCTGATCTATTTCGACAAGGCGTTGCAGAACAAGGCGGTTGGCCTATTTAAGGATTCGCTTGCTCGCAGAGCGTTTCTCGGAATCGGCGCGAAGGAAAGCCTTCGTTTCACGGACTATGCGAACGCGTTTGCCGAGTTCGCGAAGGATGAGCGAATTTACCAGAAGCGGGGCGGCGCGTGAGCGGAGTTGCTCCGGAGGCGGTCGTGATCGGCGCGTCAGCGGGGGCGCTGGAGGCGCTTTCGAGCCTCCTGCCCGGCCTGCCGGCGGACTATCGCTTACCGATCCTTGTCGTCGTTCATCTTCCGCCCGACAAGACCAGCTTGCTCGCCGAGCTTTTGCGCGTACGCTGCGCAATTCGAGTGCGCGAAGCGGAGGACAAGGAGCCTATCGAACCGGGGGTCGTGTACTTCGCTCCGCCGGACTATCATCTGCTGGTCGAAGAGGATAAGCGCCTGTCTTTGTCAGACGACGAGCCGGTCCTGTTCTCGCGTCCGTCGATCGATGTTCTGTTTGAGAGCGCGGCCGACGCCTACGGCGGCGGTCTGATCGGTGTGGTGCTTACCGGAGCCAACAGCGATGGCGCAAACGGCCTTAAGGCTGTGGTCGAAGCAGGCGGCGTGGCGGTCATACAGAGTCCGGGGAGCGCCTATGCGGTCGCGATGCCGGAGGCTGCCATCGCTGCCTGCCCCGCGGCTCGCGTTCTGCCGGTGAACGAGATCGCCGCGTATCTACGGGAGGTTGGAGCCCGATGACGTCCGAGATCGGACCCGCATATTTCTTGCTCGTTGACGATCTTGAGGAAAACCTCCTGTCGCTGGAAGGCCTCCTGCGGCGCGAAGGGCTTGTGCTGCTCAAGGCGCGCTCAGGACCCGAAGCGCTGGAGCTGCTCCTCGAATACGACGTCGCGCTCGCCATTCTCGATGTGCAGATGCCCGAGATGGACGGCTACGAGCTGGCCGAGCTCATGCGGGGAACCGAGCGCACCCGCCGGGCGCCGATCATTTTTCTCACTGCGGGAGCTGCCGATCGTCAACGCAGATTCCGCGGGTACGAAGCTGGCGCCGTGGACTTCCTGAACAAGCCAATCGAGCCTGACATTCTGCGCAGCAAGGCCAGTGTGTTCTTTGAGCTCTACCAGCAGCGTCACCAGATCGCTGCTCAACGCGACGAGCTCAAGTCCTATGCTGCGGCGCTAACGGAGGCGGACAGGCGCAAGGATGAGTTCCTCGCCACGCTCGCCCATGAATTGCGCAACCCGCTCGCGCCGATACGCAACGGGTTGGACATCCTACGGACGTCTCCAGCAGCACCCAACGCCAAAGAAATCCGCGACGTGATGGACCGACAGCTCTCGCATCTTGTGCGGTTGGTCGACGATCTCCTGGATGTGTCGAGAGTGAGCCAGGGCAAGATCGAGCTTCGCAAGGCGCGCATCGCCTTGAGCGACGTCATCAAGACCGCCATTGACGCAAGCAATCCACTGATCATTGCGGGGCGTCACGAACTTAAGCTCGATATGCCGGATGCTCCAGTCTGGCTGGACGCCGACCTCATGCGACTGTCTCAGGTCGTCAGCAATCTTCTCAACAACGCGGCGAAATATACCCCTGAGGGCGGCACGATCCTGCTTTCAACGCGACGGGAAGGCAACGAGGCCGTCGTGACCGTCTCTGACAATGGCGTCGGCATCCCTCCCGATATGCTTCCGCGGGTTTTTGATCTCTTCACTCAGGTTCGCGACAACCTGGATCGCTCACGTGGCGGCCTCGGAATCGGTCTCGCCCTCGTGAAGCAGCTTATGGAGATGCATGGCGGATCGATCACGGCCGAAAGCGCCGGCCCCAACAAGGGCAGCGCCTTCCGCCTGCGCCTGCCCGTGATGGAGTTCGCGTCGGCGTCGCCAGACGTGACTGAGCCCGATTCACGTCTATCCCCATGTAAGGCCGCGCTGAAAGTCCTGATTGTGGACGACAATGTCGATGTCGCGCAGACCATGGGCTGGATGCTGGAGACGATCGGTCACGACTATCGGATGGTCCATGAAGGTAAGCTCGCCGTTCAGACCGCGCAGGAATACCGACCCGACGCAATCCTGCTCGATATCGGGATGCCCGGAATGGATGGTTATGCTGTTTGCCGCGCTCTTCGCGAGCAGACGCTCTTCGACGATACGGTGATCATTGCGCAGACCGGATGGGGCCAAGCCCAAGCTCGCGCGGCTCCAGGAGAATCAGGATTTAATCACCATCTGGTAAAACCGGTGACGATGGACCGGCTCGAACAACTGCTCGCCGATATCGCCTCCGCGCAGGGGAAGAGCCATGTCGCAAACTGAAGTGGAAGCGGCGCCGAGTTGGCTGCCAGGGCGCCGTCCAGAACCGTCGCGCACGCGAGTTCGAGGCATCGGCCTCGCCGCTGCCGCCAGGCTTGCCGTTTTAGGCCAATCGCGCAGGGTCAGCCGCAGTAGTAGTAGTCATGCGGCGGTCAAAATGGCCAACGACCTTCACGATAAATATCAGGCGAGCTTCAAGGACAGCAAAGCGCAGCCTGACGCCAATTGTGCTGGGAAATAGAGGGCCGCTTTTGGGCCGCCATTTTTGCGTTGCGCGCCTGGTGATTGAGGTCACAGTGCATGCGAGACGCTGCGCTTAGGAGTCAAAACAGACGGGCTGGGCAGCCAGGAGTTTCTGAGATGTCTCATCACGAACATGAGTTGCGGCTCGCGGTTTCCTCGGCCGCGGAAGCGCTTATTTCCGATTTAGGCGGCGAGGCGTACGCGGTGGCTCGCCGGCGAGCCGAAGAGGCAAGCAGCGATTTGCTCGCGAGGGATTGGAGCGAAGTCGCTCTCCTGGTCGCGCGCAAAACGGGAAGGCGATCGTCGTTGATCGCCTGGATGCTTCACTAGTTCGGGGAATTGCGAGAGGGCGGCTTCGGGCCGCCCTTTCTGTTTCGAGCCACGGCACAACCAGGGTTATGCCAAAGGCTTTCTGATCTTTGACCGACTGGGACTTATCCGAGAATTTCGTTTGCCGCTTCGAGCACTCGCGAACCCCGAAGCGGAAGTTCAACCTTCGTCGATCGCACCTAAACGCAAGAATGGGGAACTTCCGCTTTGGGCGGTGAAGCCAATTTCGCGCTCGCCACGGAATGACGGCTACGCCGCGGAATCCGGTCTTTCCCGCGGCAACCCCCGTAGGCGCTCTATCCGCCCTACTGACACGTTCCTCGCGCCAGCGTTCTCGACCCTGAGCTATCCTTTGGGCTTGGTCCTATGGACAGCCGGAATATGCCCCTTCGCTTCATTGCGCATTATACGGAACGTTATCACGCGCAAGATTTCACGGAGGTCGGCCTCGAGGCTCCGCGATTGGGATACCCGCTGGGATTTCATAGGATATCGGGGATCGATTCAGTTGGAGCCTAATTGACCTCCAGTTTCCGAAGGATGGGAGCGGGGTCCTATGAAACAGGTGCAGCTTTCGATCACCCCGAAGCCGAGCAACTCGGCCTTTGCAGGGGGGCTCAGTGTCAGTGTCACCGTGGGGGGCCCTCCTCCGGATGAAACCGTCCAGGCGGCCCAGCAGCCTGATGGGACCTGGCTTGCGACACTCAACGTCAATCTCAATACCGCGACAACGTTCACTCTGATCCCCGCGAACGGGGTCGAGTCCATACCCTACAGTCAATTGGTGACCAGCCGGATCTATTCGGTGACCGCCGCTACGACAAAGCTCTACGCCGCGGAAGGAATATACGGACTCTGCGAGCGTGGCCCGGCCCAATTTGGGGAGCCGCCGAGCCGGAGCGCGTTGATGGCGGCAGCCTTTGGGGCTCCGGTCGTGAACGCCGGTATTTTCCAGGCGCGCGAGATGCCCCACGGGGCTGTCGTTCTGGGCGACCAGATTTACTTCGTCGTGCACGCGCCCCATGCGGTATGCGCCACGCTCATTCTGGCGATTGGAAACGGGGCGGGCGCCCTGACCCGGCAGCAAACGTCGATGAGTCTGACAGAGGACAATTTCTACTGGTGGTGCGCCGTGCCTGCCGTCCAGGCCGCGCCCGATACCAAATACCGCTTCCTATTGAACGACACCACGGAGGTGATCGACCCCGGCGCGCGCGCCGTGTTTGACGGAGGCTCGCTCGTTACCGCGGCGGGCGAGGATCCGAACGATGCGAATACTTCGTGGTCGACGGTGCTGGACGTTGGTGCGGTATACAATACGGCCCACGCCCAGCCGTGGCAGATAATGGGCTGGGACAATTTCCTCATCTACGAAATGCACGCGCGGCGTTTCACAAATATTCAAGTCGGGGCTCCGATACTGACGCCATTTGACTTTTTGGTGGATGAGTTGAGTCCGATGAGCCGCCTGGGGCGGACCGGCTATTTGCGGGCATTGCCGGTCACTATTTTCGAGCTGCTGCCGGTGACCGTGTTCAGCAGCGCGGAATCCTGGGGATACGATCCAGCCTTCTATTTCGCGATCGACAGCGACTATGGCGGCGGGCCGGCAATGGCGCGTTTCGTCAATGCCGCGCACGCCGCCGGGCGTGGTGTCATGCTGGACATGGTTTACAATCATTCGCTCACCTCATCCCTCGTCATCATCGCGCCGGAGTACAGCAACGGGCAGTACGACGGCGATAAGATGAACTGCGGAAACCCGATGATGATCGAGTACTTCAGGCAAGCGACGATCCATCTGTTCCGGACCTACTGTCTGGACGGATTCCGTTTGGACGATACCCAGACAGTCGTTGCCTCGGGGGGCTGGGGTTTTCTGGGAACGATCCGTGATTCCCTGAGAAGGGCGGCGTCGGCGGAGGGACGAAACTGGCCGTATATCGTGGCGGAGAATTCAGCCACGCAGCCTTGGGACATATCGAATCCGTCATTCGGGGTGACCGATGGTCAGTGGGGCATCGATGAATCGTACCGAATTGAGGATGGGTGTTACGATTTGTATCATCCAGGCTGGGACGAGTCGCAGAACCTGAGGAGCGAGATGAACAACCCGGCTTATTGGGGCCGGCCGTATTTCCAGGCAGTCAGATTCGGGGAATCGCATGACGTGGTCAGCGCCCAAAACCCCGCCAATCTGCGGATCGCAGCGCGTCCGCCGTTTGGGTTCGGCTATCAGATGGCCAAGGCGATGGGCGCACTGACCCTGCTCTCGAACGGAACGCCAATGCTGTTCATGGGGCAGGAGATAGGTGAGACTGCCCCGTTCTCCTTCCCCGACAACGAGGAATTCATCAACCCGCAGAACTGCGAGTTTCCCGCCGGCGGCGCTACGGATCAAACACGGATCCTGGCGTGGTTCCGGCAACTGATGGGGCTCCGCAACGATCCGTCCCAAGGGCTGCGCGGGGATGCGAATTACCAGTTGGTGGCGACGGGAAATCTGACGGTGGCTTATACCTGCGGAGCGGGGCAGAAGCTTTTCACGGTGGTCACCTTTGGCACGCCCGACCAACAGCAGGATAGCTCGTGGCTGGGGCTGCCGAGTGGCGCCGCTTACAAGGAGATATTCAATTCCTCGTGGCCGGTGTTCCAGGTGGAGTTCGAGCAGGAGCATACCAATGGGGGATACGACGCCCAAATTTACAGCGGACAGATTTTGAACCTGCCGTATGTCGGGGCTGTGGTGCTGCAGCGGCGATAGCCGGTCGCGCGATCTTCTGGCGGAAGTTTCCGCTTACAGCGTGAAGTACGCAACGTTAGCCGCATTGATGATGGCCGTTGCGGAAGCTAACCCGGGGCGAATGCGAAAGTTCTGCTGGCTCCGATTTTCTGAGGCCGATTGCCAGCGACGATGACCGCACCGGAACGGGCCCCGCGCAGCATTGCCAAGACACGGAGCAGCCGGAGCTCGACGCAACGGCGCCTCTATCCCAAAGGTCGTTCATCGGAGAGGCTCCTCTCGACGGATTCAAGCAGGGCTACCGCCTCGAAAGGCTTTCTGAGAAGGCATTGGGCGCCGCTCGAGCTCGCTTCCTCGTGCAGATGCCCGTCGGGAAGGCCCGTCATCAAGATTACGGGTATTGTAGCACCCTGTTCGCGGAGCCTTCGTACGAGGTCGGGTCCGCTCATTCCGAGCATTGCAACGTCGGCGACAACGCAATCGAACAGAGGCACTTTGGATGACGCAAGATACGTCTCCGCCGAAGCAAAAGGCTCAGCGCGATGACCAACGGAATGCATCAGATCCACCAAGGATGAGCAAAGCTCTTCATCATCGTCGATGATCGCAACGAAAGCGCTACTCACCAGATGCAGCCGCGGGATATAGGAAGGATGGCTTCTGCACGATGACGAAGAGACGCCGTCCCCACTCTGCTCGAACGCCGAAGCGTGGCGGTCCCGGGTAAGGCAGAAAGCTAGGGAGCCGTGTATCGACAGTCATTGAGGGAGTGACCTCGCGCCCAACGCTACGCGAGGCGCCCTTAGACGATGCTCTTCGAGCCGCGAGTTTACAATCTCTCGATCCTGATGGCCCGACCCATACCTTTGCATAGTTTCAATCGCGCCGGCGCCGTCGGAGCAAGGGCTTCGCGGACCGTGGTATGCGTCGAGCAGCCATTGTAGGATCGCGGCGAGTTTGCGAAAGCCCAGCAGACCGTGCGAAAACTCCCCGAGTTTCGGGTGAAGTGGTGCGAGGAGCGAGCGGTGGGGAATTCGGGCCGTTTGGGGCTCGTTAGCTGCCGGA
>JGI12659J15293_10000659_pt1 | contig 11233 bp, 9 predicted proteins | sample JacPinW_OM2H0_O1_FD_15293 | JGI IMG/M metagenome (IMG submission 15293) | reverse complement strand
CTAACAGCACCTCTCTCGGCGTTGCTGTGTCTGACTATTGCGCGGTCCCGCGCTTTTTATTTTGGCAATGATTGGAATTCGTCTTTCATACAACTTGTTGGGTTTCGCAGGTCTGCCGAAAGAACATCGTGGGCCGCTCCGCGCAGCCAACGCCATTCCGTCCGAACAACTCGCTGCTGATTTTCAGTCCTCGTTTTTACGGGCGCGCCTGAGACATGTTCGAGATATATCGGCGACAAAAGCTTTACATGCATTTCTGTTACGCGGCGGCGCATCACCGCGTCCAATTCTCGTGAACGTTTTGAAGATGATTTCGACAAGGATCACTTTGGCGGAATAAAAACTTCGAAGCGGGAGTTACTACAGACGTACAGAAGTGAATTGCGAGCAGCAGTTGGCCGCAATACTAAAAAAGGAGCAGTTATGAAGAAAGCCACTATCGTAGCGAGTTTTGCCAGCATCTTGTTTTTACTTGCAGTCCTGATCGTTGCGCCTGCCGCACACGCAGACCAGGCGAATCAGGAAACCAAGGTCACTTTCAGCCAGCCGGTTCAGATTCCCGGACGCGTGCTGCCTGCGGGAACGTACGTGTTCGTGCTGCCAGACGAGATTAACGATCATTTTCAAGTCCGTATCTTCAACGCCGATCGCACTATGCTGATTGCGACGCTCCTCACAGTTGATACAGAGCGTTCGAGGCCTGCCGAAAACACCGTGTTTGGTTTCGCGGAGCGTGGGTCCGCACAGCCGGAGGCAATTGTGACCTGGTTCTACCCGGGTGAAACGAGTGGCCACGAATTCCTCTACCCGAAGCAGGTGGAAAAGGAACTTGCAAGCGCCAAGCAGGTCACCGTCTTCGCGGGGAAATAACGTCGTGACGGGGTGTGGCATCAACCGGTCGGCGGTGAGATCCACGCGCCGCCGGCCGAGTTGGCGCCAACGATTTTGGAATACGGGGATAGTTTCTAAACGGCTCGCGCACTCGACGAGCAGGATGCGGCGACGAGCAAGCAAAGACTTGAAGGAAACTACAGTGAGCGCACCAGGGAAAGCCGAAATACGAGAAATGACTGACGAGAATGTTGTGCGCATGGCTCAGCAAGGCGATGTCGCCGCGTTCGAACGAATCTACCAATTGCACAGCCGCAAGGTTTATGCGCTTTGCCTGCGCATGGTGAGCGACCGAAGCGAGGCGGAAGATCTGACGCAGGATGTTTTTCTGCAGTTGTTCCGGAAGATCAACACATTTCGCGGCGAATCGTGCTTTTCCACCTGGTTGCATCGGATGTCCGTGAATATCGTGCTGCTGCGATTCCGCAAGAAAACGCTGGTGGATAAATCGTTGGAGACGATTACGAATCCCGAGGAGGGGTCGAGCGCTGAAGCCAGGGAATTTGGCGGCCCGGATCTGCGGCTCAAGGGCGCTGTCGACCGCGTCACGCTGGAAACGGCGATCAATGAATTGCCGCCCGGATACAAAGCGATGTTTATTCTGCACGACGTGCAAGGATACAAGCACGAGGAGATTGCCGAGATTTTTGGGTGCTCTGCGGGAAATTCAAAATCGCAAGTGCACAAGGCCCGCACGCGGCTGCGCGAGCTGCTGCAACGGAGAGTTGGAAATGGCGCGTTTCATCACGAAAGATCCGACGGCCGATCAGATACCATGGGCCGGATGAAATACATTTTCAATTGTGTCACCGCTTGAACGATTGGCACTCCGCACAGCAGGGAGTTCCTGCGAGATTCAATTTTTGGGGGAGGGTAGATAACAGGAAATCGGTTTTCAGCAAAACAATTCGCCGAACTTCTCATTCTCTCGTCGCGAATCACTCCGACCTCAAGAGCAGGATCGATCGCGCGGTCCGGCCAGAGACCTCCGTCTAGCACGTGAGGTGTCAGAAACAAAAACCATAGTTTTGCAGTCGGCACGGGTGTGCTCGTGCGCAAGCCTAAAAATGGACGGCCTGAGCTTGCGACGAAGGGTGTGGGAAGAAACAAAATTTACGGGGGAGGATGAAAAACAATGAATCTCAAAAGATGGGCGTTAGTGAGTCTTGCGTTGCTATTGGCGGCCGTGTTTTGCGCGCCGCAAGTGCCAGCGCAAACTCAGACCACGGGTGAAATCACCGGAGTCGTGACCGATCCGTCAGGCGCGTTGGTTTCAGCCGCAAAGGTCACGCTGACGGACAACGCGAAAGGATCCACGCAGACCACTGTGACCAACAAGGATGGCGTCTATCATTTCCAACTCTTGAATCCGAGCAACTATACCGTCTCTGTGACGTCCTCCGGTTTCCAGGAAACAAAAAAGATGTTGACCGTCGCGCTCGGACAGGTCACCAGCGGCGATATACAGCTCATGATCGGCCCTGCCTCGCAGATCGTAAACGTCATCGGCGAAGCGGCGCCGCTGCTGCAAACAGAAAATGGAAACGTTGCGACTACTTTTAATCAGCAGCAGCTCAACGAAACGCCGAATCCCGGCAACGACCTCACCGCTATCGTGCAGACAGCTCCCGGCGTAGTGATGAACACCGCGGGCGGATTGGGCAACTTCTCCGACCATGGCGTGGGCGCTGCGTCGAACCTGTTCACTCTCGACGGCATGGATGATAACGATCCCTTCCTCAATTTAAATAACTCCGGGGCCACGAACCTGCTTCTCGGCGCAAACGACGTGCAAGAGAGCACCATTGTCAGCAGCGGCTACTCGGGAGAATACGGCAGCCTGGCAGGAGCCACGGTCAGTTACGTCACAAAGTCCGGCAGCAATGACTTCCACGGCAATGCGGTCTACTACTGGAATGGCAGCGCCTTCAACGCGAACGATTGGTTCCTGAATCATGCCGGCGATCCGAAGAACTTCAGCAACGCCAACCAGTGGGCTGCTTCCATTGGCGGGCCGATCAAGAAGGATAAGTTGTTCTTCTTTTTCAACACCGAAGGGCTGCGGGTGGTCATTCCCGTTAGCACGGCAGTCGCATTTCCCAGCCAGGCGTTTCAGACCGCAACCATCGCTAATTTAGAGAACAACCAAGGTTTCCCCGCTAATTCCGCAACCGTTGGTTTCTACCAGAACCTGTTCAGTCTCTACAATAACGCGAAGGGCGCGGCCAATGCCGTTCCTGGCGCCGGACCGTTGTCCACCGACCCACTGGGATGCAACGGCTTCACGGGCCTGGGACCTGGCGTCGCTTGCTCGTCATTCTTTCAGGCGGCCGACAACAACCTCACAACCGAAGCGCAATATTCCGGCCGCGTGGATTTCAATGCTACGGCAAATGATCGCGTGTTTCTGCGCGTTCTTTACGATAAAGGCAATCAAGCGTCTGACACGGACCCGATCAGCCCGCTTTTCAACATCACCAGCAGCCAGCCGCAATGGCAGGGGCAATTGAATGAAACGCATTCGTTCGGCTCAAGCATGGTGAACCAGTTCATTCTGTCCGGCCAGTGGTACAGCGCGGTCTTCAGCAACCCAGATCGCACGGCAACCCTTGCGGCCTTTCCCACCACCATACTTTTTGCGAACGCCAACATCCCGTGGTTCAACATCGGCGGAGCTGCCGCCGGTGGTGCCGGGGATGCGTTCTTCCCGCAGGGGCGAAACGTCACGCAGTATCAGATCGGCGATGACTTTTCGAAGACGTTGGGCAATCACACTCTCAAGCTGGGAACCAAGTTCCTGCGCTACGACGTCAGCGATCAGGACTTCGGCGAATTCACCAGCGGCCTGGTGACGCCCAATTCGGTTGCGGCTTTCTTCAATGGCGGCGTGGACCCGGCAACCGGCACCAGTTCGGTTCTCGAGCAAAGCTTCCCCACAGCATTGTCGCAGCCGATTGCTCTGTACACGCTGGCTTTCTACGGGGAAGACGACTGGAAAATAAAGCCGAACCTCACGCTCACCTTCGCTCTGCGGGCCGAGCACGAGTCCAATCCCGTGTGCCAGACCAATTGCTTTAACCGCCTGAACCAACCATTCCTTTTGGCCGACAATAACGTCAACACGCCGTACAGCACCGATGTGTTGCAGGGATTGCACCAAGAACTGCAAGGTTTGAGCTCGATTCTCTGGCAGCCTCGCTTCGGTTTCGCCTGGTCGCCGTTTGGCTTGCGCGGCACCGTGGTTCGCGGAGGAATCGGACTTTTCAACGACGCCTTTCCCGCGGTGTTCACCGACAACTTTGCTTCCAACGCGCCCGGAGTCAATACGTTTTTCGTCAGTGGAAGCAACATCGCTCCCGGCGAAACGCTGAGCGGCGGCAACCTATTCGCCCAGGCAGCCGCCGACAACGTGGGTTTGATCAACGGTTTCAAGAACAACCAGACGCTGGCGCAAATCCAGGCGAATGTGCCGAACTTCGCGCCGCCGAGTTTGTTTAGCGCGAACGCGACAACCAAGATTGCCCAATTCCAGAAATGGAGCTTGGAAGTCCAGCAGGGTATCGGCAAGAACAGTTCCTTCGATGTCGCCTATAACGGAAACCACAGCATTCACGACCTGGTAGACCGCAACGGCGTGAACGGATTTTGCAGTCCGGGCGCTGTGGGGACCGCTTGCGCCACAGTTCCAGCGTTTACCGGGCTTCCGGCTGCTCCGTTCGACCCGCGGTTCGGCACCGTTAGCCTGCTCGATACGGGCGGCATATCGAACTACGAAGGCGTGACGTTTTCCTTCAAGCACAACATCAATGGCGGCTGGGGCAAAGGCGTATTCCAGGCCAACTACACCTACAGCCACGCCTTCGACGATGTGTCCAACGCCGGAAATCCGAACGTTTTCTTCGCTTTGACTTCCGTTACCTCCGCCATAAACCCGTTCAACACTCAACAAAACTACGGACCCTCCGACTACGACGTCCGCCACTACTTCAGTTCGAACTACGTGTGGGAATTGCCCCTTCGCCGCGCTTTGTTTGGTCATGGATGGGCGCCACTGGTAGACGGCTGGCAGGTGGCCGGCACAATTTTCGTGCGCAGCGGTCTTCCCTACTCGGTGGTGGATGGCGGGCTCGATGGTCTTCTCTCCGCGCAGGGGTACGGCGGTTCGGTGCTTCCGCAGTTTCTTGGCGGACCGATCTCTGGTTGCGGAGAAGGCGCAGCAACCGGTGTGATGCCTTGCCTGACCACCGCGCAGTTCGTTCCTTCAACGACGGAGGCGAACTTTATCGGCGGCCTGCGCAATATTTTCCGGGGACCGGGCTACTGGAATACCGATTTCACAGTCCAGAAGCAGACGAAAATCCCTCACTGGGAAAAGGGTCAATTCGGGCTGGCCTTTCAGTTCTTCAATTTGTTCAACCACCCGAATTTCTCTCAACCGAACAACGATTTGACGGGAGCGCTCGGATCCATCTCCTCGACCGTCAGCGAGCCGACCAGCATTCTTGGTGCGGGCCTCGGCGGAGATGCTTCCGTCCGCATCATTCAAATAAAAGCATCGGTAACGTTCTAGTCCCAGCAGCGGAACTGCGGCCCGTTTCCAGCGGCGGGCCGCAGCCTCCGCAAGTCACAGCCTTGCGGGCGCGTCGCTGCGCGATATGGGCAATGCGTGACTGCGATGAACACCAGTTTGAGAGGAGATGTTAATGCCAATTGCGCGACTCTTTGAGATTCACGAACAACCGTGGTTTCCGCAATTTCTGCGGGATGAATTTGTGGATTCGCTGCAGATGATTTTGGAAGTCACGAACACCTACCAGCCAATCGCGTCACTGCTAAGGAAACGGCTGCAGGAGTGCGGTTCGGATCGCGTCGTGGATTTGTGCTCGGGAGCTGGTGGACCGTGGCCATCTCTGGTGCGCCATTTTGAGATGCATGGAGCGGTAGCGCCGCAGGTTCTGCTGACGGACAAGTATCCGACCACCACAAAACTTCAGGATGTGGAGTCTCCCAACACGAAGCAACTCCGTTTTCTGAGCGACTCGATCGATGCGACGCGGGTCCCAAGATACCTGCGCGGATTCAGGACGTTATTTAACGCCTTTCACCATCTGAGCCCGGCCGAGGCGCGCGGCCTCCTGCAGGATAGCGTCGACAAGCGGCAGGCCATCGGCGTGTTTGAAGCGTCGGCGCGTCACACCCTGACGCTGCTATCGCTATTGTTGATTCCCATCGCTACATGGCTGTTCGTTCCATTTCGGCGCCCCTTCCGTTGGTCGCGCCTCCTATGGACATATTTAATCCCGCTGCTTCCTTTCATTCTGTTGTTTGATGGTGTGGTTTCTTGCTTGCGGGCATACTCGGTCGGCGAACTGCAAAATATGACCAGCGAAATTGAGTCTAGCGGATATCGCTGGGAGATCGGAGAAAAAGCCGGAGGATTCTTGCCGGTCAGAATTACGTACTTAATTGGCCGCCCGCAGAATCTATCCGCCGACGCAGCCGATTGAACCCCGCGATGCGAACGAGCACACGAAAGAACGCTTGCTCCTCAGTGGACATTCTGCGGGCGAAAAACTATCAGGCGGAACGGGAGAGCCCGCCAAGCGAATGCAAGCTGACAGAATTGAACCGGAAGAATATGCCGCGACACGACGAACGGGGCAGCGATATGCCTCGGGATTTCAGTGAAGCCGAAATGAGTTGGATCGTGGAGGCCGGAGGCGGGAGATATGTTGGAGTAATGAACGAGATTCCCGGAAACGTGGAATGCATTGTGCTGTTCACTTCGCCACAAACAAGATCAACATTGGCCCTGCCGAGTTCGCGCTTGACGGTCGAAGCGGTACGCGAGCAACTAGCCAAATCCGATGCGGCCTTCAACGACGCAGCTTCGAAATGAGCACCGTATTCGGCGCCGCGTCATCCTCTGCGCTTCGATTCAAATCTATCTGGGTCCGGACTTTCCGCAGAGTTCGATGTTTGCTTCGCTCATTTCGACCCTCAGGCATCGTGGTGATGCTCGGAATCGACAGCAGTGCTTCGCGCTCACTCTCTCTTCAGGCCCCGCAAAGCTGAGAGCGCGTTCCCCATCGCCACTCTCTCCTCCCATGGGATATTGCGATCCAGCGCGACCGCACGCCCATTGATGACATCTTCGGCAGCCATCACGTAAGCCTTCAGTTTTTCTTGCTCAGATTCAAGGACGGTAGTTCGGCACAGCACCTGCCAACGTTTGTCGTCCATATTGGACTCCCAAGGCGTCGCCGATCGGTTCGAAGTCCACAGGAGTGAGCGACGCTGTCTAATGTCGCAAGGAGCCGTAGGTCATGGAAGGTGCGGCAGGATGCTAGTGAGACACCTCAACCGTACTCGTTTCGACGCGAGATAGCCACCAAATAGATGGTCCAGCAGAAACGAGCGTGCGATCGGAGCAGACCGACGTTGACCAAAACAACGTGCGCGCGAAGCACAAATATCTTCGTATCAATCCAATGCGCCGTAGCTCCGTGGGAAAGAGCGTCTGCCTTCTAGGGCCTATGCCGGCTCCAAACGCTCCATTCGCTTTTCAATGTTTCCAATAATGGGGGGAATCTGCCTTTCGCTCCCCAGGATCCGACGTTTTTCAAGCAGCAGGGGCGTCGATAATTTGAAAACCCAGCTCGGCCGCTTTCCATTTTAAATGGTTGACGCACGGCGTAGGCAAGCGGCTCCTAGGATCTACTGACTTCCGCCCCGACCGCCGCCTCCGCCGCGCACCCTGCCCACGTTACTGCACGAGTTCCGCGCGTGGACGGGCGGCGCAATTGCAAGAACAATTGCAATCTCGCCGCGGTACCACACCTACTCTTTATCCGCAGCGCAGCTTACATGGTCGTTCCAGTCCACGAAGGGGCCCTGGGGGTTGGTGCGCCACGCCCAAACGTGGAGTTCGAAGAACGCCGGTATGGTGAAGCGGTTCGGGGCGTCGACGTACAGGAACACTTGACCTTCGAGAACGGGGGGCGCGGAATGAGTCTTCAACCAAGTCGCTGCGTCCACAATGAACTCGACGCCGACCAGCTGCAGATCACCGTTCGACAACGGCTCATAGATCAAGGCCTGCGGTTGCGTAACCTCAACGGTTCCGTTCAGCAGACTGCCATTGACGTAGTGAATGCCCATGGCTCCATGGTCGGAGCCGCTCACGCAGCCGAATAGAGGGCTGTATCCAGCCGCGCTGGCTCGGTTGACATCCTGATACTTGTTCGTGGCGTTGCGTACAATTTCGACGAGCTTGCCCAGGTCTCCTTGTTCCTCTGACTGTTTCTGTTGAGCCAAGGCAAAAGGCGTGAGTACCAGAAGCGCAGCCAACAGCACTGGCATATGCAATACCTTTTTCATGTTTTTGGTCTCCTTGTATTTCTTTGCAAATTGCTCACAAACAGCTTGCCGGTGCAAGGCACTGTCGATTCGTGAGCTCCCGCGAAGCCACCGCACTCTCGCTGGTTTGTGTCTGGACTGCAATCCTCGCGGCCTCCATACATCCCCAAAGTTTTCTCCATTGCTAAGTGATAAGGACAAAGGTGTTCCTGCCTAAGCGACCGTGCCTTACGGCAACTCGAAGTGTGATAGACTCTGCTACTCTTGCGGGCGTTGACATGCCTAGCTCCGCACCACATCCGCGTGTATTGCGTTTCGACAATTTTGAACTTGATGTTCGCGCAGGTGAGCTGCGTAAACGGGGTGTAAGGCTCCGCCTGCAGGGTCAACCGTTGCAAGTCCTGGCTGCTTTGTTAAGTCGCGCCGGCGATGTGGTCACTCATGAGGAACTGCGAGCGCAGATTTGGACAGCCGACACGTTTGTCGATTTCGACCATAGTCTTCATAATGCGATTGCGCGCCTTCGCGAGGTGCTTGGCGACTCCGCCGAGACTCCCCGCTATATTGAAACACTCCCGCGCCGCGGATATAGGTTCATCGCGCCAGTGGAGAGGGAAGAAGCTCAGGCTCCGCCTTCCTCTGCGGAGTCAGTGCGGCCGCCCGAAGTGTCCGTTGCGCAAGGGCGTAGCACGCCTCGCACTTGGCTGATCAGCACCATTCTTGCCCTCCTGGTTATAGCCTTCGCCGCGCGGCTGGTCCGCACCGGTACCCATCCCACAATCGCTGCTCCCCGCCCAAATTCCATCGCCGTGCTGCCCCTCGACAATTTATCCGGCGACCCGTCAGAAGAATTCTTCGCGGACGGTATGACCGACCAGTTGATTACGGACCTTGCGAAGATCGAGTCGCTGCGGGTCATCTCGCGAACTTCCGTCATGCAATACAAGGGCACAAAGAAGCCCTTGCCTGAAATTGCGCGAGAATTGAATGTGGACGCGATCGTCGAAGGGTCGGTGATTCGTTCGGGTGAGCGAGTGCGAGTCACCGCCCAACTGCTGCAGGCTTCCACCGACCAGCACCTCTGGGCGGAGACCTATGACCGCGATCGCGGCGATGTGCTGAGGTTACAAGCTGAGGTGGCCGATGCCATCGCACAACAAGTCCGCGCACAATTGACTCCGCAGCAAAAGGCTCAGATTCGCCGCGCCGACATGGTGAACCCAGCGGCATACGATTCCTACCTCAAGGGGCGTCTCTACTTCACCACTGGATTCACCAACCCTGATTCACTGAAGAACGCGCAGCAGGACTTCGAAGAATCCATCCAAAAGGATCCACACTTCGGGCTTGCTTACGCGGGCCTCGCCGACACTTACCTCTATTTAGCCTTCACCGGAGCCCTCGGAAACGACGCCGCCTACCGCTCTGCCAAACAGGCGCTCGCCAAAGCGCTACAACTCGACGACACCATCGGCGAAGCCCACGAGACCCTCGCCGTGTTGAGTTGGCGGTTTGACTGGGACTGGAACACCGCCGATCGCGAGTTCAACCGAGCCATTGCTCTGGCACCCAGCTACAGCTGCGCGCATGAGGATCGCGCGATCTTTCTCGCATCGGCCGGCCGGCGCGCCGAAGCTCTTGCGGAGGTCGCCAAAATTAACCAAATGGACTACGGCTTTAGCTCGGCGATGGCCGAATCGGCGACCTATTACCAGTTGCGGGATTACCCCGGCTTGGTTGAAGCAAGCAAAAGAGGTTTGCTTTTGGACCCGGAGGATGGGTTCCTACACTACCTTCTCGGCGTCGGTTACGAAGGTACCGGCAACCTCCCGCAAGCGATTTCGGAGTACCAGAGAGCCATGAAGATATGGGATGCTCCGAGCGCCGCCGTTGCGCTCGCACATGCCTATTTCGCTGCGGGCAGAAAGGCAGAAGCCAACAAGATTCTCCGCGACTTGCAGCGCAAGTCAAAAGGGACCTTAGTTCCGTCGTACGCGATGGCCACCATGTATGCTGGCCTCGGCGAAAACGACAAAGCATTCGAGTTCCTCGAGAAAGCCTGCTCGGAGAAGTCTTTAGACATTTCCTTCTTCCTGAAATCTGACTTGCTCCTTGATGATCTTCGTCCTGATCCGCGCTTCCAAACCATGCTTCGACGAATCGGTTTCAGCACCTAGCCAACCTGAACTAGTTCAACCAGATTTGCAGCTACGCGTAAGTCTGTCCTTGGTACCGCCCAGAATCCAGCATTCGTTCTGTTACCAACTTCTTACTCGCGCTTGGAGTCTTGTTTCGTCCCCTTACCGGAATAGCAGCGGAGTAAACTCCGCCAGATTCCGCCGCCATACGGACCAGGTGTGCATCCCCGGGGTCTCGATCTCGGTCACCTTCACACCCGTCGTCTTGAGCCATTCCCGGAGATTTCTGTTGACGGTGATCAGATGATCCTCAGTGCCGCATGCGATCCACAGCAGATGGAATTGCTGATTTGCCTTTGCGTCGATGGAAGGAAAATCTGCTTGCAAGTCGTCGGGAATGCCGCCTGAACTGAAAGCGCCGATCCAGGAAAACTTATCGAGGTTATTCAGCCCGGTGAGCAGAGACTCCGAGCCGCCCATAGAAAGCCCAGCAATTGCCCGCGCATTGCGATCTTTGGTGATTCTGTATTCGCGTTCGACTTGCGGCATGACTTCGGTGAGCAGCGCCTCGCTGAACTTCTTAAAGTTGGCATCACGCAACGCAGTGTGGTTCGAATTCCAGGTACTCCATCCCAGCTCCACGACCTCCATCGTCCCGTAGCCGAGCGGCATCACCACGATCATCGGCTTGGCTTTGCCCTGCGCGATCAAATCGTCGAGAATCACGTTCGCATGCCCGACCGCCGTCCAGGCTCTGGCGTCGTCACTGTAGCCGTGAAGGAGATAAAGGACGGGATACGATTGCTTCGCGGCGGGATCGTAATTCGGAGGAGTGTACACGTAGT